>Ga0116231_10010105_pt1 | contig 15442 bp, 14 predicted proteins | sample S1TSphgellanicum_2_FD_89695 | JGI IMG/M metagenome (GOLD analysis project Ga0116231, IMG submission 89695) | Host-associated microbial communities from peat moss isolated from Minnesota, USA - S1T2_Fd - Sphagnum magellanicum MG | ecosystem: Host-associated > Plants > Peat moss > Unclassified...
TAAAAAAAAAAAAAAAAAAAAAAAACAACAACAACAACACCATGGGCTAGGTCCTACCTTACTTTCATTTTTCCATAAATTGGTGATTTTTGGGCCAATTTTTGACCTAAAAAAATGATTTAAAGCTATGCACAAAATTTTTCACAAAAAAAATGGCCCAAATTTCCCCAGATTTAAGAAAATAAATATTTTAAATCCAAATCACCAGATTTTTCTGATAACTTCCAGTAAATACTAAAGAATATAGAAGGACCCCCCTTTTTTTTTTGCTTTAGTTTCATTTATTCTGTGTAGCCAAATTTGGCTACATCACAAATCCCTTTAAAAATAACACTGCAAGCTCTGGGGCCCAGGGTTTTTTAATTTTATTTTCTTCCCTGGCGAAAATGGCGAATTATTTTTGCCAAATTGGAGAAAATTTAGTGTTTTTTGAGTTTTAGAGTTACCAAATTTCGAGAAAAAAAAATCCAAAAAAAGAAAAGAAAAAAAGGCCAGATTCTTTCCTAACTTGCAGCACGGTAGCCAAAAATAAAGAAAGGATGCTAGTTTTGTTTCGTTTTAAAAACTTCTGTATTTTCTTATTGCCAAATCTGGCTAAATCATCTTATGGATGATCGCCACCACTTCGGCTATATAATAATAATAAAATTGGGAAAATTTTAAAAAAAAAAAATCCCGGGCCGGGCCCTACTTTACTTCCGCTTTCCATGTGTACAACGACTTCGGGTGCCCTAGTAGGTACCTACGCACGTACTCCCCTATAGCCTCTCTAGGCCTTCGGAAACCTAAGTCGTCTCGCCGTCGAGAAGTCAGTCAGTCTTTTCGCGCCTCTGGTTTTCCTTCTTATTGTTCTGCTCGCAAGCGCTACACGCGATTTTCTCCACCGGAATTTCGTCTCCATCTCCAGGCATGCGTTTCCTCTGCCCTCCGAAATCATTTCCTTGTATTCTTCTCGTCTAGGCGCATCTCCTGATATCACTTTTATCTTCCCTGAAGAAAATTTTGTAACCGTGTTAGCCTGCAGCAGTTGTCGGCGCTGTCTCTGTGCTTCTGTGTGCGTGCGTGCGTGCGTGCGTCTCTCCCTTTGTGTCTGCGTTCTTGTCGCCGTTTTTCTTAGTAAGGATTTATTTATTTTTGTTTTGTTTGCATCAGAAGAAGAGGCGGCTTCACTTCGTTTTGCAGAAGATAAAGAAGACAAAAGGTGGCTGGCTGTTTTATTTCCTCTCAAGGCAATAACGCGATCTAGGGCAGACGATTGATTTAAGGAGAAAGTGGAGTAGGGTTTGGAAGTCGTGGTGACGCACCTTGTGTCGGCTGAGTGCAGCTTTTTTTTTTGGTTGTGGTTTGGAGTTGAAGATTCTTCTGCAAGACTTTCTGTGTGGTGGCAGTAACAGTACTCTAAACCAAAGCAGCTATGCTTCAAGTGAGTTTTTCTTTCTTTGTATATGTCTGGATGATGATGAAGACGATGATGCGACATTTTGTACATCAGATGTCGTTTGCTTTTTTACATTCCCTTTGTCCTCAATCAATCGTTGGATATGTTGTGAAACTCTTGAACTCAAAAACCAAAATGCTTCTTGGAAGCTGTAAATGAAACTCAAGGACTATATATAGCACGAGGAATGGTTTCCATCTTGCTGTAATGAGAACTGGCGTTATGTAGGTAGTCAGTAAGGCAGCACATGTTTATGGTAGGTGGCTTTTCAATACCCTAAGAGAAGCCAAAAGTTTTCAGCTTTTGCCATGCCTGATTCAGAACGACTGTTGGCCTCCATAGGTTTTTGGGCTCTTGCATTATTTGCCTTGATACTATTGAGATATAGCTACCAGTATTTTGTCCTGGTACTGGATTGAAGCATGCTTTCCTGGATCTCTATGATATGTCTGATTTCAGGCAGCTTGTTGCAGTTCTATATGGGATAGAATAAGGGTTCTCTAATCATTTTTCCAATCATTTCAAATTATATGTCATGTAGTATGGTATACTCTGACCTTCTCTCCCCTCAGATGTCAGTGTTAAGGAAAGATGCGTAGAGTTATATTTTTGGTGTTTTGTATTGAGGGATGAGGCTTTTTTCTGGTTGCTGAACTTGTCTCTTTGTGGCCAGACTGATGTCCGAGGAGGAGGAGGGCCGAAGCGTGCACGCACTGATGGTAAGCTTTGTTGAGTGTATGTCAGTGAAGTCCTCAGACACCTTGCCATATTATCTTGGAGAGCAATAGGAAGTTGAGTTCTGCTTCATGATGCAACCCAAGAATAACCACTTGAAGAGACAATCAATTTCTTTGTGAATGATATTTCATTGTTTTTGTGTAGTATGGTTTTTGCTCATCCCTGTTGTGTTACTTTTGGTTTTCTGGAACTCACAGAATGGGTAGCTTCAAAACCACTGTTGCAGATTTTTCTCTGTGATCTCATATATAGGATTTTTCTCACAGGTGCACGAGGGGGAGAGGGGGATTGGACTTGTCCTCAATGTGGGAATGTCAACTTTGCTTTTAGATCTACATGCAACATGCGCAAATGTGCAACACCAAAGCCTGCTGAGTCTACTCAGGTGAAATGTTTTCTGAGAACCTGGTCTCAGTTAAGTATGGCTGTACACATGGATCTTGTTTGTTGCATCTTCATGTTTTGCATCTAAGATGATGTATTATGAGATGTTTGGTATCTTGTTCGGGTTGGTTAAGTTGGTCAATTGAATTTGGTAGGAATGGTTTCTCACTAGTCTCTGCCTTCATTATGGATGCAATACAAGCAGAAGGGAGCTGCAGGGGCGATGGGGCCCACCATGTATGAGCAGGCCCCAACACCAATGTACATGGGTGGCCCAGGGGCACCTCCACCATTGTCCTTGGGACTTCCTTCTAGCTATCAACCATCCATGATCATCCCTCAACCAGCAGCAGTCACTGTGCCATATGATTACACTGCCTCTATCAACAATCCCATCTCATACAATCCTAGACCATCAACTTATGCTCCCCCGGGTGCACTCATTGGGGCTAGGCCATCAACTTACCCTCCTCCAGGAACTGTCCTTACTGCAGGTTATTTCGACCTTTTTTGTTGCCAATTTAAGCTTGTTTATGTTTTGCTTGAAGGCATGCACTTAGCAGATTGGAAAAGCAATGAGTGATGCTACCATGAATTGGTAGGCCTGGCTTTTATCCACCACCCTCAATTGATCAGCTAGCCAGAAGTGTTTGTTGACACATAACATAGGTGTAATGCTGATTGCAGGACCCATATATGGTGGGACACCTGTGTTGGATGGCTATGGGATGAATATGAATATGAACATGAACATGGGTATAGGTCCTCCGGTATGTGCTTTGCTCCTTATTTTGTTTGATCCCTTCAGCAGTAGAAAGATTTGCCCTTGTTTTGGAGCTGTATAATGACATGTCAGCTGGTGATCTGTTAGGTACAGATGTGTTGTGGACTTCTTTGAAACCGGTGACTGGGAATTCTTGTTCACTTTCATCTTAGAGAAGATTGTACCTTAATAATTTTGGCGGTTGTTTATATGAGGTGTAATTTGAGGTCGTTAAATTGTTGACCACATGCAGATGCCTGCTCCTAGGGCACCTGGAAACTTTGGGGAGGAAAATGGTTCCAGAAAGCGTAGAGGAGGTATGCTGGATTTGCTTTTCTGGACTGAGCATGCATGATTCTGCAGTATGAAGCAAGTGGAAGGTTTCAGTGCTTTTGGATCTGTGATGTCTGTTGAAGTCCTGAAATCTGTGCTCAGTGCCTAGAGTAGCATTTGACCAACAGAGCTGCTGGAAGTGATTTGGAAACAATGGTCTGGGCTCTCCTGTGCAGGGCCAGATGGCTTCTCTGAAGGTGACTGGGTGTGTCCAAATTGTGGAAATACCAACTTTGCATTTCGTTCCACTTGCAATATGCGCAAATGTGGTGCTTCCAAGCCCACTGAGCAGGTGAATTCTTCCATTTCAATGATTGGATTTTGTGCACTATTTTGAACAGTATCTGTCTGGCATCTCACCTTGGCTTGGATGTTACCCTACCAAAAGATGCATAAGGGAAAATTCAGCATTGCATGATCACCACCCAACATAGCTCTCTACCATGTTTGAAATTCCTAGTTCTTTTTGAGGTGAGTTGCTTTGATGTTGTGGTAGTGCATCTGTCCATCTGATGGTATTTGTGCAGGCAAGATATGGAAGTGGTCCCCCAGCTCCAGCACGAGCACCCCCTCCTGTTTCTCGTTAGTCTCTCTCCTTTTATAAGTGCATTCCTCACCACTCAGATACAAGTCACAATGTTCACGTGCAGATTTCTATTTCACATTGATCAATGCTAATTATTTCAGGGGCATTGCTCCACCATCTCATGCAAGCTGTTATGCTCTCATCCTACCTGTAGATTATGCATGGCTGTACTGAGTACTTATGTGTGATTCTCTGTGGACAAAATTTGTGTTCATGCTTGTGTGCAAATGTGTGCAGAGGGCCCACCTCCAGATGGTAGCTGGACATGTGACGCTTGTGGGAATGTGAACTATCCGTTCCGCTCAAAGTGCAATCGTAGAAATTGTGGAGCTGATAAGCCAACAGAGGCAAAACCTGCTGCAAATACTACATCTCCACCTCCAGCAATTTCTCAGGTTTGTCGAGTTTTTGTTTATGAGTCACTGTATGTAAAGGTGAAAGTGTTGGATCAAACTTTAATGCTGTGTTGTGAATATCGGTGGCAACTCATGGTTGCAATTTTCTGTTCCTGCACATTGGCCTCCAATTTACCTTCAAGTAAGAGATATTGCTTGTTATGTCCATCTAAATCTTTGATGTCTATTTGCTCACTTATGTATGTGTTGAGATTGTGTTTGTCTGACTTGGGAGCTTCTTGGGGAAAGGAGGGAGTGGGGCGTAAAGGACTGAGTCTCAAGGTTTTGATATGTTATTCTGATGTTATAAAATCATAATGACCTTGTATCCTGCATTGAAAAATAACTGCTGCCTGTAAAATAGCTGTTTTGTCAGTAGTAGAGAAAATTGCTTGATATACCAGACTGCAGTACTAGACCAGTTCAGTACACTTCAGAGGCTATTTAAGAGGGAAGAGCACCAGTATTGATTGTGTTGCATCTGGTACTGTTCCAGTGAGTGCCGTGTGTCGTCTCGTCGCAAGTGAGGGTGGATCGGAAGTCCAGAGTTTCCAGAGTTCCCAGAGTTACGTTGTGGTCGCAGGGGCGTACCCTTCCTCGGTCAAGGTGTGGGGTCAGGAGTTAGTCGAAGCAGGTCTCTGTCACGTCCATCCATATGTGGTGTGCTGTTCCTTCTGGTCACATTTGATTGGCAGGCTGCAGGGCCAACCATATCTAGCCTTGATGTTAGTGGATATCTTGACAGATCTGTTCTTTTTTGGTCATGTTTCTAATTCTCTACTTAGCAGATGCCTCAAGACGAGCCTGAGAGGCATTGTCTAGAGTAGTAGCTGGCAGTCAATCATTGACTGTGCCAGGAGGTTTGTTGTGTTTTGTTGGATATCTATTACATAGTTGTGGGCAATGTGGAGAGACAGTCTTTCATAGGATGCTGTCTGGTGTACATTTTCCCTCTTCTGAAGCAAGGGTATTACTGTCTACCTGGTACTTGGTACACTGTGGTAGGTGGCAATGGATCATGTCCCTTCAGAGTGTCAGTTCAACGATTTCAGCATTCTGATTACTTGCAACAAAATGGTGCAACTTTAAGATCTTATTGGATGTGTAGAGGTGGGAAAGGATGGAGTTTTTGGTCAACATGAGACTGCAGAGTATAAGTTTTTGCTAATGAGGGTTAGCTTTGGTGATGTCTGTTCCTCTCACTGTTTCTCTTCTGTCCTCCACTCTATAGTTGTGAATTAGTTTTCTTAATGTGTATTTCCATTTTGCTCATAGTTCCTTTATCTCCCACCAGAGGCATGATTAGGTTCTCTGCAGTTCTGCCTTGCATTTTCTTGTTCATGTGAACTTTCCTGGCTCTGCTTTTATCATCTACAAAAGCTGTTGTGACATATTTCATGGTATAGTTCTCCATTTCATTCTCCTATTGACTTTGCCACTGTGTTTTCCATTTGGTGCTTGTATTAGGTGACTGCATGTGTCAAGCAGATGCCCTAGTCCCTAACATAAATTTTTCATACTATCACCATTGTATCATGTACTTGTAGTTGTCTGGTGTGCTGGTGTGCTGGCTCAAGTACATCAGCAATTCATGCATTGTCTGTGAACACTGGTTGATTTTACTGGATCTCATTGAGAACACAGCTGCTTTTTACAGCTCCTGCTCTCTAGCTTCTAAATGCAAGGTAATGTGTTTCATGACCTTTTTCCAAATCATGGGTTTCTTTGCGTCCTTAAAGAGGTTTTTTGGTTGCAGATGTATTCGTTCCTTTTAGATGCTTCTGATGCAATTATGTTTGATTTTGTGGGAATAGTTTCTTTGGATCTAGTTAGCTATAAACTGTAGTATCTGTTAAGCTTTATCTGATGCTATCAATTGCTGATGGATCTCACGAAATGCTCACCTTGGTTACAGAGGTTTGCTTTGCAGCTCTCAAAATGTAGGGTAAGTTGAACCTCTCAACCTAGGTCTTCCATGATATTGACTTGGGTTAATCAGCAGTCTGTATTCTAACAAGCCTGTGTAGAAGAATTTTGGCCATGGTAAGCATCCCATTTGCAGGTCAAGCACCGGTAAGGGCAAGGAGTCCGAACTTCCACTATGAGGCCACCTTGATGTGATGCTGGACCATTTGTCGGTAGTGTAAGGAGGATTTATATTCGTAAGTGCCACGGATATTTGAGAGCTAATGAGTTATTGGTGTTGACCCATTTCAGCTCTTCTGTTGTGCTCCAGTTTCTAATGACCTTCTAGGTGCATTGATGATATCTTGAGGCTGGCAGTCATAGATATACCATTTCAGCTCTTCTGTTGTGCTCCATTTTCTAACGATCTCTAGGTACTTTGATCATATCTTGAGGCTAGGAGTCATAGATATACCATTTCAGCTCTTCTGTTGTGCTCCATTTTCTAACAACCTCTAGATACTTTGATGGTATCTTGAGGTTGGCAGTTATAGATACGAGTTTATAACCAGTGGGTAGCGTTTCAACATTGCTGCTCACTGGCACTGTATGTATGCTTCAGAGTGTAGTAGGAGGGCAAGAGAAGTATGATGCAAACATATCCTGGACTTAGAGTCCGTCATTAAAACAAGGTCTTTTGATGGAAGTTATGATGACCCCATACGATGTAGTTGGTTGACCTGAGAAAAACAAAAATATTGCCGTCTGGAAGTTGTAAATGTTTTGCTCCAAGGGTGTGCACTAGGCTGACGGTTGACACTGCCATTTCTGTCTGTGGGGACCAATCTGCACAATTGACATTGCAACTGATGATTTTGATTGAGTGTGTCACCCTAATTTCTCCAACTACCATTATAAATTACTTCTAGTACCAAAGTAGTCTGTGGGTTTCTCACAGTAGGAGAAACTAGCAGGAAATGTGTTCCTCAAATGCAGTAGGAGAACTGTGCAAAAAATTGTGATCTTCCTCACTAAACAGTAGGATTGAATATATGTTGTGGGTCTTGTGCATGATCGATCACCTTTCTGAAGATAAATAGACTACCTTTGCCCAAAGCATCTTGGTGCAGTACACTCACTGAAAGTATGCAGCTTGGGTATATAGTGTATTTGTTGCAGGTGAAGAGGTGTAAGGTGTCACCTTATAATAATGCACTTTAAAGTAATGTATCCGTCATAGCTTTGTGGTTTAAGAATGTTTAATTCATGCTTAACCTTGTGTTTTACATCAGTTTAACATCCACGAGTAACTTCACCTTGTGTTTTAGGTTGAGCTTAACACCCACGAGTAACAGGATTCCCAAAATGTGGGGCTAAGGGCCAAGCTTGAGAGTGCCTCACCTCAGCCCCTTGTTTCAGCTACGCTCTCACTCAGTGGCATTGCGGTACATGTAAAGCACCATCAATTTTTTTATCTTTAGTTTGTTTGCGTTCGTTATAAGGTAGAAGACTGCACAGTGCCTTTCATGATCTGGGAAGACACTCTTACCAGCCTGTCAGGAGTGAGTGCTTTCAGATCCAAGATATTCCCCAAATAGCATCACAATTCATCTCATATCCTTCGCCCAAAATTTCCACACTTTTGTATTGGTAATAATAGGATCATTAAGGGTATATAACATATGCCCTAGTGCACCCCAAAACATGTGCATAGACGATCATGTCAATCTATTTGACAATCACATACGCTACGTGTATGTGTAAATGTTAAGTAATATACACACTGCAGGTAATTGAAGTGTATTCGATTTTACATTTGCACAGTTTTACACATTGGGTATATGCCTATTTACCGGAACACACACAACAGTGGTCCTGACTTGCATGTTCTTCTTGTAGCAGTTCAATTATGCCCATACCTGACTGGTCACAGATGCCCTAGTCTCTGACTGGGGTAGTTTATTTGATGTGTACAAGAAGAATCTGCAACAAAACCCAGAAACCAGTTTCAGAGGGCTTTAGAAAGAATTTGGCATATCACTTGCAGCCTGGTATGTCATTGTTGTATCCAAGTTATGTTTCCAAAAACTTACCCTTAATTCTTGGCACATATTGTTCAACATCTTCACTGCTTACTCAGTCTAGACATATAATAGTGTTCTTTGAATGCTAACATAGTGTAGCTTGACTTGGTTAAATCCTGGAAATGGCAAGTGTACTATCACAGCCTTACCAGTGTTCAATGGACTTGAGAAAAGCTTGAAATTGAGAAGACAACCCATAGCCACATTCAGATATATAGAATTGGAGAATGCTATCTATCCGTGATGCAATGTGGAAGGGCCTCCTACCTGAAAAAGGTGATGACTTCCACATTCTGAATCTTTAGGTGTGTTCCATGTTTGTTCTGTACTGGCTGGAGCATGGTCTGAAATATGCGCCTGTGTCTTACCATCATTGGAAGCACCAGTGTACTGCAATGCTTCAAAAGAATAGGGTTCCCACATATAGTACCCAGTCAAACTCATCCCTTAGGAGGAGGAGTACCTGCAGAATATCCATGGAAAAGGCTCTGAGTCTTGTTAGACAGGGTATCCTGTACTTCTCTCTCTTCAAGTCAATCCTACAATACCAATATGGATGGCTTGAATGACGTTCAGTGAAACGTCTGCAGAAGAGGGGAGGTTTCACAGCCTTGGTTGATGTGTCCACCACATTAATGCTTGCACCTGGTATACCTTTCAGCTTCTCCATCAGAGTACCCATCAGTCCTCAATGACCTGCACTCATCATATCAAGTCAAATCTGTGGACTACTACAGACATGTTAGCACTTACAGTAGTAAGGGATCAGGTTCGGATGTACCTAGCAATAGGAACATTCAACAAATGTTGATGTAGCTCCTGAACATACAACATTCCCCTTGAAAGGACCACATATCATACTGTTTTTAAGTCTTCAGGTACAAAGTAGTCATTCGACAAAGAAAGATGCTTTGTACAATGATCACAAGTATACCTATGTGCAGCCGCCTAATGTAGCCTTGTAGATCCTCCCAAGCATCCACAGGTCCATGACTTTACCATCCCATAAACGTTACTCCACTCATTGCCTCCTGTCTGCAAAACCTAGTGGAAGAAAGATGAGCAGGCAGCTTGTTCTACCAACAGGTTTGTCCATCAAACTTAAAGGCAAGTAAGACCAGTTGACCTCTAGCATAATGCCAGAAGATGGAAGTGACCAGGAGATACAACAATATGCTCCAGCAAGTAAAAAACGTCAAGTACATATGAGAAGACCTGATGTCTTAGTACGCTTACAAATTGTGATACTAATAATGTGTAACTTTTAAGCTGCAATGCTGGAATTCTATTAAGTAAAATTGTGGTGGCAGAAAATGGGAAATATGAATTTAATTATCCTCCCACAATTGGTAACAGCACATGCAAAATGCTGGAAATATTTCATCATTATCTCTGAATAACTAGAGTCCACCTTAACCACCCCCGCCTGCATAAGCCTTTCCAAACACAAGTAACTGAAGTTGATCATATCCAGACAACACTCCAGCCCCTGCAACTGCTCGTAGAATGTTTGCACCAGCACCCTTGAACAGTGACTTTGTGCCTTCCTTGGCTATGATTTGCCTGAATGCATCCAATGAGCTCTTGTACTTCACTGCCTCTCCAGAGGTCATCATCATCCGACGCCGAACAGTATCAATGGGATATGAGGCAAGCCCAGCCCCAATTGTGATTCCCCATCCAAGCAAGAAACTAGCCAAAAAGTTGCCCTGTTATACACAAATGCAACAAGTGTTATACACAAGTGCCATACATAAAAAACCACACACAATGAAGAGTCACTCACCACCTACCTGTAATGTAAGAGAATGCAGTACCGATTTTTCATACAATGTGTGGCATTGTCAAACATTCTTAATTCCATTTGAAAACAACTGCACTTTCCTTATTCAATCATCAACGATTGAGAGAAAATACCTCGAGGGTTCCAACCAGTACAACAGGCTTCAAGGAGTCGTAGATTCCAAAGTACAGACCCCGGTACACAATAATACCAGCACAGGAGATGACAAATCCTCGGTAGAGACCGGCAATACCATCAGAGGCCAGTGTCTTCCTGTAAACATCTAGCAACCCATTGAACTGACGTTCACCACCACCCTTCTTTGATGATTTGGCATCATTGGCCAGCCGAGTTCGAGCATAATCCAAAGAGTACACAAAAAGAAGTGATGATGCACCCGCTGCACCTCCAGACGCAAGGTTCCCAGCAAACCACACCCAGTAACCATCCCTATCCTTCTTGCGACCAAACAGAGCCTTGAAGTAGTCCTTGAATGCAAAGTTCAATGCCTGTAAAGTATGGAGAATCATTAGGCTGCTGATAGGGGACTTAAGATACAGACAGCAACCCACCAACTTTGGCTCCTTACAAATGCTCCCCACAAAAGAATTCAGAACTGGTGAGAGAAGGAAGGCAACACATGCTCAAATGTCAAAACCACTCAGCATGTCGAACTCAGGTGTACAACATAGTATCTGTACCAAAAACACTGTATGCCTCCATTGTGTGCTACATAAATCACTGTCCACAACTGCATGAATACACCAGAACCATCTCTAAGTAAGATATACTGGCAACCAATGTCTTGGTGATGCCCCAGAGGATCCTAATACATACAGACACAGACAGACCTGACACATACCTGAGTAGGGAAGTAACGGATGACATTTGCAAGGTTTCCACGCCACAAGGAGAGAAAACCTTCATCACGGACAGTGCGAGCAAAGCATTCACCAATGCCCTTGTAGGGTGTTGCAAGACGGCCAGATTTCAGCATCTCATCCTGGTTCTGGATGAGAAGCTTGACTCGCTCAATGGGTGCCGCAGCAGTCTTTGATACGGCAGCAGAGACTCCACCCATGAGGAAATCAGTCAGAAAGCCTGAAATACCCTTTTCCTTAGGTGCAGGGACAAACACTGGAGCTATGCCTGTGGGCACCAAACTCTGACCTCCTGTAAGATCAATGGGACACAGCGCATTGAATCCACAGGCCTTGGGCATCACTCCAAGTCTGGCTACAGCAAAAGGGGACCCACACACAATCTGGTGCTCTGGGCCAGAATACATCTGCCGGTTTGGTGCAAGCTTTGAGCCCAAATATGAATACCCTGACATCTTATTCACCACACTCAGCAGCGGTGGTTGCTCTCCCATCTTGAATTCCATAAAACCTGTGCATAGAAACACCATGAATAATGTGCAAATTGTTAATTCACATTCCTGATAAAGATACATGGCAACTTCCCACAACTCCTATTACTGTACACATAAATGCAGTGAGATTCTACTTCTTGTATACAAAGTGGGACTTACAGTATCCAGCCCGACATCTACATATATATATATATATGGAAATGAGATTGCAGAGCAACTCCAGAAAAATACTCTGAAGGTCATTGTTGTTGCATCAGATGAAGCCAAACCACAAAAAAACAGGAAAAAAATGAATGCAGTCACTGACCATGTCAGTGTCATGACTCACAAAGAATAAGATCATCAGCTTCATGAAATGCAGTGATTAATAGCCATTACAGCTCCCCACCAACTTCATCAGGTCTCAACACTGGGAAGTTTAATGTTAGACAAAACCATGTTCACTAAGTTGTAGAGAATCTCCTCCTTGCCAGCTGACCTTCAAAGACTAGAACAGAGAGTAAAAGTAGAGAGGGCATCCCTGGATAGCAATCAATTCCGAAGGGGTCTAGTAGATGAATAGCCCAGACTAATAATGCTTGCAAAATTGTGTCCCCTTTTAAGATGGCAATCTGATCAAAATCAGTGAAAAGAGATGCAGAATGAGCTGCTAAAGCTGATCATAATGGACTTGAAGTTGACAAGGGACACAGCCGATGGACACAGAAGGGAGTAACATCTGTGCTGCAAAAGAGAACCATGCCATAGTTGTCAGGGTAGTAGTTTTATCAGGTTATTGAAGCAGCTGGACAAGTGCCTCTTTGTTGTATCTAACACACTGGATTCAGGAATGAGTGCAAAACCAAGGACCAAGGATTCTCAAGTGTGGATCTAAACTATGTGAGCATGGTTTCTGAGCTGCTCGCCTTAGAATAAAATCAGGCACTAGTGACAAAGATCAGCAAGCAGTCACTCTGTCTTCCCAGCTAACAATACCCCTGAGATCCTGGTCTCTTCCTAATCGCTAGCTCCAAACACATACACGACTCTGCACCACATGCGATCCTTCGACGCTTCCTTGCAAAAACATCAACACAATAGCAGAGCTAACTTCTACAACTAACACAATCATGGAAACGGGAATATGACCGGGGAACGCGGGATACCACGACTTATAGGTTACCTCCACAAGGAGTTTGGATGGAACACTGCATCTGAGAAATTTTCTTCCATCACAACGTCACGGACTCGCTTCGATGCGATTTTCTTTCCATTCTAAAGAAAAAAGCTCCTAAGAGTTTTCCATTGAAACTGGCTTCCGTTGCCGAGGCAGAATAGACACCACAAGCTGGGACACACAGCACGAAGAAGCTCGGATTCCAAAACACAAGTTCAAAGTCACTGCAGCTAGCCCGCGTTTAAGCGACGATGAACTCCATTTAAGAACCCCAAAAAATCCACAAACTGACACTTCCAGACCGAAAGGATTCTCTTCAAGCATAAACTTCACAAGGCACAAGGGATTTACAGGAGAGAATCGGGACTAAAACACGCACTGCAACTGAAGAGAGCTCTGCGGCCTATTGTTCAGACGAAACCATAACCAAAGAACAACGACTGCATTCCATGTCCCTTGCAGACCGATCAAGGCGATTTTGGGATCAAAAGAAGCGGAGGAGACAAATCTCCTAGAATTATTTTTTTAAAAGTAGGATTTGAAGGAGGGGAGGGTGGGGAGACGTACCTGATGATGGCCTGCGGGAGAAGCGCAGCAACCTGGCGATGGCGGGGAAGCCTGGAAAAGCTCTCGACGTTGCGGCACCACACAAAACACAGCGACTAGTGTACACGAAAGGGGAAACAGTAGAAGAGCGCGTGGCGAGCGCCGTGTGGCCAACCAGTCCGCAAATTCCGTCGTGTTCTACCCCCTACGGGAGAGGGTACCTACATGTGTAGGCTATCATCTTAGGTCGTCTGGTCTATGCGGCGACAACCCAGTCGGAGGGCCGAGGATATAGCCTTTTATTCTTTCTTTTTTTGGAATTTTGTGCCATAATTCTCCGGGGAATCGGATATAGCCTTTTATTCTTTCTTTTTTTGGAATTTTGTGCCATAATTCTCCGGGGAATCTTCCATGGGTTGTAAAAAAAAAACCGTGTTCATTTTTTTCATATTTTTTATTTTTCCCATGGATTTTATTCAAATAGATTTATTCATTTATTTTCTTTCAGATTTTTTATTAAAAAATATGGCACGAATGTAAAACTAGTTTTTCAAAAATTTTGGGGCTAAAATTAATTAAAAAGAAAATAGGTTTTTCAAATAAGATTTTTATAAAGTAATCAATTTTCTCAGGACTGATTTTTTAAATAATAAATTGTAACATGAACTAGTTTTCAATTTGCTTTGTGAGGAGGGTGATTTTAATGCAAATAGTTTTAAAATAATGTTAATATGAACTAATTTTCGAATTTCTTTTATTAAAGTGATTTCTTAGGTAAATAATTATCAAATATTTTCAATATGAATTTTTTTACTCCAGATTTTTAAAAAATATTTAATAGAAAAAAATGGTTTTTGGTTGCAAAAATCAGCGTTTGATTTGTTTTCCCATGAATTTTATTCAAATCAATTTATTCATGATATTTTGTTTCAGATTATTTTTTAAAAAATTGGCACCAATGTAAACTAGTTAAAATATTTTTTTGGCTAAGTTGACTTAAAAGCAAATAGTTTTTCCAAATAAGTAACAATTTTTTTTCTAGAATGATTTTTAAAATAATAATTGTACCATGAACTAGTTTTCAATTTGCTTTGTGAGGGTGATTTAATGCAAATAGTTTTAAAATAATGTTAATATGAGCTAATTTTCGATTTTTTTTGTTAGAGTAATTTTATGTAGATAAATTTCAAATTAATTTAAATATGAATTAATTTTCTCTGTTTTTCTTGCTAGAGAGTTGTTGTGTGCCAAAGTTATTAAATAATTTTTATTTAACAAAATTTAACAAAATAAAATAATAAAAATAATAATTGGAGTGCAATCTTTGGTATCATTGGAAAGATCTCAATGAGCGGAGTTTCTTGTAAATGATTTCATAATTTTTTTCAGACCTAATTTGCAAGATATTGAATTTTGAATATTTTTTTTTATCATTGGAAATTCAATACAAATTCAACAAACTCAAAAAAAAAAAGACTAAATGGCTGGGTCAACAGCACATGCCACACAAGGCCACTAGTTATATTGTGATAAAAACATTCCACAATTTTTCTATAAAATTCCACTTGAATTTTTTGGGTAGAGTGAAGAACAAAGGACTAAAAACTATAGGCCTCCTCTTCCTTACGAAACAACTAGTGTGAACCCCGTGCCTAATGCACAGGTGTGTGTGTATTTGACGGTACATATTACAAAACCAGATATGAAGTACAAATTTTTTAAACAACTGTCTATACTCATGGTGACACACTAAAAATCCAATGTAGAAATCTGGCAATCTTTTACTATTTTTTCACCTCACTTTTGGCTTTTGAAACCCTCCAAAATCACTTCATTTTTGAATTTTTCATTTCACTTTTCAGCGAAATTTCTCTGGTAAAAATAATGGCATCAAGGGCTTAAGTGGCAGAATCTGCCACAGAGGACCTAATCCTGAGCATTAAAAGTAAGGAGTCA
>Ga0116231_10010107_pt1 | contig 15438 bp, 18 predicted proteins | sample S1TSphgellanicum_2_FD_89695 | JGI IMG/M metagenome (GOLD analysis project Ga0116231, IMG submission 89695) | Host-associated microbial communities from peat moss isolated from Minnesota, USA - S1T2_Fd - Sphagnum magellanicum MG | ecosystem: Host-associated > Plants > Peat moss > Unclassified...
CTCCGACCGAATGATGCGTGCGCGCACGAGGCAGGCGATCAGCCCCACCGCTGCGAACGCGGCCCCCATCGCCACGATGGCATCCGAGCGATGGGGCGTATCCCAAGTGCGCGCAATGACGGCGAGACAAATCATGCCGAGTACGAACACCGCGCTGACGCCGATCACGACGCCCGCAACAATGCGTTTGGACAGGTCGCGTTGAGCACGCGCGAGGTCCTCACCGACGAGCTCGGCATACGCGGCGGCATGGCGGAGCAAGATCGGCGCCGCTTCGGGCAGCGCGCTCAGCAGTTCCATCGCGCGCCCGTTCCTACTGGCGCCGGCTCAACAAATAGCCGATCGCGACGCCGGCCAGCGCGGCGATGCCGATGGCCTGCCACGGACTTTCGCGCACGTAATCATCGGCCGTGCCCGCGACCTTGCGGGCCTGACGGCGCGCGGTCTCCGTGCCGTTCGCGAGACTCTGCTTCGCGGCGGCCAGCGCGTTTTCAACCTTGCCGCGCACACGCGAGACGTCGGCGTCCTTGAGGTTGCCGATGCGACCGACCAGCTCCTCGACGTCCGCGATCAGATTCTTGAGTTCGCCCGACGCCGCGTTCTGTACGTTCCTCGCGCCGGACTTCATGTCATTGTTCAAGCGGTCCGCCGAATTCTGCACCGACTCGCCCGAACCTTCGTAAGTGTTTTCCATGGCTATTCCTCAAGTGCGGCGCGCGAGTCCGAGCACGGCGCTCAAGATCGCAACGACGAGGAACACGAAGAACAGGATTTTCGCGATACCGACTGCGCCGGCGGCGATGCCGCCGAAGCCGAACAGCGCGGCGATCAAAGCAATCACGAAGAAGACGACGGCATAGTAGAGCATTTTGATTCCCCTTGGAGCCTGTGCGGCAAGTGGGGACCAGCATCGCGCATTGCGATTTTCTTGGCCATCGGCGAGCCTCAGACGCTGTTGTAGGAAAGCGCCCACAGGCTCCACGCGCCCGCGGACTTTACGGGTAGACTGCGTCGCATGAGGAATTTGGGCGACGCATTCGGCAAGCTCGGGCGGTGGTCCATCGCACTACCGCCGCTGCTGCTGCTCGGGTTCCTCGTCGGTATGTTCATGGTCGGGATCGCCGGCCAGGCGCGTCTTTCGGCGGCGACGAACCGCATGCGCGATTCGCACGAGCGAGAGCAGGCCCTCAGCGAATATCTGGCGCTCATCAGCGGTGCCGAGACCTCTGAGCGCGGCTACCTGCTGACGAGCGAGAGTGCGTATTTGTCGCAGTATCAGCGGGCAATCGCCGCTGTAGCGCCCGCTCTGGAGCGCCTGCGCCGCGCCTACGCGACCGTCGCTCACGGTCCGGATCAGACCCAGGAGCTCGCGGCCCTGACCGCGCGCCAACGCAATGATCTCGAGCAGATCCTGCTCGCCTTCGAGGATCGGCAGGCGCACCCTTTCGATGCGACCCGCATCGATGCCGGGCACGCGGCCATGGACGATATACAGACCGTGGTCGCGGCGATGCGCGCCGCCGAGAGTACGGAACTCGAGGCGGCGACCGCGAGCTGGCGCCGCGATCTGCTGTGGTCGCGCTGGCTCATCCTGATCGGCACCGCGCTCAACGTCGGACTGCTGTTGCTCACTATGCGGCGGGTTTACCGGGACATGCAGCGGCGCGCGCAACAGGCCACGGACCTTCGCGACAGAAGCCAGGAATTGGAACGTCAGGTCGCCGAGCGCACGCGCGATCTGGCTGCGCTGTCGACGCATCTCCAGGAGGTCTCGGAGCAGGAAAAAGCCGCCCTCTCACGCGAGCTGCACGACGAGCTCGGCGGCTTGCTCGTCGCCGCGCGCATGGATCTTTCCTGGCTGCAGCAGCGCCTGCCGACCAATAATCCGGCGATCGAGCAGCGCTTCAAACGAATTCACGAATCCTTGAGCGCCGGCGTCGATCTGAAGCGTCGCGTCGTCGAGGAACTGCGGCCCACCTTGCTCGACAACATGGGACTGTTCGCGGCCCTGCGCTGGCAATTCAAGGAAACCTGTCGCCGCTCCGGACTCGTGTGCACGGAAACGTTTCCCGAGGACGAGCCGAAGTTCACACCCGTCGCTGCGATCGCCATCTTCCGGGTGGCGCAGGAGGCACTGACCAACATCTTGAAGCACGCCGGCGCGGCCACCGCGCATCTGGCCGTGGAAATCGACGAGCAGCAGTTCATTTTGCGCGTAACCGATGACGGCAAGGGCATCACGCAGGCGCGTCTTCAGGCGATGGCCTCACACGGGCTCGCCTCCATGCGGCACCGGATCGTCACGCTCGGCGGTAACTGGCAATTGACGAGTCCCCCTTCGGGAGGCACCACGGTGACCGCCATGCTGCCGATCGGCCGCATCCTTGCGGCCGAAACCTCACCGCAGGAATTCTAGCTGCGCGGAGCGATCGGTGCCCCGTTGGTGCCGATCACGACCTCGACGCGACGATTCAACTGGCGGCCGCTGGCGTCGTTGTTGCTCGCAACCGGGTATTCCTTGCCGTAACCTTCGGTCGTGATTCGCGAACTGTCGATGCCGCGCGCCAGAAGCGCCGATTTGACGGCATCGGCGCGGTTCAGTGAAAGCTGCTCGTTGTAGGAATCGGAACCGACGCTGTCCGTGAAACCGTCGATTTCGACGCGACGATCGGAATGGTCCTGCAGGAACTGCGCGAGTTGATCGAGTTTCCGGGCGGCACCGGCCTTGAGCTCCGACTTGCCGGTGTCGAACAACACGTCACCGAGCGTCAGCACGAGGCCGCGCGAGGTTTGCGTCGCCTTCAGCTGATCGAGTTCGGACTGCAATTCCGCGGCCTGCTGCGAGGCAAGGGCGGCCTGCTGCGCCGACACGGCGGCCTGCTCCGCGGCTTGATCCCGCTGGTCGAGCGCAACGGCGGCGGTCTGCTTCGCCTGGTTCGCCGCGCGAGTCTGCGCCTGCAGCATGATCTGATCGCGTTCCGCCTGCCCGGCCGCGACGCGCGCGTCATCGGCCTTGCCCGCGGCACGCTCTTGGGCGAGGCGCGCCGTCTGCGCGGCGAGATAGGCGGGTTGATCGACTTCGTTCATCTTGCCTTCGTTGGCCGCCGCCTGCGCGATGCCGAGTTCCTTCTGGGCGGCCGCGAGATCGAGAGCGGCATACTTCGGCACGTTCGGATCGGCTTCGGCGGAACTCACGGCCTGCTTCGCCGTCTCGAGCGCCGCATCGGTCTTGGGTCCCGAGGCGCAGGCGGCCAGCGCGAGCGCGAGACCGGCGCCGGTAATCAATTTAGTGTTCATTGCTGTCATACCTCAATTGGGATTCGCGTTCTGCATCGTGGATTGCCGCAGTGCCTGCAGGCTCGCGTCGAATTGCGCCGCGGCCTTGGCGGACTGCTTTTCGGATGCCGTGGCCTCGGCCAGCCGGGCATCGACGTCCGCTTGTTCCGCGAGTTGCGTCGCGGGCAGGTCATCATGATGAGCCGCAGCCGCCTGCGCGCGGGCGAGCTTGTCGCGAGCCGTCGCGAGTTCGACGGGCGCGTACTCCGGCGCGCCGTTCTGCTCGGCACGCTGCAGGGACGCCTGCGCGACCGCGATCTTCTCGTTGGGCACCGGAGTGCTCGCACAACCGCCGAGCGCGGCGAGAGCCGCCGAGCAGAAGGCGACGGCGGTGAATGTTCGGCTGGATACTTTGCTCACGATGTTTGCTCCTGATGTTTGAGCGGCGTTCAATGCCGCGCGTTGAATGTGCGCGTGGTCGAGTCGCCGTGGTTTTGACCGTCCTGGAGCGAGTTCGCCAGATCCTGGATTTGGCGGTCGGCTTCGTCCTTGCCGATACCGTAAGCTTCTTGAATCTTGCCGGCGAGTATCTCGCGCTGACCATCGATGGCGGCGAACTGATCGTCGGTCAATTTGCCCCACTTCTGCTGTACCTGCCCTTTGAACTGTTTCCAGTTGCCCTGCACACGATCCCAGTTCATGGTCGGTTCCTCCTCATGGACTAATGAGGTGATAGAGCAAGTCGCGTGCCAAGGCATTTCGCCGCAGCGGGCGCCTCCAGGCGCGCGTCAACGCCGCCGTGAGGCGGCTGCCATGTAGAAATTGCGGGAGACCCGGTAGAACTTGCCGGATGAATCAGTTCTTGGCTGCGTGTTGCGCGCAAATCTCGCGCAGCACTTCACCGAGCCGCCCGTAATCGCGGGCCTTGTCGAGAAAATGCGTGGCGCCGAGTGCCGTGGCGGCGTTCTTGTATTCGGGCAAATCGTAATTCGTGAGCACGACGATGCGCGGCTTCACGGCACTGCCCGCCAGCGCTCGCATGACGCCGAAGCCCGTGCCCTGCTTCAGATGCAGATCGAGAATGATGACGTCGATCGATTCGCGCTTGACCGTGGCGATGGCCGCGGCTTCCGTGTCCGCCGTGCCCACGAGATCGACTTCCGGAATTTGACGAATGGCCTCGATGAGCCGCTCGGTCAACACCTTCGAATCCTCGACGAGCAAGACTCGCAAGCAATCGGTCATTACCAATTTTTCCGTCGGTTTTGAGTTCAAGTGTGGGAACGCCACAGCGGCGCCGCTACTGGATGAGCCCGTTGCGTAGCGCATAGGACGTGATATCGGCATTCGCGCTGAAATTCATCTTCTCCAGGATGCGGCTGCGGTACGTGCTGACCGTCTTGACGCTCAAGGAAAGCTCATTGGCGATGTCGGACACGCCGCGCCCCGCCGCCAGCTTGCAAAAAATCTGAAACTCGCGCGTGGATAGCCGCGCATGCATGGGTTTGTCGGGATCGCCGTCCAGATCGGCCACGAGGATTTCGGCGAGCGCCGCGCTGACGTAGCGCCGCCCCGCGAGCACGGTGCGAACCGCCTTCATGAGTTCTTCCGGGGCACTGTCCTTCGAGAGGTAACCGCTCGCGCCCGCACGCAGCACATTGACCGCGTACTGCTGTTCCGGCAGACCGCTCATGACGAGCACCTTGACGTTCGGATGGCCGGTCTGGATGTGTCGCAGGATATCGAGCCCGCTGCGGTCGGGCATGTGAATGTCGAGCAGCACCAGGTCCCAGGTCTGCTTGCGCAATTGATCCAGCGTTTCGCTGCCGGTGGACGCCTCGCCGATCGCGGTGATGCTGGCATCGTTCTCCAAGAATTGCTTGAAGCCCGCGCGCACCACGGCATGATCATCGGCGATCAGAACTCGTGACACGGATAACACCTTTTTCGCCTCCGCTCAATTGCTGGCGAATTGTTGTTGGGAATAGCCATTCAGCTTGTTATACAGAGTCTTCAGGCTGCAGCCCAGCGCGTCGGCCGCGCGGCGCTTGTTGCCCTGAAAATGATCGAGCGTCGCCTCGATCAGCGAGCGCTCCATGTCCTCGATGCGCGACCCGACACGGATGTCGATGCGTTCCCGCGTATCCGCACCGTCGCCGCCACGGCCGCCGTTGCTCGAGATCAAGGGCGCGAGTTCGAGTACATCGTCGCCGAGAATGTAGGCGCGCTCGATGCAGTTCTTGAGCTCGCGCACGTTGCCCGGCCAGGAGTGCTGTTTGAGCATCATGCGCGCGACCGCCGACAGGCGTTTTTGCGTGCCGCGACGCGCATTCAAGTCCGCAAGGAAACTCTCGGCGAGAATTTCGACGTCGTTGCCGCGTTCGCGCAGCGGCGGCATCGCGATCGGAAACACGGCCAGGCGGTACAATAGGTCCTCGCGCAGCTGGGCATTTTCGACGGCCTGCAGCGGACAACGGTTGGTGGCCGCGATGACGCGCACGTCGGCCGTCAATTCGGTGCTCGCGCCGACGCGATAGAACTTGCGCGTCTCGAGCACGCGCAGCAGCCGCGTCTGCATGTCGAGCGGCATCTCGGTGACCTCGTCGAGCAGCAGCGTGCCGCCCTGCGCGCGTTCGAACACGCCCGCGTGGGCACGGATCGCGCCTGTGAAGCTGCCCTTCTCATGGCCGAACAACTCGGCCTCGATGAGTCCTGCGGGCACTGCGCCGCAATTGATCGCGACGAACGGTCCCGAACGACGGAAGCTGCGTTCGTGGATCTGCTGGGCCGCCAACTCTTTGCCGGACCCGCTCTCGCCCGTCAACAATACGCTCGCATCCGTCGGGCCGACCCGGTCGATCAGGCGCGCAACTTCCTGCATGGCAGCCGAAGTGCCGAGCATGGTGCCGCCGTACGGCCCCTGCCCCGACGGAACGACGCTGGGGGTGAGCGGAAATTCGCTGGTCGCCACATTCATCTCGCAAACTCCTTCGGCTGCGCGCTCGTGTAAGGCTTACATTGCGCCGGGAGTAATTTGTACGCTGCGCCACTTCGGCCGGCCATCGGTCGGCGCAGAACCTTGGGCTCGGACAGCGCGCGAAACCCTGTCCGTGTTTGTCCGACAAGGCCCTCGGAACTCCTTGAAATCCTTAGGGCTTCCCCGAGCACTCTCGTTCGCTCGCGGCGGCCGACCCGGCCGCTGCCACTGCTGGCATGTGGGTTGCAAACCGTTTAGGCGCCGCAGCGCCAACAGCTCGTGAACTGCGGCTCCAGCTGTTCGCCGCAGGCCTCGCAGACCCACGGCGAGCCGCGGGGTGGCGCCGCTGCTTCCTTGAGCGCGCGCAGAGCGCGGAACTCGTCGGCATCGTCGACGAACAACTGCGGCCAGGTTTCCAGCATCGGCAATTCGCCGAGCGCGCCGGCCAGATACTGATTGCGCAGTTCGGAATCGATGCCGGCGGACAGCAGTACATTGCGGGCGTGGGCGACTTGCAGCAGCGATGCCGCGCGAAACACGCGCTTCACGATAAACTTCCCTGGTTGCTTCCGAGCAACGCGAGCTTAGCGCAACGAGGCGAGAAATGCGCCGGGGTCGTCGCCGCGCTCGAGCGTCTCGACGAGCGCGGAGCCGATCACGACCCCGTCGACGTGCTCGTCGAAGCGCAGGACCTGCTCGCGCGTGCGAATTCCGAAGCCCGCGCAAACCGGGACGGTCGCACGGCGCTTGACGCGGTCCATGTATTCGAGCACCTCGTTCGGTATCGCGGCGGACTTGCCGGTCGTACCGGTCATCGTGACCGCGTACACGAAACCCTGAGCGGCGTCGCACAGCATGCTCAAGCGCTCCTCGGGCGTGACCGGAGTGACCATTTGCACGAGCGCGAGACCCTCCCGATCGAGCGCCGCGCCGAGTTCGCCGCTCTCCTCATAGGGAAGGTCGGGCACGATGAAGCCCGCGACTCCGGCTTTGGCGGCATCCGCCGGCAGGCGATCGAGACCGTAGGCGAGCAGCGGATTCAGGTAGCTCATGAGCACGATCGGCGCGCTGAGCCGTGCCTCGAGCGAGCCGAGCTCGGCGATGATCCAGGACAAGGTCACGCCGTCATTGAGCGCGACGTGGCTCGCCCGTTGAATCGTCGTGCCGTCGGCCATCGGGTCCGTGAACGGAACGCCGATCTCGACGACGTCGCAGGCTGCCGCGATCGCGGCGAGATTGCGCTTGAAACTAGCACGCGTCGGGAAGCCGCCGGTCAGGAAGGCAACGAGCGCGGGACGGCCGCTCTGCTTGGCCGCAAGAATGGCCGCGGAAATTCGCTCGCGCGGTTTCATGCGGGCAGCGACAGCAATACGGTTCTTTGCAGAATCGGCAGATCCTTGTCGCCGCGTCCCGAGCAACCGATCAGGATGCGTGAACCCGGGTTCTCGGCGGCAAAACGGCGCGCCCCGACGAACGCATGGGCGGTCTCGATCGCCGGCAGGATCCCCTCAGCCTGCGCACATTCGGTCAATGCCGCCAGAGTCTCCTCGTCGCCGGCCGATTCGTAGGCGACGCGGCCGGTTTGCATGAGATAGGCATGTTCGGGGCCGACACCCGGATAATCGAGGCCCGCGGAGACCGAATGCGTCTCCTGGATCTGGCCATGAGCATCCTGGAGCAGCAGCGAATAACTGCCCTGCAACACGCCGGGCGTACCGAAGGTCAGGGATGCCGCGTTGTCGCCGAGACCCGGACCGCGGCCGCCGGCCTCCACGCCGAGCAGGCGCACCGAAGCATCGCCGAGAAAGGCGTGAAATAGTCCGATCGCATTGGAGCCGCCGCCGACGCAGGCAACCGCGAGGTCGGGCAGTCCCCCCGCTTGCTCGAGCATCTGCGCGCGCGCCTCGCGACCGATGACCGCCTGGAGTTCCCGAACGAGATACGGATAGGGGTGGGGTCCAACCGCGGAACCCAACGAGTAGTACGTGCCGTTCGGATCGGAAACCCAATCACGCAGCGCCTCATCGATCGCGGCGCGCAAGGTCTGATCACCACTCGTGACCGGCACCACGGTGGCGCCCATGAGCTTCATGCGACCGACATTCGGCGCCTGCCGCTCGACGTCGACGGCCCCCATGTAAACCACGCAGGGCAACCCGAGCCGCGCCGCGGCCGCGGCGCTCGCGACGCCGTGCTGTCCCGCGCCGGTCTCGGCGATGAGGCGCTTCGCGCCGAGACGTTTCGCGAGCAAGGTTTGGCCCACGGCATTGTTGATCTTGTGGGCGCCGGTGTGGGCGAGGTCCTCGCGCTTGAGCCAGACCTCGGCGCCCCAGCGCTTGCTCAAGGTACGGGCAAACGACAGTGCCGTCGGACGTCCAACCCAGGTGCGCAGTTCCTCGTGGAATTCCGCCTGGAATTCGGGGTCGGCGAGGTAGCGCGCGACACCGGCTTGCAGGCGATCGAGCGCCGGCACGAGCGTTTCGGGCACGTAACGCCCGCCGAACTTGCCGTATCGGCCTTTCGCATCGGGGAAGTCTGGGGACGCCGGGCCGGTTTCACGGGCCTCGGCAGCAACGAGTTGGGTGTTCATGTGTCTTGCTCCAGGCGCGCCGCGGCCGCGCGCACCGCGCGGACGAACGCCAGAATTTTTTCCGGATCTTTGATGCCCGGCGTGGATTCCACGCCGCTGCTGACGTCGACGCCGAAGGGCCGCACCGCCTCGATCGCCTCGGCCACATTCTCGGGCGAAAGGCCGCCCGCGAGTATCAACTGCGTCTGGCGCGCGAGTTCGGCCGCGCGACCCCAGTCCGCGAGTTCACCGATGCCGCTCGTCGGTCCCTCGAACACCATGAGCGGCGGCAGCGGATTCGGCGTCTTGCGGCCGAAGCGCACGACCGGCAGCAGTTTCACGGGCGCGGGGATCTTCAGCTCGCGCAAATCCTCGACGTCGGTCTGGAAATAGTCCGGTTTGAGCGTACGGCAAATCTCGTCCACTTTGATTTGCAGAGGGTGCTGCGAGACGGCGATGCGCAAGATCCCGGGCGGCGCCAGCGCCGCGAGCTGCGCGGCCTGCCCCGGCGTGACCTGACGCGGGCTCGGCGCAAACACGAAACCGATCGCATCGACGTTCGCCTCGGCCGCGGCCGCCACCGCGTCGGCGCTCGTCAAACCGCAAATCTTGATCCACATTGACGCGAGTGTAGCCATTTAAGGTGTCACTGTCCGCGTCGCGGCAAATATCTCGGCGAGCAGTGCCGCGGGATCCGCATGCGTCATGAGCGCGGTGCCGATCAGCGCGGCGCGGAAGCCCAGGCGGCGCATGGCCGCCGCATCCGCCGCATTGCCGACGCCGCTCTCCGCCACGGGCGGGAGGCCGGACGGCAGCCGCGCGCTGAGCGCGGCGAAGCGCTGCGGCACGACCTCGAGGGTCTGCAGGTCGCGACAGTTCACGCCGATCAGCAGGGACTCATCGCGGCCGGCGCGCGTGCTCGCCAAGTCCGCGGCGAGCTCCAGATCGGCGGCATCGAATGCTTCCAGCAGCACGAACAACCGCTGTGCGGCGGCGGCCTCCAGCAACTCGATCAGTTGTTCGCGCGACAGCATACGCAGGATCACGAGCACGCCGCCCGCGCCGTGAACGCGCGCCTCGACGACCTGATAGGGATCGACGAGAAAATCCTTGCGCATGGCCGGTACACCGAGCGGCGCCAGCACTGCGGCCGCCGCGCGCAGGTGCTCGAGCGAACCGTCGAAGCGCGACGGCTCGGTGAGCACCGATACCGCAGCCGCGCCGGCGCGTCCGTAAGTTTCCGCGCGCGCGAGCCAGTCGTCCGCCGCCGAGCCGAGTACGCCGGCGGCGGGCGAACGAAACTTGATCTCGGCGATGACGTCGAAGCCGCCCGGTGACAGATGCAGCGCCGGCGGCGGCGGTGTCGCGAGCGCTCGCTGCTCGAGCGCCGCGAGCGGCTCCAGCGCGCGCGCGCGCACGACGCGCTCCCGGCTCGCTTGCGCCATCGCATCGAGGAAGCCGCTCATGCGGTCGCCGCCTCGTGCGCCACGAACCGCTGCAGCTTCGCGAGCCACTCGGCCGCCTGACCGCTCTCGACCGCGGCTCTCGCCGCCGCGATGCCGGCCGTGACGCTCGGCGCGCGACCGGCAATGTAGAGCGCGATGCCCGCCTGCAACGCGAGCGCGGCGAGATGCGGTCCACGATCGCGCCGCTCGACGACCGCCGTGAACGCGGCGAAGTTATGCGCGGCGTCACCGCCCGCGAGGTCCGCGGGCGCGCAGGCCGCCACACCATGGTCGCTGGGATCGACCTCGAAGCGCTGCACGCGGCCGCGGGCCACCTCGTAGGCCAGGAAGGGGCCGATCGGTGTCGCTTCGTCCCACCCGCCCGCGCCGTGCACGATCCATGCGCGTTCGACGTCCATGCCGGCCACGGCATTGGCCATGAGTTCCGCCGCGGCCGCATCGTAGGCGCCGATGAGCTGAAAGCGCGGCGCGGCCGGATTCGTCAAGGGACCGAGCAGATTGAAAATCGTGCGTACGCCGAGCGCCGCGCGCACCGGCGCGAGCGCGCGCATGGCCGGATGGTAATAGGGCGCGAACAGGAACGTGAATCCCGTGGCCGCGAAACAGCGCCCCGCGTCCGCTTCGTCGAGCGGCAATTTGTAGCCGAGCACCTCGAGAAAATCGGCGCTGCCGCTGCGGCTCGAGACGGAGCGGTTGCCGTGCTTGATCACGGGTGCGCCGCAGGCCGCGGCCAACAAGGCAGCGCCCGTCGATAGATTCAAGCTGCCCGACGCATCGCCGCCGGTGCCGACGATGTCGATCGCCTCGAGCGACGCAGCCCATTCGGGCTTGCGCGCGCGTGCGCGCATGGCTCCCGCAAAGCCGCGCACTTCGGCGGCCGTGACCGCTTTGACGCGCAGTGCCGCGAGCACCGCGCCCGCGAGCGCGGGTTCGAGCGAAGGATCGGTCAAGAACCCCAACAGGCTCGCCGCCTGTGCCTCCGAGAGGTTCTGGCGCTCGAGTATTTGTTCGAGCAAGGCGCGGCAGGTGGCTGGGGCTGGCACGATAGCGACCCTCTTCAAGACACCGAGTGCCGCAGAAAATTACCCATGAGTTCCGGCCCGGCGGGGGTCAGCACGCTCTCGGGGTGAAACTGCACGCCTTCGATGCTCAAGGTCCGATGGCGCACGCCCATGATCTCGCCTTCGGCCGTGCGCGCGCTGACCTCGAGTTCGGGCGGCAGACTCTCGGGCTCGGCGATCAGCGAATGGTAGCGGCCCGCCACGAAATCCGGCGCGAGCCCCGCGAACAAGCCTCGGCCGTCGTGGATCACGGGCGACACCTTGCCGTGCATGAGGCGCGCTGCGCGTACGACCCGTCCGCCGAAAGCTTCGACGATCGCTTGATGTCCCAGACAGACGCCGAAAATCGGCACGCGGCCCGCGTAGGCGCGGATGAACTCGAGCGACACGCCGGCATCCCTCGGCGTGCCCGGTCCCGGCGAAATCACGAGATGCGTGAACTGCATCGAGCGCGCCTGGCCTAAGCTGATCGCATCGTTGCGATGCACGTCGACCTCGGCACCGAGCGTCAGGAACGCCTGCACGAGGTTGTAGGTGAACGAATCGTAGTTGTCGATGAGCAGGAGCTTCGGCGCGGTCATGGTCAAAGCCCCTCGGCCGCGAGCTGCAGTGCGCGGCGTAGCACGGCGCTCTTCGCGAGCACTTCGTCGTATTCGGCTTGCGGAGAACTATCGGCGACGATACCGCCCCCCGCCTGGTAGCTGTAGGAATCGCCGCGGAACACGAGCGTGCGAATCGTGATGGCCTGATCCATGTCGCCCTCGCGGCCGAAATAGCCGACCGTGCCGCCGTAGAGCTGGCGCCCGACGGGCTCGAGCTCGTCGATGATCTGCATCGCGCGAACCTTGGGCGCGCCGACGAGCGTGCCCGCGGGAAAGGTCGCCGCGAACAGATCGAATGCGTCCCGCCCCGCGCTCAAGCGGCCGTTGACGCCGCTGACGATGTGCATGATATGACTGTACCGTTCGATGACGCGGTAGGGCTCGACGCGCACCGAGCCCGCCGTGGCGACACGGCCCAAGTCGTTGCGCGCGAGATCGACGAGCATGACGTGCTCGGCGTTCTCCTTCGGATCCGCGAGCAGTTCGCTCTCGAGAGCGAGATCGCGGGCGGCATCTTCGCCGCGCGGGCGCGAACCGGCGATCGGGCGAAGCTGCGCGAAACCCGCGTGCAGTTTCACGAGCGCCTCCGGCGACGAGCCGACGACCGTGATGTCGCCGAGTTCGCAGTAATACATGTACGGCGACGGATTCAGGAGCCGCAGCGCGCGATAGACCTCGAACGGCGAGAGCGCATGTCGTCCCGTGAAGCGCGACGCGAGAACCAGCTGGTAGACATCGCCGGCGGCGATGTACTCCTGTGCACGGCGCACGCCGGCCGCGTGGTCGGCCGCGGACAGCGACGGCGTCGCGGGCGAGAACCCGCCGGACGCGGTGCCGACCGGTATCGGTCCCCGCAGCGCGCGAATCACGTCTCGGCGCAGCTCCTGCCGCTCCGCTTCACTGCCGTCATGCAGCAGCGCGACGCCGCGCGTGAGATGGTCGAACACGAGCAGCGAGCGCGGCGCTACGTAATGCGCGTGCGGTGCTTCGGTGGCGTCGAGACTACGTCCGGGCAGGCGTTCGAAGTAGCGGACCGCATCGTACGAGGTGTACCCGACGAGGCCGCCGAGCAGTGGCACGCCGGGCAGCTTCGGTTGCGGCTGGGGTGCCGCCGCGAGCGCCGCGCGCAGGGCGTCGAGGAACTCGGCCTGCGTCCTGGGGCGGGGCAAACGGGCCGCGCCGACGGCCAGCCCGGCGGCGTCGAGTTTGACCTCGAGGCAATCGCCGAAACCGATGAACGAATAGCGCGCGAGACGCTCGCCGCCCTCGACGCTTTCCAGCAGGAACCGCGGTTTGAACGGCCCGAGCTTCAGATACGCGGAAACCGGCGTATCGAGGTCGGCGGCAATGTCGAAAGGCGGCTTCATAACCTACTCGCGTGCTCACAAAAGTGACGGACAACAAAAAACCCACTGCCAATCGCAAGGATCGGAAGTGGGTTCTGGAATTTTTCGAACGAAGCTTAGGTAATCGAGGACCAGCGCCCACTTCTCAAGGAGGGGTTCGCCACCACCAACGGCCGCCGCAAGCGAGGATTACCACTGACATGGAGGCAGTATCGCCGCGTTGTGCGCGCACCGTCAAGAGTCGCGGTCCGCCTCGAGTTTCTTGCGAAATTGCCGCGTCAGCTCCACGAACCGTGGCGTCAAGCCGGCGTCCTCGTAGACCGGATCCCCGTGATCGTCGCGGGAAATGATCTTGGGTCCCGGCTCATAGGGCATCGCGGCCGCGACTTCGTCGAGGGCGACGTGCAGCAAATCGGTCACGATCTCCTCGAGTTTGCGCCCGGGGAACAGAGCCACGAGTGCGTGCAGTCGCGATGCGTCGTCGAGCGGCAGACGCACGGCATACTCGCGCGCCGTGAGTTGCGGGCCGGTTTCTTTCTTCCAACGATCGAGCAGGGGCTTGAATTTCAACGAGGACTCCGCCATACGGGGCAGGCATCCGCGCATTATAGACCCTTGAGCCCGAGCACCAACACCGCGACCGGTTTTCTCGGCGTGTTTGCCTACAGCAAGCGCGCGCTCGAACTCGTCTGGACGACCGACCGCGCTTTGTCGATCGCTCTGCTCGCCCTGACCGTGATCGCGGGCGTCTTGCCGGCCGGAGTCGCCTACGTCGGCGCCTTGATCGTCGACGCCGTCGTGCACGCGGCGGAACTGCATCGGCGCACCGGCGTCGTCGCGCCGCGCGAGGTGCTGATGTTCGTCGGGATCGAGGCGCTGCTCGTCGCGGGCACGGCCATGGCGCAGCGGGGCATCTCACTCGCGCAATCGCTGCTGCGCGCACAGCTCGGCCAGCGGGTCAACGTCATGATCCTCGAGAAGGCGCTGACGCTGGATTTGACGCAATTCGAGGACTCGGTGTTCTACGACAAGCTCGCGCGAGCGCGCCGCGAGGCGTCGAGCCGTCCGCTCTCGCTCGTCATGCGCACGTTCGGCGTCATTCAAAATGCGATCTCGTTGCTCTCCTTCGGCGGCCTGCTGGTCAATTTCTCGCCCTGGGCCGTCGTGCTGCTCGCGGCCGCCGGGCTGCCCGCGTTCTTCGCCGAGACGAAATTCTCGGGCGACGCCTTCCGGCTGTTTCGCTGGCGCGCTCCGGAGTCGCGCATGCAGCTGTACCTCGAGTCGGTGCTCGCGCGCGAGGATCATGCGAAGGAGGTCAAGCTGTTTCATCTGGGACCGAAACTGCTGGACCGCTACCGGGAGATCTTCACGCGCCTGTACGCTGAGGACCGCGACCTATCGGTGCGGCGGGACGCTTGGGGCTTAGGCTTGGGCCTCGTCGGTACGGCCGCGCTCTACGGGGGTTACGCCTGGATCGCGATCGAGACGGTCATGGGCGCGATCACGCTCGGGCAGATGACGATGTACCTCATGGTTTTTCGCCAGGGGCAGGCGGCCGTCGGAGCGGCGCTGTCAGCGGTCGGCGGCATGTACGAGGACAACCTGTACCTCTCGAACCTCTACGAATACCTGGAACAACCCGTGCGCACCACCAGCGGCAGCCTCCGGCAAGGGCCGAAGCCCGGCGACGGCATCCGCTTCGAACACGTCGACTTCGTGTATCCCGATGCCACGAGCCCGGCCCTCGCGGAAATCGATCTGCACGTACGGCCCGGGATGAGTCTCGCACTCGTCGGGCAGAACGGCTCCGGCAAGACGACCTTGATCAAGCTGCTCACGCGGCTGTACGAGCCCACGCGCGGGCGCATTCTGCTCGACGGGCTGGACTTGCGCGAATGGGACGAGACGACGCTGCGCCGGCGCATCGGCGTGATCTTCCAGGACTTCGCGCGCTACCAAATGCTCGTCGGCGAGAACATCGGCGCGGGCGACGTGCGCGCGTTCGACGATGAAGAGCGCTGGCGCGCCGCCGCCGCTCAGGGACTCGCCGCGGATTTCGTCGCGCAGCTGCCGCAGGGGTATCAAACGCAGCTCGGCAAATGGTTCAAGGACGGCCGCGAGCTGTCGGGCGGCCAGTGGCA
>Ga0116231_10010108_pt1 | contig 15436 bp, 11 predicted proteins | sample S1TSphgellanicum_2_FD_89695 | JGI IMG/M metagenome (GOLD analysis project Ga0116231, IMG submission 89695) | Host-associated microbial communities from peat moss isolated from Minnesota, USA - S1T2_Fd - Sphagnum magellanicum MG | ecosystem: Host-associated > Plants > Peat moss > Unclassified...
GCCCCGGATGCCCGATAATTCGCGGATGGAGGCCTACGTTCATCATGCGCGGCTGCGTGCGGCCTTCGGCGCGCAACATATCGAGCGTGTCCTTCAGATATTCGAAGAACAGCCGGGCGGTGACAAGGCCGCCGGAAAGCATCTTGCTATCATTCACGGCGAGGGAATACGGAACCACCAGATGCGGTCGGCCACCGCACTCGACCCAATAAGGCAGCTCGTCATTATAAGCGTCGCTGTCATAGAGGAAGCGACCATGCTCCACCAGCAGACGGCGCGTATCTTCGCTGGGCGCATATCGACAATACCATCCGCCCGGCGTTTTGCCAGTGGTACGCTGAAGCGACTCGAAAGCACGCATGATATTGTCGCGCTGAGCTTCCGCCGGCAGCGCGAAGGCCTCTTCCCAGCGCCAGCCATGACAGCAAATATCCCAGTCAGTCTCACGAATCGCCCGGGCGGCATCGGGTGCGCGCTCAAGCGCGACCGCACAGGCGAAGACGGTCAGCGGCAGCCGTCGTTCGAGGAATAATCGGCGCAGACGCCAGAAGCCGACGCGCGCGCCGTATTCATACATGGATTCCGCAGCCAGATCGCGGTCGCCGGCTTTCACCCGCGATTCCGGCACCTCGAGCAAAGCGCGCTCGCTGGTGCCGTCGCCATCCTCGATCATCCGCTCGGCGCCCTCCTCGTAATTCAGCACGAAGTTAAGCGCGACGGCGGCGCCGTTCGGCCATTGCGGATCGACCGGATGCTCGCCATAGCCGCGCAGGTCGCGTGAGGTTGCGGGATACATCGGCGAGCTTTCGCGGGTCAGCCGCGCAAGCCGTCGGTCACGCCGTAGAAGCAGCACCATTCGCCCGTCATGACATTGGGCAAGGCGCGCAGGCCGAAGATGCGGCCGTCAGCCGGGGCGACCAGCTCAGCCCGCGTATCGCCCCAGATATCGACGATCGTGGCGACCGGATCGCCTTTCTGCATCGGCTTGGCGAATTCGACGCCAGGGGCCGGAATGAACAGGCCCGAGCTCGGCGCCAGCAGGGCGGCCTGGACACCCTTCCAGCGCTGTTCCGCGTAATGCGGCACGCCGTCGACCATGCCGTAATGGCGCATGACGTTGCGCATCGCCTCGGTCAAGGTTTCGACGACCCGGCGCATCGCCTCGGGCGAGGTGGCCGACCGGCCGCCGAGTTCGACCGTGATGCCGGTTTTGCCGATTTCGAGCATCGCCGCCATCGGATTGCCCGTGGGGCTGAGCGCCGACAGCACCAGGTCCCAGCCACGGCCCATCGCCTTGGCCAGTTCGTCCGATGCCGGGTCTTCGTTGCTGAAGATCGTCTCGGCGAGATAGGAATGCGCGCCGCCCGAATGGATGGAAATCTCCATGTCGGCGAACTGGCGCATCCACTGCGCATGAGCCCACGCCACCCGTTCGGTCAGATAGCCGTCGGCGCGACCGGGATAAATCCGGTTCATGTCGTAGCTGAACGTATCGAGCGGATTGCCACGCTGGCCGGCTTCGTAGGCCTGCGGGTTCATTGCCGGCACCAGCACCAGTGTGCCGGACAGCGCCTCCGGCTTGATCTCGCGGGCGAGCTTCTGGCAGACCAGCGGTCCTTCGGGCTCGTCGCCATGGATCGAACCGTCGATCCACAGGCATGGCCCCTCATTCACCCCATTGATGACGATCAGCGGAATCTCGAGTACGCCGCCCGCCGGTTGTTCGGTCACCCGCATGGTGCCCCGCGCAAGGGCGCCCGGCTCGGCCCTTGCGGAGTCGATCTCGACGGTCCTCGTGTTGGTTTTGGGCACCGTCAGATCCCCTGAACCGCTTTGTATTCGACCAGCTGTTCAGGCGTGTAGAGCTGCATGAGCTCGATTTCTATGCCACCGGCCTCCTCTTCGAGGAAGGCGACGAAACCCTCCGGATGGGGGTGGCTGCCAGCGACCTTGCAGGCCTTGCACATGCGCAGCGAGGCGCCCTGCTCCAGCGCATGGTCGAGGGCAGCATCGATCTGCGCGACCTCGTAACAAACATGGTGCAACCCCTCGGCGCCCCGGGCGGCGATCCATGCGGCGAACCGACCGTCCGGATCCATCGACTGGCAGAGCTGATATTCGACGCCGCCCAACATGAAGAGCGCCACCCGCGTACGCGACTTGGGATAGTCGACGATGCCTGTATCCGCCGGCACGCCGAGGAAACGGACATAAGAGTCGAGCGCCTTGGCGGCATCGCGCACGGCAAACGCCAAGTGTTTGATCGTGCGAACGTTCTGTTCCATTCAAGACTTACCTTCCGCTGGAGCTTGTCAGTACAGCCCAAGCCACCTTCGATGCGCCTACCGTACCGAGCCATGGGCCGAGCCACGGGCCGCCGCCGTTTTCCACGCTAGAGGATGCATGGACACCAGCTAAATTGTCAACATGTATACAATTATGCAAATACTTTGATGCCGATCGATCGCAGCGGAATCGCCGTTCGAAGCAGCTACAATTAATGCTCGTTCGATTTCAGCCGCGGATCCAGAAAGTCGCGCAGCCAGTCGCCCAGAATGTTGAAAGACAGCACGGTGAGCATGATCGCCGAGCCCGGAAAGACCGCGAGCCACCAGCGGCCCGACAACAGCTCGTCGCGGCTTTCGGCGAGCATGCCGCCCCAGCTCGGCACGGTCGGTGGCACGCCGAGGCCGAGGAACGACAGCGAAGCCTCCGACAAGATCACGCCCGCCACGTTGAACGAGGCGACGACGATCAGAGGCGTCGCGATATTCGGCAATATCCCGGTCCATAGGATGCCGATAGTGCTTTGACCCAGCGCCCTTGCCGCCTCGACATATTCCTTTTCCCGTTGCGAAATGGTCTGCGCGCGCGCAATCCGTGCGTAGGTCACCCATTCGCCGATGCCGAGCACAAGGATCAGGTTGGTCACGCCCGGCCCCAGCACCAGCAGGAACATGATCGCCAGCAAAATGAACGGAAAGGCCAGCTGGATATCGGCGAGGCACATCACAATATTATCGATCACGCCGCCAAAATAGCCGCCGATCATCCCCAGAAACGTGCCGAGCGTGCCACCGACGATGACGGCGACCGACCCCACCAGCAGCGATACGCGCGCGCCATAGAGCATGCGCGACAGCACATCGCGGCCCAGCCCGTCGGTGCCGAGCACCCACAAAGTCGTGCCACGCCGGGCCGTCTGCATCGGCTCTTTCAACCGCGAAATGATATTTTGCCGGTTGGGATCGTGCGGCGCCACCGTCGGGCCGAAGATCGCCGAAAAGGTGACGCCGAGGAGCAGCACGATGGCCAGCAGCGGCCATTTCGCACGGTAAAGGCTGCGCATTGTACTGCCCCGGCGGGGGGCAGGGTTGGGGAGTGCGATATTGACCACCGCGTCGGTCATCTGAGGTGGATCCTTGGATCGAGCCGCGCGTAGACTACGTCCACGAGCAGGTTGAGACCGATAAACACGAGCGAAAACATAATCACCGCGGCCTGCACCAGGGGAATGTCGCGATGGTTGATCGCGTTGAAAACGAGCCTGCCGACGCCCGGCCATGAAAAGATGGTCTCGACTACGACGACGCCGCTGAGCAAGAAGCCAAATTCCAGCCCCAGCATGGTGACGACCGGCAGCCAGGCATTGCGCAGCGCGTGGTGGACGACGACGCGAAACTCCGAAAGCCCTTTCGACCTTGCGGTGCGCACATAATCCTGGCCCAGAACTTCAAGCATGGAGGAGCGGACGAGACGCGCGGTCCGCGACAGCGAGAAGAAGGCGATGGTGAGGCTGGGCATTGCGAGATAGGGAATCGCCGCCGGCAGGCTCGACAGCGCCAAGCCGAAATCGCCGGCGAATAGCGGGTCGAGCACCGGCACCCGGCCTGAGATGGGCAACCAGCGCAGCTTCAGCCCGACAAATAGAATCATCATGATGCCGAACCAGAAGCTCGGGATCGACTGGCCAACCATAGCGAAAATGATGATACCGCCGTCGAGCGGCTTTCCGCGATGCAGGGCCGCCATGATGCCGAGCGGGATCGCCAGCAGGGTCGCGATCAGCATGGCGCAGAGCGTCAGCTCCATCGTCGCCGGAAACCGGTCCAGCACCACGTTCAGCGCCGGCGTGCGGTAGGTGAGTGAGGTACCGAGATCGCCGTGGGCCAGCCCTTCAGCAAAACGCGCATACTGGACATAGAGCGGCTTGTCGAAGCCGAGCTTGGCCCGGGTTGACGCGATCTCCTCCTGTGTTGCTCGCTCGCTGACATAAAGATAGGTCGGATCGCCGCCGATATGGAGCGCCAGGAAGGTGATCACCGACACACCGATGACGACCAGAGCGCTCTGGATCAGGCGCCGGATCAGATAGGCGAGCATCGCCCGGTCCATCGCATGTGGGCCCCACGCGGCGTCATCGGCGGATACATGCTTTCAGATGCCCGGGCGACACCGGCTCGAGTGGCGGCACCACCGTGGCGCAGTCGGCTGTCGCGATCGGGCAGCGCGTGCGGAAGACGCAGCCGGACGGCGGGTTCATCGGGCTCGGGATATCGCCTTCCAGCAGAATGGATTTCCGCGACGCCGTGGGGTCCGGTATCGGGATCGCCGACAACAGCGCCTCGGTATAGGGATGGCGCGGATTCAGATAGAGTTCGCGTGCCGGAGCGATTTCCATGATCCGGCCCAGATACATGACGATCACGCGGTCGCTGATATATTCGACGACACCCAGATCATGGGCAATGAACAGCAATGTCAGCCCCAGATCACGCTTCAAATCCTGCAGCAGATTGATGATCTGGGCTTGAACCGAGACGTCGAGCGCCGAAACCGGCTCATCGGCGATGACGAAGCTCGGGCCCACCGAAAGCGAGCGCGCGATGCCGACGCGCTGCCGCTGGCCACCCGAGAACTCATGAGGATAGCGCCGCATGTGCGACGCGCCGAGCCCGACCCGCTCAAGCATCTCGACGATATGGCTCTCGCGCTTCGAACCGACCGCGATCCGGTGAATATCCAGCGCCTGTCCGAGACTCTGCTCGACCGTCAGGCGCGGATTGAGGGATGCATATGGGTCCTGGAAGATGATCTGCATATTCTTGCGCGACCGCCGTAGCTCCGGCCGCGTCATCCGCGTGATATCCGCGCCATCGAAATAGACTTGCCCGGCGGTCGGTTCGATGAGGCGCAGGATGCTGCGGCCGACCGTGCTCTTGCCGGAGCCGGACTCGCCAACAAGGCCGACGACCTCGCCACGATCGATGGCGAAGGTGACGTCCTCCACCGCCTTGACCTGGCTGAGCCGCCGCGACAGCAATGTCTTTGTCGGGCCAAAATATTTCTTCAGCCCAATGACCTGCAGCAGGCTATCGGGGCGCTTGGCCTTCGGCGGGCCACCTATGGATTCAATAATCGTCACGCGCGCAGGCTCTCGGCCGGCACGAGTTCGCGCCAGAGGTGGCAGCGCACCGCATGGCCCCGGTCGATACCTTCGAGCTCCGGCATCTGACCCATGCAGATCCCGGTGCTATGGCGGCAACGCGGATGAAAGCTGCAACCGGCCGGCAGATGCCGCGGGTCCGGCACGCTGCCGGGGATCGCCTCCAGCCGCTCCTGGTGCAAGGCGGCACGATCGACATGTGGAATTGAGCGGAGGAGCGCCCGCGTGTACGGCATTCGAGGCCGCGCAAAAATATCCATCACGCCGGCCTGTTCGACGACGCGGCCGGCATACATGACGGCGACGCGATCGGCCATCTGCGCGACCACGCCCAGATCGTGGGTGATGAAGAGAATCGCCATCTGGAACTCGTCCTGAAGCTTGAGCATCAGATCGAGAATCTGGGCCTGGATCGTGACATCCAACGCCGTGGTGGGTTCATCGGCAATCAGCAGCTTCGGCCCGCAGGCAATCGCCATTGCGATCATGACGCGCTGACGCATTCCGCCGGACATCTGGTGGGGATAGCTCGCAGCCCGCTTTGCCGGCTCAGGGATCTTAACGCGGGCCAGCATTTCGACGGCCTCCACCGCCGCGGCACGCCGATCGAGCCCGCGATGAGCGCGCAGGCGCTCGGCAATCTGCGCGCCAACGGTGACGACCGGATTCAGACTGGTCATCGGCTCCTGAAACACCATGCCAATCTCGGTGCCGCGCAGACGCCGCATTTGGGCTTCCGAGCAGGTCGAGAGATCCTGACCGTTGAAGTGGATGGAGCCGCCCACGATGCGCCCGCCAGGGCGCGGCAGAAGCCCCATGATCGCCAGCGCGGTGACCGATTTGCCCGAGCCGGACTCGCCGACGACGGTCAGCGTCTCACCCCGGTCGATGTGGAATGTGACGCCATCGACCGAGCGGATGGCGCCCGCCGGCGACGCGAATTCGACCTTGAGATCGACGACATCGAGCAGCCGTTGAGGCTCAGTACCGGGCAACGAACAGTCCTGGTGGATAGGAGCCCGTCCGCCTGAATTCATGAAAATGGCGCACGTCCGGAGCTGCCATTTCAGAACGGATGGACGGAGAGACTGACGACATTAACGTCCTACGGGCAGCCGCACTGGAATTGTATATTGTGCAAAGGTATACAATCCAGATTGGCTTGTCGAGGGCCAATCGGTGGACGGAAATCTGTGACGTGAGCATGTGAAAACTATTCTGGTGACGTTGCGATCCGGCGCCGATCATTGGTCAAAGCTACTGCGGCAAGCCCTGCCCAATCACTGCGTCGTGACCGACGCGGCAGCAGCGGGCGGAAGGGTCGATTATGTCGTGACCAGCGTGCCACCCAAAGGCGCGTGGCGCTGGCCATCTTGGGGCGCCGGTCGCAGAACTTCTTGCCCAAATCGAGCGGACGCAGCACGGCTGCGGCCGCGGCGGCATCGCCCAGGCCGCGGTGCGCGGCCCCCAGAATGAGCAGCGCCTGCGGGTGCCCTGGCACGGCGTCCAGGATCGCTTCGGCCTGGCGTCGCGCAGTGGCCGGACGGTCGGCGAGGAGCGCCTGGGCGCGCGCGCGTGCGTCGTCTAGCGAGGCGTGGGAGGGGGGCGCATCACCCATGGCGGCGGGGCCGACGATGGGTGACGCTTCGCTACCCATCCTGCGATTAGAAACGCTGAGCCAGCCTGATGCCGACCGTCATAGGCTGCACCGGATACACATAAACCGTGGAACAAATCCCAATAGTACATGTAACGCCGCGGTTGGTCTCACCGCGGCGGTCGAAGGCGTTTTTGACGAAGAGCGAGAGCGACAGTTTGTTTCGCTCGATGCCGGTGGAAAGGTCGAAGGTTGCGTAGTCCGGCATGTGGCCCAGCACGGCGACTTCGTTCTGGCCGTTGGCATCGTTCAGCAGCAACGCGGCCTGCGCGCTGGTTTGGTACACCACCGAGCCCTGCACGTTGGCGTTCCAATCGAACACGGGGAACGTGTAGCGCGCCGTCATGTTGCCTTTGAAGCGCGATGTGTAGGGCAGTTGCGTGCTGGCAGGCGCCTGGGCTTGTGAGGCGGTGCAGGTTTCACCGACGTGTTGGCAAAGGTTCTGCGACAATTCAGCGTCCGTGAGCGTGGCGCCGGCGGTGAGGATGAGGTGATCGGTGGGGCGCAGATCAGCCTGGAATTCGGCACCTTTCACGTTGGCGCCGGGCGCGTTGCCGATGATTGTCAGGCTGTTCGGACCAAGGAAGGCGTATTGGAACTGGTTCCAGTCTTCGTCGTAAATCGCCATATTGAAGTGCAGCCGCCGGTCCAGGAACGAACTCTTGAAGCCCAGCTCGTAATTGGTCAGCGTATCTTCGTTATATGGGGCGTAATTACCATTTCGGTTGATGCCGCCTGGGCGGTAGCCGGTGGAGTAGGTGAAATACACCAGCCGCTGGTCATCGATCTTGTACGTCAGGTTGACCTTGTGCGTCTCGCCGCTGCCGTTCGTGGTTTTATTGAGGTCCACGCAGGGGGCTTCATCGAAATGCTGGCCGGCGAGGCAGTTCTGGCCGGTGCTGCCTTCGCCGCTATTAAAGCCGGTCAGCGCGTCATAGCCCTCGCTGAAGCCGAAGAAGCCTTTGAGCGAATTATCGTACCAGTAGGGCCGCAAGCCGGCGGTGAGTGTGAGGCTCGGCAGAATATCGTAGGCAAGCTCGCCGAAGACCGCTTCGTCGCGGTCGGTGCGGAGCTGGTCGGTCAGCCAGATGGTGTTCGGCCAGCCGGGTACGGCAATTTGCGGCCCGAAACCCTGGATCACTTGATCAACGATAATACGGTGGGTCTGGACTTCCTGGAAGGCACCGACAATGAAACGTAAGCGGTCCGAGTCCGGTGAGGCCAGGCGAAGCTCGTTGCTTTCCTTGGTGTAGTGGTCCTTGCCGTCAATTTCCTGGAGCGGCCTGGCGAGCGGTTTGCCGGAGGCGTCTTGCCAGTTTACGCCTGAGCCGTAGATGGCGTCGTAGAAGATCGAGTAATCCGTATAGTCCGAGCGCGATACATCGTCGCGCACAAAGAAGCCGCCGGAATAGGTGAGGTCGAAATTACCGACCTTGCCCTGCACCGTCGCACCCGCCTGCACCCAGCGGTCGTGATCGGAATCCGGCTGGAAACGTTCGGTCTTCAGGTCACCATCGGCCGGCACATAGCCGAAAGTGCCGGAGTCGCGCAGGTCCTGAAACATGGCGTTAGGCGTGATCGACCAATCGTCATCGATATCGTAGCGCAACGCGGCGCGGCCGCCGAACGTATCGACCGGATTGAAATTATTCTTGACCAGGCCGCTATTGTTCACGCTCGCGCCGCTCGTGGTGTAGGTGCGGGTGCCGGCAACATTGTCGATATAGCCGGCATCGTGCTCATCGAACGCGACAAGCCGGATGGCGGCCTGGCTGTTGATCGGAATATTGACGAACCCTTCAGCAACACCACCAGGCGCGCCGCGGTCCATATTGCCTTCCAGGTCGTAGCCGGCCTCGAACACGCCGATCTTCGGCGGGTTGGTAATGATGCGGACGGTGCCGGCTTCCGAACTGGCGCCGTAGAGCGTGCCCTGAGGGCCCGGCAACACTTCGACGCGCGCGATATCGTAGACATGCACATCCAGCGTGCCGCCGATGGTGGTGATCGGCTGCTCATCGAGATAGGAGCCGACAGTGGGCAAGGGGCCGGAATGATTGCCCTCCGCCCCGCTGGCGATGCCGCGCAGATAGAGGGTGGTGGTGTCAGGCGCCTCGGACTGTGCGGTCAGGCTGGGGAGGAATTTGAGGTAGTCCTGGAAATTGTTGATGTGCAACTGGTCGAGCGCCTTGGTGTCGAGCACCTGGATGCTCATCGGCACTTTTTGCAGCTTTTCCGAGCGTTTCGAGGCAGTGACGATCACCTCCTCGACGCCTTTGGGGGGCGTGGTTGCCGACCCGGTTTGGGCGACGAGTTGCGCATGGGCGATACCGCCGGCTTGGCCGGCCGCGAGCGCCAGCATGCTGGCACCGATAAACCTTTTCTTGCGCACGACCACGCGCCAACCGATCCCACTGTATTCGACGCTGGCAGAAACTGGGCCGCCCCCCGAAAACGCGCCCCCGCCCAAATTGCCAGCAAATGCCCTCCCGGAAACGACATGGCCGCCGGATTGCCGCTCTATCAATACACTATCGCCTGACCGGCGCGCGAAACTCGGCTTCGTCCACCCCGCGAGACGGGGCTTCACTTGTTTTTCACCCAAGCGTCCCGAAGGCCGCATCTTGTCAGACCGCAGGCTCCAGAAGCGCAGATTGCTGCGAGCGGCGCAGCCGCGCTGACAAATCCTGTTTTAATCCCCATTTCTGCCCCCTTCTTGCCTTTCTGGAAAACCGCCGTCCCCGCTCCCGGTGTGATTGCCTTCTGTTAGTTTGTTATACAATCATGCGTTAATATTGGAATCAACGGCAATCGCGCGGTTTGGCGCGACTTTTTTGCAGTGCGCAATGCGAAGGATAGGAGCCCGCTAAAGCGCGGCGACCACCGCAGAAATCGCGGCGAACTGGCGAAGGCCCGCCGGTCGATGAGGCTGGCTTGCCGTTCTAGGCGCGTCTTTCGAGATCAGTGCGGGGGAACGATACGAGACAGTGCGTCCGCAACCATGGCAACGCCGTAATCGCGCTCCGCTGCGGCCGGTGAAACCTTCCCTTCGCGAAGATCGGCCTCGAGCAGATCGATGGGCCGTTCCGAAGGCGGCCCATAACCGCCGCCGCCAAGGGTCTCTATACGCACGACGTCGCCGGCTTTCAGCACAAGGCCGGCCACTTTGGAATGCAGCACCTCTTCGTCGTCCCGGCCCGGATTGAGCGTGATGCGCGAAAGGCTCGACGGCAGCCCGCCGAACACGCCGGGCGCTGCCACGACATGGGCGTCGGAGCGTGCCGAGAAAATCGTCTCGTCTTCGCGGATGCGCAGCTGACGCGCCATGCCCAGGCCGCCGCGGTACCGCCCACCTCCCCCGCTATCCGGCACCAGGCTATATTCTTCGAGCAATATCGGATACTCGAGCTCAAGTGCCTCGGCAGGCAAATTGGTCGAATTGACCGTGTGCACGTGCACCGCATCCATGCCGTCGCGATCGGCGAAAGCACCGGCCCCGCCACCCATGCTTTCAGGATAGACGTATGGCGTCTTGCGGCCGGGCCGACCGCCCGAAATCGCAACGAACGAGGTCGAATCGTTGCAGCTCGCCATTGCAGACTCGGGCGGCAACATCTGATAGAGCGCCCCGAAAATCGCGCCGCATAATCGGTTCGACGTAACAGCACGGGCTGCGACCGCCGCAGGTGCAATAGGGTTGGTTATGGTGCCGGCTGGCGCAGCGATCTCGATGCATTCAATGACGCCCTGGTTCGGCATCAAGGCTGGATCGAGCACCGCCTTAACGCAGTAATAGACCGAGGCCTTGAGCGCGCTGTCCGGCAGGTTAATGGCGCCGCGGGCCTGTGGGCCACTGCCATCGAAGGAGAAGGAAAGCCGATCGCCGTTGACCGTAACCGTGCAAACGATCGGTACTGTTGGACCGGGAAAGCCGTCATCGTCCATCGAGCGTTCGAAACTGTAGGAACCGGCCGGCAAGGCGCGGATGCGATTGCGCAGCCGGATGCGCGTATAGGCCAGTATATCCTCGATCGCCCGCGCAACCGCGTCCCAGCCCATGCGGCTGACCAGGTCGCACAACATGGTCGCCCCGCGCTGGTTCGTGCCGATCTGCGTCCGCAGATCCAGCAGACGCTCTTCCGGATCGCGCGTGTTATGGGCGATCAGTTCCAGCAGATCTTCGTCGATCTCACCGCCGCGCGCGATCCGGATGACCGGCAGGCGGATGCCTTCCTCGAAGATCGAGCGGGAGACGCCGGAGGTCGAGCCCGGGTTCTTGCCGCCGACATCGGCGTGATGGGCAATGTTCCCGCAGAAGAATCGCACCTCGCCATCGATATGGACAGGGGTGATGATTGAGATGTCCGGCAAGTGGCTGCCGCCGGCGAGGTAGGGGTCGTTGGCGATGAAGGCATCGCCCGGCTTGATCGCCGATAGATCGTAGCGCCTGAGAATCGCCTCGACCGCGCCGATCATGGCGCCGAGATGGATCGGAATATGGTCCGCCTGGGTAATCAGCCGGCCCGCCGCATCGAAAATCGATGTCGAACAATCCCGCCGTTCCTTGATGTTCGAGGAAAAGGACGAGCGAATCAGGATGGCGCCCATATTTTCCGCGATCGCGAGCAGCCGGTTGGAGAAAACCTCCATCTGGATCGGATCGGCCAGGCGTTCGGCGGTCTCGATATTGGTCGTTGTCATCACGCGGCTTTCACGATGAGATTGCCGAACCGGTCGACGCGCACCGTCTGTTGCGGCAATACGAGCGTTGTGGAGCTCATCTCGGAGATGATCGCCGGACCCGTCAGATCGACACCAACCGGAAGCGCGCTGCGCTGGAAGATGCCTGTCTCCATCCAACCGCGACTCTGGTCGATATAGACGTTCCGACTGCCGCTCTTCGCCGCCTCGAAGCTTCCGCCGCCGGTGACATCGGGCTGCGGCGCCTTCTCCACAATGCCAGTCGCCTGCAGCCGGACATTCACCAGATCGATCGCACGCTGCGGGATCGCATAGCCATATTCGTGGACATGCGCTGCGTGGAACCGCTCTACGAACACTGAGAAATTGTCGCGGCCGAGACCGCCGCAATCGAGCTTGATCTCGAAATTCTGGCCATTGTAGCGCGCATCGATCACAGGCCGGAATCGGCGCTGTGGGTCCGGAATGGCTTCTTTATCGAGCCACGCCGTCGCTTCCTGCTCAAGCATGTCGAAGCGATCGAGCGCGGCACGCCAGCTTGTCTCGTCCGCGGGGGCGAAGCAGCTGCGTACATAGTCTGCGCTCAAGTCACTGAGCAGCATGCCGCGCGCGCATAACGTGCCGGGCTCCAGCGGAACGAGCACCTGAGGGATACCGCACTCGACCGCCACCTCCGCCGCATGCAGCGGGCCGGCGCCACCAAACGGGCAGAGCGCAAAGGTCGAAAGGTCGTGACCTCTTTCGACCGAAACCATTCTGATCGCCCGGCTCATATTCGCATTGGCGATCTGGATGATACCGTGGGCCGCAGCTTCGACGCCGATCCGCAAAGGATCGGCGATCTTCGCCTGGATGGCGCGCCGCGCGGCTTCGACATCGACATCCATCCGCCCGCCCAGCAACGCGGAGCGTCCCAGCCGTCCCAGCACAAGGTTAGCGTCGGTGATGGTCGGCTGTGTGCCGCCCTTGCCATAAGCGACAGGGCCGGGCACGGCGCCCGCCGATTGCGGCCCGACCTTCATGGCGCCGGCATCGTCGATCAGCGCGATTGAACCGCCGCCTGCCCCGATGACATGAATGTCGAGCATCGGCGTCTTGACCGGATAGCCCGCCACCAGCCGCTGATTGGTGAAGAGAGGCTCACCATTCAGGATCAGCGAGACATCGGTCGAGGTGCCGCCGACATCGAAAGTGATCAGCTGGCTGAAACCCGCCACGCGCCCGATCGCGGCCGCGCCGACAACGCCGGCGGCGGGGCCGGAAACACAGGTGCGCACCGGGGCGCGGCGCACGGACTCGATCGACATGAGGCCGCCGTTCGATTGCATCGTATAAGGCTGCGCGGGAATGCCGATCGACCGCATGCGTTCGCGGAACTGGTCGATATAGAGTGCCATCTTCGGCCCGACGAAGGCATTCACCGTCGTCGTCGACATGCGCTCGAACTCCCGGAATTCCGGCACGATCTCGGACGAGAGCGTGACGTAGACATTCGGCAGCAACGTGCTCACGACCTGCTTAGCGCGCTCCTCATGCGCCGGATTGCGATAGGCATGCAGGAAACAGATCGCGATGCTTTCGACGCCGCGCGCACCCAGGTGCCGGACCGCAACCGCAAGCGAGTCCTCTTCGAGCTCGGTCAGCACCTCGCCCATCGGCCCGATGCGCTCGACCACTTCGAAGCGGCGATCGCGCGGAATCAGCGTCGGCGGCTTGCCGACCCGATAATCATAGATTGAAGGCCGCGCCTGCCGGCCAAGCTCCAATATATCGCGGAAGCCGCGTGTCGTGAGCAAGCCCGTTCGCGCGCCACGCCGCTCGATCACGATGTTGGTCGCAACCGTCGTCCCGTGTCCCAGATAGCTGACGCCGCCGGGGTCGAGCGCGAGGGACGCCAAAAGCGCCCGCAGGCCAATTTCGATCGCTTCGGACGGATCATGCGGCGTCGACGGGCATTTATAATAATGCGTTGTGCCAGTGCCCTGATTGAGCAAAGTGAAATCGGTAAACGTTCCGCCGACATCGATACCAATTCGATACGTCACAGCTTTTAGGCCCGCCCGCGATTGGCCAGGATAAACCCGCGCATGCGCTCGACCGCGACCTCGATCAGTTGCAACGGCTGCAGAAAGCTGATCCGGATGTAATCGGCGCTCGCGTCGCCGAACATGGTGCCCGCAAACACCATGACCCCGGTCTCGCGCAGCAGCCTCTCGCAGAATTCCGGCGCCGGGATCCCGGTCGACGAGATGTTGGTATACATATAGAAGGCGCCCCCGGGGTGGCCGTAATCCAGGCCCAGATCGGCGAGCGCGGGCATCAGAAAGGCCCGACGCGCAGTATAGTCTTGAATCATCTGCTCGACCGGCTCCTGCGGCCCGGTCAGCGCGGCGAGTGCCGCATACTGGCTGATCGTGCAGGTATTGATCGAAAGCGTGTGGCGCGGCTCGGTCATCGCATGCACGAAATCGGCCGGGGCGGCGAGATAACCGACGCGCCAGCCGGTCATCGCGTAGGTCTTTGAGAATCCGTTCAGCGTGATCGTGCGCTCCTTCATCCCGGCGAGCGTGGCGATCGAGAGGTGCTCATTGCCCGCATAAATGATCCGCGCATAGATTTCGTCGGCGATGACAATGAGATCGTGCTTGATCGCGAGCTCGGCGATCTTCCGGATCACGTGCGGTGGCGTCACGGAACCGGTCGGGTTGTTGGGCGATACCAGCACGAACATCTTGGTGCGCGGCGTGATCCGCTTCTCGATTTCGACGGGGTCGAGGGCGAAATCGTCTTTTTGATAGGTCGGCACCGGAATCGGCACGCCCCCGGCCAGATGCACGGCCGTGTCATAAGTGGTGAAGCGTGGGGAGGTGATCAGCACCTCATCGCCGGGCGAGATCAAGCCGAGCATGCATAGCATGATGGATTCTTGAACGCCCGCCGTGACGACGATCTCGTCGGGCGCATAATCCAGCTGGAAGCGGCGTTTCAAATCGGTGCAGATCGCCTCTCGCAGCGCCGCAATACCGGTGACGTCAGTGTAGTGATGCTGGTTGGCATCGATGGCCTTCTTGGCGGCCGCGACGATATGGGCCGGCGTGTGAAAGTCGGGGTCGCCGCGGCCCATCGCTATGACGTTATCCATGCCACCCGCGATTTTCAGCATGCGGGTGCGGAACGAACTGTCCTCCTCCACAATGCGCGCCGCAAGGCGATTACCAATGATCGTCATTCGCAGAAAGTCCTTTTTTAGAAATGAATTCGCCCGCACGCATTCGCGGCAAAACCGCCTTGTCAGCAGTGCCGCGGATCGTGCGAGCGACTCTGCAAAGAGCCGTCAGAGGCCTCGCCGGCCAGCACCCTGTCGTTGACACTCATAGTCGATCTGGCTACTGTCGACAATGATACATGTAGACAAAATGCATGCAGGCGACCGCGAGTCAAGCGCCTGCCGCGGCCGGCGATGCGCCAGTGATAGGGATGAGAAGTGTTCGATGCCAAAGGGTTGAGCAGCGACATCGCGGTGATCAAGAATGATCCTCTGCGAATGGAAGTTGCGGTCATACTGCGCAACGCAATCATCAACGGTGTCCTCAAGCCGGGCACGCCGCTGGTGGAAGTGACGCTTGCTGAAC
>Ga0116231_10010109_pt1 | contig 15436 bp, 12 predicted proteins | sample S1TSphgellanicum_2_FD_89695 | JGI IMG/M metagenome (GOLD analysis project Ga0116231, IMG submission 89695) | Host-associated microbial communities from peat moss isolated from Minnesota, USA - S1T2_Fd - Sphagnum magellanicum MG | ecosystem: Host-associated > Plants > Peat moss > Unclassified...
AAGTCTGAGGTTGATGCCCACCCCCTTGCTCCATTGATGACCTTTAACCAAACTCGTGCACGAGTGTAGAAACCACTATGAGCTACTTCTACAGCGATGTCTCCTACACGAGCTTCGTCAGGGTTTATCCCTACAAGCCTCACCATTCCAAAACCTAGAAAGCGCAAAATCACAGCTCCTCTCTGTGGTCCATTCTGAACAGTAAGGAAATCAATTCTACCAACAAGCTGTTGCTCACGGATTTCCTGAGTCACCTGCTCGACAGGAATCCCCTCGTCACTAGACAAAGACATGATTCTCAACTATCATTCTATCTAAGCATCTATAGGTTCTACCAAGGTTGGAAACACGGAACCATGCTCTGATACCAAAAAGAGAGGGTCCTGGAAACACAGCGCACTAACTGCCTTCAACGAACCCAAGCGTCCCCGTTCTCTTGAGTCACTGGCATACAACTCAGACCTCCAAAAACATAGCACACAACCTACCTACTGACTCTTTCAAACGAGCATCACGAAATCATAGACCTACAAGCATTTTCTTCCTACACATCAGCAGAACAGGATTTCAATGGATCTATCTCCTGCCTTACACGTTCCCACAGATGCCGGCAAAGGAAACTCTCTTGTTTCATTACAAACTCTGTACATTCCCCGAAAGCACAAGCTTGCTTCCCGTCTGAGATGTTCACAAAAACATCAGATTCCTAGCACTCTTTGAGTTCTCTCTCTCTTTCTGATTCTCCTGTAGTAACTTGACTGATTGTCAGGCGCAACGGAAGTTTCTACCCTTCAACCAAGCTACCGTCTCACTAAGCTTTCTCTACCTTTTCACAAGGATTGCTCCTCCTCCTCCAATTCTCTTTTGTGCTCTCAGTGCTCTCTCTAATCACCCAAAAAAATATGCCTCCCTAGTTTTCACCGAGTCTCTTCTTCTCTCCCCAAAAAAAAACTCCGTCACATCCAAACGTCCTGCCGTTCTATTCTACACCAAGCTTCCCCATCAAACTTTTCCTCCTTTTCCACCTTTCGGCGCATCAATGCAGCTCCACTCCTCTTCATCATTCGTGCCGCCTTCACTCCTGCACACCCATTCACATAAACATCCCATGCACAACCATGTAGCCGTCATGGAGAAAAACATCCACTGCCAAAATCAGGATGGCTTAATTATACCAAAGCACACCTTCAATGCTCGGGTGTTCACATTGTGTGGAAACCCACTTTGGTGTGACAATGGGACATATCAACTTATTAACGGATGAAAATAAATGTAAAATTGATCCAACCAATAGCATGAAATTTCTAATGGTTGCATCATAATTGTGAAAATGATTAAAATAATTGAAATTTGGCCTTGTAATCACAAATATTCCCGAATCTAGTCTCAAATGACTACAAGTCGCATGTAGTTGTAAATGGAGTGGTTACATTTTGGTTAATTTCTACTAGTGATATATACAAGAAACTAAAAAATAAAATCTTTATGAAATTAAAACCCAATGTGGTTATGGAACACTTATAGATTTATGGCGTGTTGAAGTACAAACAAAAACCTTTAAGAGGACTTCAACAACTCATAAAATAAACTTCATACAAGTGAACACATGAAAAACAAACTACAAACATGGCTCAAATAAAATGCTTCAAATGTCACAAAACTTGCAGACTATAAACAAGACAAGATAAAATGCTAGAAGAAAATGTTTAAGGAATAGTACCAAATAACATTATATAACAACCCATGATAATTCATCACTTTCATGATAGGTATACTAAGGTGTACAAGATTAGGGTTTTCATTTAGGATAGGTTTGTATTAAATATAGGGCTAAAATGGATTAAGGTCTACATTTATATAAGCTCACAACTACATTTAAATCCATAGTGGATTAAAGTTTAGATTTCAATTCACTTTAAGGTACAATTTTTAGGGTTCCTTGCCACTTATCCTTCTATTAAACTTTAAAATATTTTAAATTAGTAGTAACCTAGTCTTAGACCTAACAACAAATTACAACTAATTAAAAATGCATTAAATGGTTGCATGGATCCATATAGAGAAATAGGGGGTAGGGGTTACATTTGACACATAATCAACTATTTAAAGTACATACAAATGTTCATCAATTTTCCTAAATGGGTCAATGATCAGTAATGTCTTTTCAACCTATTTGTTTAGAGAATGAAAAGTGAGATCATGAGGGAAGAGATTTAAGATTGACAAGAGACAAACACAAAAAGGCCCTCCATTTATACAATTTTGAAACTGAATTTTTAGAAAAGATCCAACCAAATTAGGAACCAAGACGATAGGCAACTTAAAGACAATAACCAAATTGGATATATATGACAAAGTAACAAGAATAACCAACCCATAAATATTCAAAATAAATATGGAGCTAAAAACTTACATAATCAAAAGACTATTAGGTGGTAGAGAACTATTAATTGGTTATTATTCATTAACCTATATAGCCAAGTTTCCAAAAGACTTTTTCAAACTATCAAGGCATGAATACACTTCTTATAACTGATAATTTCACCTCCCCTTCATGTGTTGAATCAATGCATGCCACTAATGTGCTCATTTGCCACACAAATCAAATGATAGTCAAAGACCACACATTATTATATAATCACATATGACAAAGCAAAGACCTATGGTGTTCAAAAGAGGAGAAAGTGGGCTAAGAAGACCTCCCCACTTAAGAAGCATTTGAAATGATCATATTGAAGATTGCAAACGAAAAAAACCCAAAAAGAAAACTTTCGTTTTTGTAGAAATAATCCCTTCTTTTACAAATTTACAAACATGTATAATCTGACCATAAAAAGGTGTTTGATATATTCAAATGAACAAGATTCAATAATTTGTTATTTTCATTGTTGTATACATGTGCATGAAGTAAAACGTCGTGAATGAAAACATGGTAACATAGACAACTTTTGAGCCTTGTCACCAATAAAAACAAATAACCATGTAACCAAGTTTTAATATATTGAAAGTATAAGTGTTTTTTTATTTGATGATCAAATTTAAGATAATCTTTAATTTCATCACAATGATGTTGATTAATCACATATATAATATGCATTCAAGTAGATTTTTTAAAGATAACTATAACGTTTTTTTACTTTTTTAGTTTTTCAATCTTGTACAAGTAGGTGAAAGTAAATGAATTATTGAGTATTCTCCAATTATAACATGATGTAGCTCTAAAATGTACTTGTAAGTTTTCAACATTTAAATATTATAGTAGAATACATCAAACTTGTAATGAAAAAGTAGGTTTTAATTTAATTTGATTACTCATTTTCAAACATATTTGTTATCTTCTTTTACTTGTTCCAAACTTTTTGATTATAATCCTCATTATAAACTCAAATAAAAGCACCATGGTTTTATTATGTTACTTTCAATTATTTTCAATCTCCTTTCTTGTGCTTGTGTCAAAAAGAAAGCACTACCTTGAAGATTTAACTATTTTTAAAATATACTTTACCATGTTTTCACCCTCACATTCAAGGTGCATTGCTTGCATACTGCCTTTTTCTGTCAAGTCATACCCCATAGAAGGAAGTTGCAACTTCTTCCTAGTCAAAAAGTCTACACATATAACAATCTCAAATAAATTGTTGCAATATAGGAGTATCTAAAAATCAATGTGATTGCAGATAGAAACTCCATAAAAGCCTATAGCTTTAAATAAATGTTCTAGCAAGAAAAGGGGGAAAAAAATAATGGTTCTACTTTACCTTTTGAGTGTCATTCACAAAGTATTGGACCATCGACTTATAATGACTTAATACCATTGCTCCCCACCAACTTTGGGTGTAATTGAGAATATTATAATCCGGTTTTAAATTATGGCATATAATAGTAAAGAAATATGTGTCTTAAGTTTCTGTCATAGTTCCAAAGCCATTGGAAGATATTCGTGCATGATGTTGCTTGCCACTTAAACATCTAAGCACATATATCAACTCAAATATCTTAGTATTTATGCACATTTTAACTTTGTTTTGGAGGTCCTACAATCCACATCCTAAGGGTCAATGCATGGTTGGGTGGACCAATTTGGGTGTCATGCCACCCAATTTTGCTTAGTGGTTGCCATTACAATGCCCATGTCACTTTATAGGTTTAAAATTTTATTAAAATGGACTTGGTTTAAATATATTAATTTTGAATATCTACATGATGCACAAAATCATTTTACAATTCTTTTAAAATCGTAAAAGTCATGGACTTTGGAAGTTAAAACTCATGGACTGCACCTCTAACTTCCATTTCTATATGGACTATGCTATGGTCCATTCACTAATGGGTTGTGTGTTAGGGACTGGGAATTAGTAAAATATCATATCAAAGAAGTGTCGGAACAAAATAAATAATGAGTTGAATTTTAAAACTATACTTATGGACTTTTGACTAGGCTAATTAGGAACCTCTATTTTCATAAGTCCATATCATATTGGAGGAATAAATATGTTGTGATTTTTTTGCTTAGATGTTTTAAGAAAATATAAATTCTAAATGTGCCATTAATGACATGGAAAAAATATGGAGGAAATCAATGTAAACTAGTGTAAACTAGTTATAATTTCCAAAATTTTACCATTTAAAAAAAAAAATCAGGACGTTGGTTTTATGGCAAATTGGACAACCTAACCATGCATCGACTCCTAAAGCAATTTCTAGTACCCAAATAAGACACATAGAATCCCTTTACAATAAATGAATGAAATAATGGTGCTTAAAAAGTGGACAATAAGTATTTTAAATCAAATTTACCTATAAAGTAATCAAGCATAAATGCATGTAAGCAATTCTACATGTCTTTTCATCATATGTCCACTCAGCCAAGCCACACAATTGTTAGGGTTGTGCTTAACAACAATATGAAAAATGGCATATGGTCTAGCAATTGAGTTTCACTTGGCATTTTATGGCTATTTGGTTCCCTTTCTTGGTATAAAGGGTAATATCTACCGTACTTACTAGTGAATCGGACCACAACCATGTGCAAGTCATGATTATAACCACTTTGGTAATTGGTTTTATGTTGATCATCCATGTTTACTATTTACATTAAGGATGTTTTTCTTATCTTCAACCCCAACATGTAATTACACCATGAGAACATAACATAAACAAAAACTTTCACCACTGCTTAGGGTAGATGTAAGTTATGGTGGTTCAAAAACAACAAAAGCCCGAATCCCAAAATATTAGAAGAAAAGTGTCGTTTTGCAACTATGATATGCAACTAATTTTCAATTACATGCAACATATGCAACTACTATACCCCATGGTTGCATACAACAAGTTGCGCTCGATTAACGATTGCATACAATAATATGTATGCAAATAATATATATGATATAAGTTTATACTTTATACATCTACATTATTTTCCAAGGGTTGCCCATGGTGACATATGTTCATTTGTGAAGTTCAATTATATGATGACACGTGACACTTAAACATTATTTCAATATTCATCATTATTAATAAATTAATAATATCTTGACCATCCAATAAAATGTGAATCAATTTTTGACACATGTCCATTTGTGAAGGCCAATTATGTGGTGATACGTGGCAATTTAAAAAACCCATTGATTATTTATTTTTTAATTAATTAAGTAGGTAAGTCATAGGTAGGTAGGTAGGTAGGTAGGTAGGTTAAAAATAATCCAATTTTGATTTTGTGTTTAGCCTCCTTCATTGGCTCATCCCAAATGACAGTTGGTACTTGGTTTGTGAACAAATCAAGTGCACTTATATAATGTGCACATTTGGAATCCATGGCAAAAAATATGAGATAAAGAATTCAGTTGCAAGTGTAACCAATGTAGTTGCAACCTACATGCAAATAACCATATTAACCTAGTTTACCTATTAAATAAATATATTATTTTATAAGTATTAAAACTTAATAGGTAAAATTCATATAATATAATGATAATATTATTAATTGGTTAATCTTCATTAATATTAAGATTTATAGTTATAATAATATTTTAATAGTTATGATTACTTACAATAATTAATGATTAGTAATATTTTGTTATTATTAATTAATTTAAATTCAGAAATAAATAAATTTATTAATTAACCTAGGCCAGGGTACTTGTAGGCAAATTAATGTAACCTATCAACCATAAATATATTACCATAAATAATAATATAATTATAATTATAATTATTGAATAATAATATAATTATTATGAAAAATAAGGATAATAATAATAATAATATTATATATAATTCAATATTAAAATTATTTATACTAGTTATAAATAATTAATACTACTATAATATTATTACATAACCTAAGGTAATAATTTGTAAACTAACATGTGTAACCTATTAAACATAGGTATAATATCATAATTAATAATATTATAATAATACTAAAATAATCATTTTTGAATAATAAAATGATATTATTATCTCTAATAATAAGTATAATAAATATAACTATAATTTCTAAAAATGAATATATGTGATTAACTATAATGATAATAATATAATAAAAAATTGGGCTAAATAATTTTACCTAAATTAACCATGGTTAAATTTAATTACAAAGTTAAATTAATGATGGATAAAAAATAAAAATTCGAAAATAATTCAGAAGTTAAATTTAAAATAATATTTTAATTCTGGGTCAACTAACCATAAATAAATTAACTATAAGGTTATGTTACTAATTAATTTAGTCATGCTAGTTTAATCATTATTAGTTTAATTTAGCCTCCAAGCTAATTTGGTTTTTTATTTAGTTTAGCCATGGTTAATTTAACCAAAGTTACTTTAACCAACATTAGTTTGGCCAAAGTTAGTTTACCCAATATGGTTAGTTTAACCAAATTTTATTTAGTTTCATAATTAGTTTTATTATGGTTAATTTAACCAAAGTTAGTTTATCCTCATAGTTATTTTTGCCATAATTAATGTAGCCAAAGTTAGTTTAGCTGTGGTTAGTTTAGCTAAAGTTAGTTTAGCCATGGTTTGCTTAACCAAAGTTAGTATAGTTTAGTAGTTAGTTTTGCCATGGTTAGTGTAGCCAAAGTTAGTTTAACCTTTAATAATGTGAATTTAGCCTAGGTTTAGCCAATGTTTATCCTTGGGTAACATTAGTTAATATGAGTTTAACCTTACTATTAAAGCTATAAAACTACTATACATAGCTTAAATAGATGTATTTAGTATATTAATGTAAATATGTATTAGCTTAGGTCATGATTTTTATGACACATGTCCATTTTGTACACTATTAATTGCATGTTAATTACACACACAACCGTATGGCCCAAAATTATATTGTATCAATTTTGTAGTTGCACACACAACCAATGAGTTATAAATGACACCTAGTTGCATGTAAGTTGCATAGTGACTAGTTGCAAACAATAGGATTTCTACTAGTGAAAGTCCATATAAATGGAAAAAATAACACTAAAATGGGAAAAATGTTAAAAACCAATGTTGAATGGGCCTTATGTGGTGATTAATCAATTAATAAAGTCCATATGAAAGGTTGCCCATCTAGAAAACTCTTTATTATACATGTTAGGGGGGGAAAAAATATCAATCCAACAAAAATGACCAAGATTGGGACTTTTAAAAATAAGGCCCAAATGTGGTCATTCAAAAGTCCATAGTTATTTGTTGGTTAAAGTGTTTATTGTAATTTTTTTCAATCCATTTTTTTTTTCCCATCATGTATCATATATTAAGTCCTTATAAAAAATAATGATATGAAATCATTAAAAAAATGGATTTGAATGCTAATGTAGAACCCAAATTATAGTCCATATGTCCATTTTAAAAGTTCATTATTATATGATTGGTATATGTCTATTGAATTTCACCCCTTAATAAATGTTTCTTATTCTAGTTGGAAATCTTAACCCATAAATATTTTGTGAAATTGATGATTTTACAATGTGTTTGTGGCATTTGAATAGGATACACTTTGCAAAAAGTTCATAAGGATGCAAAAAGTGAACCACTATAACTTGTCTCCTCTCTTTGCTCCTACTTGTGCTACTTTTGTTTTTGCATCAATAGTAATTATAACAACCTTCTTAGCTCCTGTTGCATTTGCTCATTAAATGACAATGAGATCTTTTTCATATCTTTGTTTGGCTTGTTGCCAACAAATAACATGTAAAGCACTTAGCAATATTAGAAGTTGTGTAGAAAATGAGGTAGACACACAAAAACCATAATTTAAAAAGTTTTGGATCACCACAAAAGATCGTACCACAAAATCCACTTTCCATCACAAATCCTAATCAACTTCCACATAAATGACATGGTGATGAACATGGAAAATAGCTTGTCAACAAAGCATATTGAGTGTTTATAAGGCAAAAAATGTGGACATGATAAAAATGTTACTTAAGTGCAACTAAACTTCAACTCCACTTAAGAAAGTGGCATTTGACATAAATGTACCCAACTATCCAAGTAGTGATGACGTAAGTAAAATTTTTAAAAAAATCCTGGAACATACCTTCTATAACAACTAAGGTTACAATGTTGCTAGCGATGTCTTCAAGGACATTACACATTTTCCCATACAAGGACTTGTTAGACTACTGCAATTTAGCTAGGCAACATTCATCGTCCCACCCCACAAAAAATACAAATTGAAAAGAGTCAAATAAACCACAATATGCGTTAAAATCATATGTATGAAAACTATATAATCAACCCACTAAAAGGTAGCTATAATAGACTAAAATGTATTATTTGAAAACCATTACAAATTCAAAACCCACATGCAGATATTTGACATTGCAGAAACCTTACAAATTAAACCTATTTTGCCACCATATTATGCGGCTATCCAATATGGCCATGGCTTCACTCCATATTTCTCTAAGCAAAACTACTCATAAGACTTCAAATCCCAAGAGTATGGTTAAAACATGTTGTTGTTCACTAGCATCACCATCTTTATGCATGCATGCCAAACAACCCACAACTGTGTTGGAATAATATAATTCCCCTTAATTGAGTAAAGTTTTATAGATAACACCATATTGTCATGACTTTAATGGGAAGTTCTGTGGCATAACCTACCATTCCCACCCACTTGTCCCTGTATGAACATTTCTTGAGTCATTTGGCCTAGAAAAAATCAACATTTTTAGTGTAGTTACAATAAACATTTGCACTTGCAAATATATGAAACAAAACATCGAATCGAGTAGTGAAGCCATCAATCGCCCGACACACCTACAACCAATCCCACCAAATACTTTTCAAGATAAAGTTTATTCAAAGAAATTGTAGTTCATTCATGCAAATGATAAGGTGAAAAGCTTAACTACCGTGTTGTTACTTGCAACCTTTTGAACCACCACCCTCACACTATGTAATCAAAATCTTACCTCTTGAATAAGATATGCAAGAAGTGGCATCAAGAAGGCAAATGCAAATGGGTAATCAACCATTGCAAGGTATGAATAGGTTAAAGATAACCAATCCTCTAACTTTGAAGAAACTTGCAAATCTCTAGCAAACACCTCAACAAACTAGATGTAAGTTTTCCTTGGCAACGAGCTACTACTTGAACACAATTTATATCAAGATACAAAGAAGTAGCAACTTGTGAGTCCAACTTAATACCATACCTACACATGTGGAACTTTGTATTCATGTTGTGAAGCGGCCATAGCCCCTATTGCAATGTGTGGGATACTGTATCCGAAACCAAACAACCATCATTATACATCTCCAACCCCATTTTGCATCTAATGCCACACAAAGATCATAAGAACTCCATAACATCATTACATTTAGGGTCAAGTATCTCAAGTTTTGTAGTGATATGCATATCAAGCATACCACACTAATATGAAACATGGAAAATCAGCTATGATTATGGATGTCTTGATTTACAAAAAATTTAGATGAGATATGCTTGCATTCAATCTGGTGCTAACTAAACCGTTAGTATATGTGTCCATTGATTTCAAGTGATGCATTCTAACATATCATCATGCAAGTTGATACAAATTCCACACTTGTATGCAACCCTTTTTATGCATGATAGGTGAAGTATTAAATAAATTTAATCAAGGCATTTTAATCCTCCCAAGAATTGATCATAACAAGTAAAGTCATGAAACCACAAATTGTGCTCATGGGTGTTGCATTTAGAACAAAAACTGAAGAATGAAAAGGATGTGACCAACTCTTAAACAACCCTTAAAAGTAATTTTGCGAATCACCAAACCCAAAATGGCTTGGTAGGGTTTTGATTTGTTGACTTAAGTAATTCAGATAATTATAGGTGCATTTTTGGCTATTTGAAACAAGGTTCATGCATATTTTTATTCAAAAGAATTCCCAAGATAAAAATATTGAGCCTTTCAATTTGAATATACATTGCTGACCCAACCAAACAAGAAGAGCTTCGATTAGATTCTACACCTATATTTGTTACTTAAACCTTTCTTCTTCTTAAGTGAAGCAAGCAACACAAGTAATGCAAAATGAACTACTATTGTACACTCTCATGTACACATTAAAAAAAACTAAATATTGTGTTAATCTACCTATGTCACATTGAGGGTGACTCCCCAAGCTAGGTAGATCTAATCAAGTCATCCAAATCCTTCTATGGCAATTGTGAAATCTATTTCGCTTATCAATCATGGCTCTGAAATATAGTCACAATGGCTATATGTCCATTTTCATGACCTACCACATCAACACCCAAAAAATAAGCAATTTAGGATTAAATCATAAAGATAAAATGACATTGCTACTAAATATTTCTTGAATACAAAAATCTTCAAACACCACTTCATATATTGAATATGATTTCCAATCATCATCCCAATGCATTTATAATGTGTTCAAAGGCCTAGGAATATTCAATTATGTTAACAACCACAATGACCAATTGAACATTCTTTGCACAACCTAATTATGGGGGAATACAAAAACACTTTAAAGAAATAGGTGGACACCTCCAAGGCAATGTTGTGATAGTTGTGTGCAAATGTTGGACCAAAAAAGTTGATGATAGAACTTTGAGTTTGTATAGTAGCATGGCCTCTATCACCTAGTATTCATGTAAAACCCACAAAGAAAATAGTTGTCACCAAACTCTCATTACATTGATTCAACAACTTTAGTAGATACCCAAGTCAACTTGGGTGATCAGTTGTGAGTATTACTTATGGGAAACATGAAATACAATGAAAAACCTCTATAAAACCAACATGCAATGTAATTTATGACCCCAAAACATAGCCACCCATCAATGTGCACTTGGAATTCGTAAATTTGGCTAAACTAGGCTATTTAAGCTAAACTTGGTTAAACTTGACTAAATTAACATAATGACAATAAATTTGGTTAAACTACATTAAACTTGGCTATTTTGGCTAAACTTGATCAAATTTGACTAAATCAATAGAAATTATACTGAACTTGGCTAGACTTGGCTATTTTGGTTAAACTTGGTTAAGTTATAGTAAAGTTGATTAAATTTGGTTATTTAAGTTAAACTTGGTTAAACTTGATTAAATTAACTTAAATTAGGTTACATTTGGTTAAACAACACTAAACTTGGCTAAACTAAATTATTTTGGTTAAACTTGGTTAAATTTTGTTAAACTAGGCTACTTTGGTTCAATTTGGTTAAACTAAAATAACATAGAGTAAAATAAAATAAATGAAACTAGATTATGTTATTTAGTCTAAATTGGGTGGGTTAAATTAACTTAAATTAGGCTAAATTAAATTAAACTAAATCTGGTTAAACTTAGTTAAATTATCCTAAAGAAAAGCATTATAATTTTAGCCAAAGTTTTTTCAAGTGACTAAATTTAAGTTTATTTAACCTTCATACTTTAATTTAACATTGTTTAACCAAATTTAGTTAAGTTAAATCAAGTTTCCTCATTACCAAGTTTAGCCAAATTTAGTTAAGTTATTACTTATCTACTTATTATTCCACATCATTTATATCATGATTGAAATTAATCACATTATAGTAAACACTAACACCATGCTAGTATGAACATATTACGTCATTTATACCATGATTAAAACTAGTCACAAATTAATAGGAACTAATGCCACATTAGGATGGTCAAATACATGTGTCATTAGCATTGTCTAATATGCCTATAATTGTTGGTCTACTTAGTCATACTAAACACTACTACTTTTGGCAAGGGGGCAAAATGGTCAAAAAGTACCCATTTTAGTCACTTTGAAATAGTATAAACTTCAACTTAGTCATTGTAATCACCAAAGGGGGGGTGAAAAAAACATGGTTCTATTGTAGTGAATCTTTTGTTAAATTCACACCTTTTCAGTTGTATACCATGCAGAAGGAAAACAAGGTATTTCCATCCCAAGCAAATAATAATAAATTTGATCTTTATAAATGTCTAACCTAAACCCTTCCCGATCATCACAAATATTTTTTTTCAAATGATAACATGATGGGTAGTTTCCACATTGTTGAAGTTTCCCTAACAATTTGAAGAGTAACCTCCCCCTGTTAGAAGTTTCCCCTCTAGGTTGTCCATGAAACATGTACAAGTGAGGGACCAAAAATATGAAGAAAAAAAGTTGCAATGTTTTTTTTTCCAATGAAAGCACCTTTGGCACATTTAAAACTCATGATAAAACTACTTTTACCACTAGTAGGGGCAATAAAAAATAACTAACACCCATTATAAACCACCATCCATTTTATGAAGGTTTAAGGTTTAGGGTTCACCTTGAAGCAACCTTGGGAAGGCTACTTGCTAAGCAGGTTATGTATGTCATGCAACTTAGGTCTTTGAGCTTTCAAACATTATTAAGGTTCAATTCAAGATTGTTCCACTTAGCTTGAACATTATAGTTGTTAAAAGGTTGACTAAAGTAAAAAACAAGAGGACAAAGGGTCAAGATTTCACAACCAACTTTGAGGTATGTTGAAATTTGAATTACTTGTGTGTTGAATTGTTTTCAAACAAGACAACTTCCTGGCCATAAAATGTCCATAAATGGTGTGCAAAAAAAGGTGTGTATTTTGTGTTATGGGCCACATTGTGCTATTAACACCCATCCTTTTTTATTTTGTGAATTCAAACACTTTGATGGTTTAATTATGACAATTGTCCAAATTGTTGTGCTTGTTAGCATTACAAGCAAATGGAAACAAGATGGTGTTTATTGAAATGGTCCTTTATTTTATAATGCAACTTACATAAGGAAATTTTGGAATGGTGCTTACAAGTCTTGTCATATATGTTAATGCCAAAATGTTAAAAACCACCTATGAAGCGTAATTGTTTTTTGGATTGCAAAGAGATTGTTGATCTTTTTGAGGCTTGAAAACATTTATTTGCACGAAAATCAAGTGTACTACAAATCACAACCCCTATCAAGATTTTGGTGACTTAATTCATTAACAATTTGGTGATTTAATGTGTTTATTTGATGTTCATGCGAGTCTCCTTCCATAGTAGGCAACAACATGTAAGTTTTTATTGTCATGTGGATTATCCAATGGAATATGGAATGCTCGAATATGCCAAAAGTAAATAAACTCCCTACTATATTATCACCATTTCAGTGTTTATTTGTTCCATATCAAGCATCCCATTTTTGGTAGCCTAGAAGACACTAACACATATGATACATAGGGATTCATGTACATTCTAGCTTAATTGTAGGCCCTTGTACATTATGGTAGAGTTTTTCAAAGTGAACTAAACTCCTTCATGATCATGGGAGTGATGCATGTATATGGGGGGTGCTAAATGAAAGAGTTCATTCAAGTTCATGTTTGAATGCCTAATTTGATTTGAAGGATAAAATTTGATATAAAAAATGGTAGTTTCTAACTTCGATTGCGAATTGTGTAGATATATTGATTATCTTTTGTTGGGAGATTAACTGGATCAAAGACAACACAATCTTCAAACCATCAGTTTATTCCTTGCACCCTTTTAAGGTAGGGCTTGACAAATCTAATAACAAGGCCAACTTTTATCTTATCATGACAAAAAGTAGAATTTAAAGTTATGCCTTAAATTCCAACTCTAAACTCCAATAGTTTAGGGCATGCCCCTTGCACAACATTCACCATAACTTATGCAACTTCATTTAGTGTTGCCTTCATCATAAGATTTCTTAATGCTAAAGTTAACGTATTCTATCAAGATATTGAATATCCAATGAATGTGCATTTGATCCATGGCAACCATGAAGCTACTGACATCAACACACTTTTTGGGTTCTAAATTGAGTGCATTGAATGTTTGGTTTGTGCTTTCCTCTTTACAAGGCTTTTCTTTATGTGTTATGTTTACCGTTTTCCAAATTGACGTCTTTGTACAATAAAACTTACTTTTATTGCATGATGTTTCACCTTTGGGTCCAATTTCATCCATGTTCAATCTTTCTAATGCTACATGAATTTCATCCATTTTAAGATTTTGATACATTTTAATAGTTTTATCAAATTTAAGATTTTCATCCAAATGTGAATGTCATTTTTATTTTTCAATATTTGATATCATCCAAATTTCAAATTAATGGAGATTCTTTGTTTAATCATCCAACCTTGATATACAATCCCAAATGAATTTAACATATGTAGCCTTGGCCAACCTCATAGGGTAATTTTTTTTCCCGTTGTATGTATTTCATGCATTTTCCTAATTGTTGAGGAAATACAATATGGGACAAAGGTGTTACCACCAAACACGCATGGGAGCCCAAGACAAACATGGGATTTTATACATGGTGGAAAAAGATGAAGTTTATTGGTTTATTTCCCAATCTTAATATTGTTTCCAACATAAGATGTTAAATTTTGCAATCTTCAAAAAAATTATGGAGATTATACATCCACCGCTGTTTAACCACAATAAACATCAAAAGATCATTCAAAAATGACAAATATCATAATTGAAGAAACATCCATTATTTTTTAATGAAAATATAATTAAAATTCACTTTTAAACAAGTTGCATATATGGAATATGTGGGAATATATTCCCTTTATTTTCTTTCATTCACAATATTCTTCTAAGAACAAGATATATGAAATCCAATTATATTACCTTTTTAGTGTCCTTTATCTACAACATTATTTCTATATAAAATTTGAAACACTTTCCAATATACTTGGCAACTTTTTAATGGGGTTGTAGTGGGAATTACAAGGGGATGAACATGGTTTTAAACAAAACATTCTAGAAAAAAAAGTGACATTTAAAAGTCAAGTATTGTTCTTTCACCGTACAATTTTCCCAAACCTTCTTTTGGAGAATGGAGTGCTAACCATACTGGCGTGTCAGCACCTTCTTCAACTGTTTTAATTCCATTTGGTGCCAAATCTGTGTGGACATAACCTGGGCAACTGCTGAAGACATTGATTTTTTTCCCC
>Ga0116231_10010112_pt1 | contig 15430 bp, 8 predicted proteins | sample S1TSphgellanicum_2_FD_89695 | JGI IMG/M metagenome (GOLD analysis project Ga0116231, IMG submission 89695) | Host-associated microbial communities from peat moss isolated from Minnesota, USA - S1T2_Fd - Sphagnum magellanicum MG | ecosystem: Host-associated > Plants > Peat moss > Unclassified...
ACCAATGAGTCCGGCTGGATGGATGACGGGACGGATTGAGGGGAAGCGGACCAAATGCACGGATTTAAGGGAAGCTTCATTTATGCGCGAATATGCGACCATCCTTCCTTTACTATAAGTAATTGTCTGATACAACCCTAGGTCTACTCAACTTCCTCTTCTAGGAGTTGACAAACCCAATGCCAAGAGACCGGCTCCTGGGACTGACACTCTACTCCCAAATGGACTTGCTATTTATCACACTCTACCCTTGCCAAATTGGCCTGTTAATGCACACCAGTTGTATTTTGGTCATTTTTGCAGTGGGCCAACCTCTGCAGTGCATGTGGTGCTATTGTGGCTAAAAGCAAGTTGGTGTAGGAGTTCTGTCTGGATTGCCCCAGGAGCACATTTTTTATTATTTCAATGTGACTGCCGTTTAAATTCTGAATGTAAGGCGTTCCCTCCTAAAACTCTAAAGTTGAAAACATCATGTTCTCATTGAAATGAACTTAGAGTTTTTGGGCTATTCTTCAATAGCATTTGGTGTTTTTATGGTGAGGTGTGAAATATTCTTTTGAAATCCAACAATTGCTTGGGGGCAAACTATAAAATTTTCAGGTGATGAACAATTGTGTGAATGCACTTTTTTTTTTGGATAAAAAACCTATAGAAACAAAAGTGACCTAGAAAATTAATCATTGTGAAATTCACAAAGAGCAAAGTATCTCAACAAAAAGAACAAACAAGAAATGAAGTTTGTAACAACATTAGCAAACACAAGCAAGGGAATTGAACCCCTAATACTGGCCTTTCTAACACAAGTGACTTGGCTTACAAAATCAACCAAGTTAACATACAATTACAACTTTAAAAATTCTTACATAAAAAAACCATTGCTATTAGATTGTGAGGAGTTGGCACATACCAATATCATGGAGATTTAAGGTGTTTGGCTTGTAAAATAGCCATTGAATTCAATAAATAGAAAAGCAAAAGCTAGAAAGATTTTACCTTTGTAAAAGCATGGCCAACAACTCCGCAAAGCGCACTACAACCTAACCATCATAACAATTTTAGTGATGTGTTGCTCTCTATTATTCAATACATTCCACGTGCAAATGTTTTTGCAAATTATAGAACTATTATGCAAACTTTTGCACAACACTTGGCAGGTTGGTAATGAACTTATTGCACCATTATGATTTCATGAAATATTATAGTTGAAAATTATTTCTTATCTCCACACTACCTATTATTTGCACCATGACCAATTCAACCAATTTCACATATTCAAGAAAGTTGGAAAGCAATATTCAAAATGTTATCACAAGTCACAACATTTTGGTTAAAAGATTCATATCAACTGGGGGCACCATCCATACTATTGCAATCAATTTCATTGTCAACTTGGACATGGCCTATTAGTAATCAAGATCACTAGCATTCAAAAGTTCTTGTATCATAACATTTTTTGCATCCACCTTGTGGGTTTTGCTAAACCAAAAAGTTATTTAAAAAACCTCAAGGTGTTTGGCAAAAGATGCATCACTATTTGGGTGCATTAATAGTGGAGGTGTCACAAGAGGAACTATGACACCTTTTGTCATGTGTCATGAGTTTTGAAGCAAAATGAGTGTTTTAAAATGTTAAACAATGAAAGGGGAAAATGTATGTTTATGCTTTCAACCAGTAAGTGTTATAATGGATGATTCAAATCAATAGAACAAATTTTGAATGTCTTGTTCAAGTATAAACCAAAAAGAAATGTAAGACTAAAAAAATTTCCAAAATGACATGCTTTCATTTGGAGTGCTAAAACCTTAATTAAAAACATCAAATAATGTTTTTTTTTTGGGACCCACCTTTCCTATATTTCCTTCCAAACCTTTAGAACATAATTTTATAATTAAGAAAATTAATTTGATTTTTCTATTAACATAAAAAATTTAATGAAAAAAATCCAAGATTTTAATAACAATTCCACAAAATTTGATGATTTACCATACTAAAAATTTATGCCTTCATATATAACATACTTTATTCTATTTGTGGTTCAAATATGGAGTAATTTGAACAAATATTACTAGTCTTGTTGCATCCTTTTTTATAAAACTATGGGACATGGACCCATCCAATTGAAATTAGTATTGTGCATACACAATCCCAACAACATCCATAACACCATGGCCTAAAAACCTAATTTCCAATTTTTAATTCAAATTTTGTCCAACCGTTGCCAAATTAAACAAATCATGCTCTTGAATGAACATGAGAAATACAAATCAAAGATTTGAAAAAAAATTGGAAATGGAAGACAAAATGGAAATGTTTTAAGCTATTACCTTTGCACTAATCTTTCGCCAATGATTCAACAACGATAAAGACATCTTTTCTCACATATGACAAAAAACCAATTTCCAAATCTCAATGCATTGCCCAAATATGTTGATCATTTACCTCAAAAACCAAATCAACATATTCAATTGTAAACATAATTATGCATTACATAGTAGTGGGTGGACAACCAAGATTAGTTATCCACTATTAAAACTTCATCACAACTAAAAGCCACATAAACCCCACTTTGCCTTGGTTGCTTTCATAACCTTTTGATGCACAAATTCTACCATTTGAATTGCTTGGTTTCATTATAAGATGTATCATTTATTTAACGTTCATGGAAAACTAATGTAAATTCCAACAAACAATGTTGTGGATGCCCTTGGGATTTTATGAAATAGTCATTACAATGCATTGCTAATTAATGACCAACACATTCATTATGCATTCAAAGCTTGCAATAGTCAATTATTAATGAAGAGCAAGACCATTCCACACAAAGCTAAAATCTTACAATGATTTGTCTAGAATCCACACATTACAATTAATGAGTTGAGAAAAAGCCTTGCAGCTTCATGCACACAACAACAACAAAAAAACCATAAAACAAACAAGTACTTCCCCTTGGTTGTGTGAAATGTTCATTCAAACTTGAAGGTTAATTCTCAATTCTCAAATAAGAAAAATTTGATTATGAAACCCTTTGAATCTTGATTGATTGCCATCTCAAGGCTAACATTGCAAAACCTCAAGTGCATAACTTACAAGCTACATTGAAAACCAACTTTGGCAATTACAAATGATTTTTTACAATTGTTTTGCAACATTTCATTACAAGAGGTGGTTAATTGGTGAGGAGTGCAAAAAAACAAGAAATTTGCAATGGTGACATCCCATGCACATTATGCAAAACTTATGTTGAAGGATTAGGGTTTCTTGCAAATAGGCCATTTGGATGGCTCAAATGTGGTAATCTATGACACCAATGGCTTGCATACACAAAGTTTGGCAATGTTCATAGAAGATTTAGGGTTTCAACTTGTAATTCCATATCATGATCTCTAAACATTATGGTCAATTGTATGATTTTCAAGGAATTTTTCTTTCCTTCCTTTTCGTACAAGTAATTGCCCTTTCTTAAAAATAAAAATTTGGCAATAATTTGTTAAAAAACACACTAATCTATACTCTTTGAAAAAATGAGTAAAACCTAGTTGATGGGTTTGGCTTTAGTAGCAAGGTAACATAAGGGACCGACAAGGATTGTCCTTAATTGTAGTTCTTGAACATACAAATAATTCATGGGCCAATGGTTTTGCTTTCTATTCTTTATGGTAAGTTCAAACTAGTGTTGTGCATGTAAGTATAAATAACCATTTTACATGTCATCTAAAACCATGTAAATGTAAATCACAATGCATAAAGGTATTGCACTATGCATGCTATCCTTGGAGATTATGGTTTGTCGAAAATAAAAGTATTTGCACCTCAAACTTTTCATTGATAACTATGGGTTTCTAAAACAACAAGACAAAAACACAACAAAATAGAGATGAGGAGGGGGGGGCTTACTTGAAACAAGTTGCTTATGAAGCTCACAACAATGTTAGGAATTACAAGATGACCATGATGCCATGACTTAAATTCGCAAATATTCTAAATGAATAGGAACAATATGGAGAGTTCACTTTGAATTCTAATCCTTGTTTTGCATGACCAAAATAAAAGGAATTACAAAATAACCATAGAAAAAAAAATGCAACATGACAAGGTAAGGAATAATTAGTAAAAAAACTCATTTGAAACATGTCATTGTTGGATCTTTGAACAACATAAAGAATTGTAAGATGACAACCTCATCAACTACACTAGCAAACAAACCATAAACAAAGGAGAAGAACATGAGAAAGTTCATAAGATCACAATGAATTTTTTTGCAAATATCCTTTCTCCATGCCCTTTTTTTTTTAATGACCTTTTTTTAACCTTGTGCATACTATTTGTGAAACCCTTTCCCCTTTTTTTCCTTCTTTCTTTGTTGAACCATTTTCACTTCAATAAGTATTGTTTTGAGAGAATTTTTTTTAAAAAATGCAATATTGCATTCGCTATCACATGTTCTGTTTATTTATTTGTTTACACTTTTTTGTGCAATGTGTAAAAATATAAATGTATGTGGTTTTTAAAAAAAATTACACTTACATTTATCATGTTTTACATGGGGTGAAATAACATTATATAATTTTATATTTATAATTATACATGCAAAATTATACACTTACACCACTTGACATATATATACACACACACACAACATTGGTTCAAACTAATGTTGGGCAATTCTAAGTTCTTGGTTAGGCCTAAGTATGGGTCTAAGACCTAGGATTGGTAGGTGTACATGGTAAAAGCCTCATCACAAATTCATACCGGTCAAGCTTGGACCCAACCCAAATCCAACCCAAGAATGCTAATTAAGGTCATCTAGACTCAACCCTAGAATCAGCCCTATGATCTTAAGGCCAAGGTATAGGATGTACCAGAGCTCCACCCAATTTTTGTCTTGCGTTCTTTTGTTTGACGATGAGCCTATCTCATTAACTCATCTAATTTTGAGGAGACCCAAAGAGGACTATTTGAAATTCTCCCCTAGTTTGTTTATCTGTATAAGTTATAGCAGTGGACCATTAAGCAAAGAATATGGGACAAAAGTTCTCCCCTTCCTCATGCCCACCTACACGTTGGGTTTCAAGTTTAAGCCAAAACTGTAGCCCCCAAATCTTACACCATGTGAAGTCACTTCAGTCCGGGCAGAGTCAACAAATTTCAGACCAGTATGCATTACGCCCCCCCTGGGCAATGAAAGAAGATTGCAACTTTGTTTGAAAAACTTGTCTAATTATGGGCTGATTCTGTGATTCATATCATCCATGATTTAGGGTCATATATACCTAGTCAAGTGAACAAATGATTATCTCTTATTAAAATAATAAATTATTGTGGAAGAATAATCAGAAAATAATCAACCTTTGAACCAACATATTTTTTTAAGGCAAAATGTCTCATCCTGGTGACAAAAAGAAAGCCAATATAGTGCAACTGATACACAGGATTTGTTTTTGGAATTTGGCCCAAAGTCACAATGTTTGGAGGAAAAAGATTCTAAAATCACCAAATTTAGACAAAAGGTTCTAGACAATAGACTTATCCACAAAGTAACCCTGTCTTCGCCCTGTCTTTAGGCCTCCTTTCACCCCCTATCCCCTCTTTCAGTGGTTTCCACAAAGTAAACACATTTGATTAAATCTCAGTATGAAATGCTGAAATTCAGCATTTAATGCACAATGTTCGGAACTAACTATTGTACTTGTACAAGTAGGAGCAATGAAAATATATGTAGCAGCAGTGGAGGCGCTCAGGAAAAAGGAAAGTCAGGATGAAACTCAGTTTACCACCAAAATTGATGGTTTTCTGAGTTTCACCCCCCCTTCAATGCGAATGTACTTTTTTGCAGGTCTTTTTGAACCAGAACCCACCCTGTGTATGACCAAACTCAGGGTTCTGGTGCTGTGTTTGTCTTACTTTACGGTTAACTCTGTTAGTGTGTCACCTACATAGACCCAGTTGGGACAACAACCGAAAATTTTAAAACCTGACTTTGATGGATTTCTCAAGTACCCCTCAACAAGTGGTGGTGTCAGTAAGTTAGTAGACGTGATATTTAGGATTCATTTTTTATACTCAACACTTTGTTCAGTTTAGTTGACAATCCGGTGCAACTGGGCTAGGCCTCTGGCAGCTCCATTTATGGTTTTTGTTGACACGATAACTCCCATCATGATGCCCACTCTGCCCCACTCTTCTTCCCCCAGCTGCCATGCCATGGCTCTCTCTGCATCAATTGCTTACAATCAGCTGCCGCGTACATGCATAACTAGGTTATTCAGTTGGGTAGTTGGCAATGACATAATTACTGATTCAAGAATGTCAATGGTATAGTAAATGATCATCAAGATTCGTGCTAGATTTGTACATTCATTGCCAGAGAGACGCGCTCCTCACCTCTTCCATTTAAGCTGGAGCTTGATGCACTTTGCCGTATCACAAGTCTCTCACCCAGTGTTAGCCCAGCTTGTTGAAGTCTCTCGATCTCAGTTGCTAACTGTTCCTTTGATCGTCTAGAGTCTAAGGTGAAGTGGGTTTTGTGATCTGAGAAGATTCTAGTAAGAGGGATCATCGATCTGCTGCTGCTGCAATCATGGCGAAGCTGTCACCTGCTGCTGTAGCGTGCATTGGTCTGCTGGTGGTTATGGCTTTCGCGACTCAAGTGACTAGTGCCAGCTGCCCAAGTGCGGTCTCCTACTACTCATGCCTGAGCGCGGCACAGAACGCCAGAGTGTATCCGAGCTCCATTTGCTGCGGCGTGATCAGGAAAGTTGGCCTGACTCCCGGAGGACCCGCGTGTCTGTGTGCGATGGCGAAGTCCGGGGCGTTCAATACCAATTTCAATGCTGCTCGATCCTTGGTTTCCAAATGCGGACTCCCCAACCCCACCGGCTACGTTTGCAGTACGCGTTCATTCTGCAACTTTGCAAAACCCTAGAATTTCGTTACTACTACTACTACCACTGCTACTGTGCTGCCGGTCAAGTCTTCCAAAGCTGTCCATTTTCTTGTTTTGCCTAGCCGGCAGATCAAGTAGCTGCTGGGCCTAGATCGTTTTCTAAATATGTGCATGAACTCTTATAATAAGCTGCTTTCAGTTCAGGTTCTGTCGCCATCTTTTCTCTCTTGTGGAAGTGATTAATATAGGAGCTCCTTCTGAATATTCTGGTTCAAGTTCTAGTCTTGTCATCGCTACTAGTACAGCAGGTCGAGTCTGATTGTCACGATTTCACCACGTTATTATTATAAGCTTTGAATATTGAAGGATTGTATGCATGCTGCAACTGATCATTACTTGGCTTCTGGGACTCATACCAGACTGATGCAGTTACCGATCACTTGGAGTATCCGGCTGAAGCACTAAGGTTATCTCGACTACTCTTCTCCTTCTATAAAAATACATGAGCTTAGTTCTGATTCTATTTGAGGTCGTGCCATGTATTTGAGTATAATAAAATAGTATGTTTATTGTATATATTATGTCTCATATTTGATGCAACCCAGTTAGTCATAACCATTCTCTTCTTTTGTTTTTCCCACACTTTCTTCTTTGAGACATTGAGCATGTAACCTTTTGGCCATGTTTGAACTAATAATCTATCAGGAGGCAAAAGAATCTCAGAATGGATATGGACGGGATGGATCAGTTAGAAACTCATCACAATCAAATTGTTTGTATAGATTACATGAAATGAAATGCTAAGTTTTAAGATCACCCATCATAAACCCAGTTGCAGCAGAAGTATAATACAAAACATGTCAGGCATGTGAATTTTGGTGTTCCAACTACTACTATTAAATTGTTCTAATAATCCTTGCTTTGCACCTTATTGCAGACAGCGGAATGCAGGATCAAATCCATGAAGATTGTGAAGATTGACTAATAATTATTCCTTAGATCCATTCTAGCAGTTGCCAAGGTTGGCTATCCTCTGGAGAAGAGTAGCTGGAATTATGGAAGAGTATCTACTTTAATATGTGCAGCGATGACCCTCGCTGTGCAAGACATTTTTGTTGCCCTGTTCCAACTTCCAAAATAAGATACTTAATACTCTATTTTAACTATGATGTAATTGCTTGGTGCAACTGGGTGTTTTCTTTTCCAAGTTTGTGATGTAACTGCATTCCAAATTGAATATGATCATCCATATGTATCAATGCATTTTGGCTATATAAACAAGATATGAAAGTTCAAAAAAATTGAGCAATGTCCAAGTCTATAATTTGGTTACTAGAGCTGGAACCTGATCTTGGAGAAATATGGTGATTTGGAAAAAAGTTTTGCACATAGATGAGAGTTGTAGAAGGATAATGATTGGCGTTTGTTCACACTGAATGAAGTTAGATTTTTTTGTGTAACTGAGTATAATAATGATTTTACATAATTTTAAAGCAGCCTCTAGCTATGGTTAAATTTATGGAATCTACCTATATGAAGATCATTTTGTAATTTGTAAGGCATGCTTATTATGATTTAAAACCTAAAGTCCTGTAATTATTCTTTGGTCTTGAAAATAGAGCAATAATTCTTCTCTCAACTTAATGATTGAAGTGAATCAAATCACCTCTCCCATCCATGTGGCCTTTATCTAAAAATCTTACCTTTGGTTTGAAATACCACTCTGTGGGCTCTTTGAACCCTAAAGTGGTGAGTAAGGCCCTAGGGGCTCATGTGAGGTGGGGCTGCGCGCAGTCCCTGTTCTGGTAATGCCCTCCCCCAAGGACCTTACACCAAGTGTAAAGCTCCATTGCATTTTTTTATGAAAGACATTTCATGATAACATATGAACTTCTTAAAATCAAAAAGTTCATATATAATATCATGAAATTATGGTTAAGCATGGGAACAAGCATGAAACTTCTTTAAAATAAATGTTTCCATGCTTCTGATGGTAAAAGTTCCCAAGCAGCGGAATCATTATTTGTTCTACCATCCCCTGTTGCAACACTAGAAAAATGGCAACTTCGCTTTATGGGTGCTGTGCAAATGGAGTTGCAAACTGCCCCCCCCCAAATAAACACCTAGCAAAATTTACAGCCACCTACATCAAGGCACAAGCACCAAGTGTAGCTAAGCATTTTGGAGAAACTTACTTGGCAGCCAAGTTTGGCATGCCTGGAATCTCACAGCAGTGTTCTTTAGGGCTTTCAATCCACATGTCAGAGGAACTCCAGCAGTGGTCAGTAGGGTATTAACAACGTTTGCACAGTAGGTATCTATCTATCTAACAACGTTAGGCACAGTAGGTATCTATTTATGAAGGAAGGTAGGTTGTTTTGTTTTGTAGTTATGAGATCCACAAAACCAGGATGCTTCAAATCGTGTACTTGGTGTCTTTGGAAAGCTCTTGACAAAAAGGGGTGCATGGGCTTTGGTTCCATGACGTTTGGACTTGCGGTGCAAAAGTTCTTGAATATTGAATGATTTCGTCACTGAAAATTTAGGAGGAATTGGAATGTGTCTTTGGTGTTGTTGGAAAGATCTTGATGAGTAGGATTTAATGGAATTTATTTGGTAAGATTTGGATTCAGAAATTGGGAGATATTTATTTTTAAATTACTTCTGCCGCTGAAAATTCAAATAAATTTCAAAAAACTAGGTTTTGGAAAGAAAAATCAGTTGAGGACGTGGTAACACGTGGGCCAGTGGCACAGGCCACACTACTTTGCATTAAAAAACCACATTGGTAAACCCCTACACGTCAAGGGACTCTACAAAAGAGTTCTTCTGCTGTACAGATGTCTATCTATTATTTTAGAGTTTCCAATCCAAATAAATCATGTGCTTTAAGTATAGCCCATTATCATTTACCTCACTTTTTTCCGAGCTCTTCATTCTTAAGGGCATCATTGGATGTTCGATATTTAATGCCCAATGCACTTTGCACCGTACAATATGGAAGGATCTGCCACCCGTCAATTTCTGGCCCCCAAATATTAAAATATTAAGATTTTTGTAATGATACCAAAAGTGTGGCAAGGGCCATGATTTGTGGTTTGGAAGATTTCAACTAGATATGAACAAACATATTTATGGATGAATTGAAAATAAGTGAAATGGCTTAGATCTTAAGCACCATTTCTATTCTCAAATTTTTAGTATATATATTCTTAATTATTTGAATTTAAACTATGAAAACACAATTTTGCAAAATTTTCACATTTCTTTTTTGTTGAACAAAGCACAAGATTTTTCAGAGATTTTTTTTTTTTTTTTTTAAACCATTTATTTTTAGCAAGTGCTCCATCTACAACATACCTTCTAGTTCAAATGTCAATATCTGAAAAAAAATTATAAAATAATGTATTTCCCATTCTATGGCTTAGTTTCAACAACAACAAAATGGATGTTACAAAAACAATCATGAATAGAACATAGAAATAATATGTTTTGACCTTAGGATTAAATATCAATCCTAGGGTCAAAACATATTATTTCTAGCCATAGTTGTTTGTGTGTTCAAATGGGAGTTATAATGTGATGGACAAGGTAACCAACAAAAGTTGTTGGGTTATTGCATATAATTGCTCCACAACCTAGGGGGGGGAGGGGGGGACACTATTCAAAAATAAATAAATAATATGTGAGTAAAAATATAGGTTTTATATATGGGTTGTTGAGTAGAAATTATAAGTCAATTAGTTCAAAAATAGGGTTATGTATATTTTGAAATTATAATTATAATTAATATAAGGTGTGTGCAAAAAAAATTATATTAATTTTTTAATAAAAATAACATTTGCATTAAAGATTTAAGATATTAGTTGTGAGTAGGTTCAATAATTGTGAAATAATGTTTTGATTATTGTGGGGTGTACATTGTGCAAGATGACAACATTTTGAACTATGAGAAATGTAAAGACATATTGGTTAGATTGTTTTGATGCAATTTCTTTGGAAGAATTTTTGACTAATAAAAGTTTGTAAATTGTAGTTTTTTTCATTTCAATTACATTCCATGGTTTCATTTTTTTTTATAGTTCCAAACTTTTATAGCTACAAATTTTCTAAAACTAAAAACTTAAATTAATATAGGGTATTGAAATTGGATGGTAGAAAAACATTATAAACAAATATAGGGTGGCTAAAATATGTGCATATTAGAAAATTAAATAATAATAGGGTGTGAGAAAATATAAATCCAAAACTTAATACCCCCCACCAAAAATAATTGTTTGACACGTGTAGGTGGCAAAAATAACATTAAGTGTCCCCCTTGGGCTCCACAAATGTAATGACATTATGCATGATAACTAGGTAGCTCAAGTAGTTATCTAACATAATTAATCATGGATGGTCATGAAATAGTCATTTGCTCCCCATCAACTAGATGTATCATAAACACAAGTTATGAGAAACAAGCCAATGACATGCCTTCCTTTGAGGATCAACTCAAGTTATGGATGACAATCAATTGTGTGGCATGGTGCACATGGATTATCACTTATAACGTACATGCAACCAACCAATCATGTTGTGAAACATTACTCAATGTCAACTAGTCTTGTTGTGAAAATAGTCATAGTTTGATCCATCAATAGTAGCACATCACACTAGGGAAATGGAAATAACATTTTTAAAACATCAAATTTGTATAATGTAAATTATTGCATAAAGTACCCACACTATGAAAAAATCAAGGATTTTGTAACTGGGTTTGCAAATATATATTTTTGAGTTGCAATGAACACTTGCAACTCATGATATTAATACAATGTGAATGTTATTGGACAAGTTGTAGCAATTGCACGACACACCTGAAAGTTGTATATGGTATTGTGTATTACTAAACAAATGTGTAATTCAAGTGCAACTAGATGCAACTATTTTGCAATTATTAGGTATCCATGTTAATTTCTTGCACAAATGCCTATGAATGAATGGAATGAAAGTATGACTTTTCATTCATTTGTTGATAAATGAAATTTGTTCATATCCTTTGTAACATATGTATAATTATTTTATCACGAGTTATCCATGTTAGATTATCGTGCAAATGTCATGGATGAATGTAATATTGCATGGGTTTTCATTTGTCCATCAATGAATGTAACATGTTTATGTCCAATGCAACTAACTTGTAATTAATGCATTACCGAATTGTATTATCTTGCAACTATTGGATTTTGCCAATAGTATTATGTTACAACTTGAATTCAATTAATGTAATATTAAATTCCAACTTATCATGGAAATATTTTGCAACTAATGTCCATTTATGAATAGTATTATTTTGTGCTTACTATGATTGGCAATGATTATTTTGCATCATAAAACATGCAGTTAAATAAATGCATTACATAAATAATGACAAACATCTTGCTCTGATAATATAGTTATATTCCATGTTAGAAAATACAACTTATATGAACATTGTTTGTTATCCATGGTCCCTTCCAATGGTATGTATTTTATTCATCTTTAATGTTAAGTTAAAACTTGTTAAAACTATTATAATCAAATATCCTACCTAATTTTTATTATTATATAATGTTAAGAAGTCCACCTTGTCTTTATTCAAAAATTGACCTATATTTTAATAATTCCCAGATGTGAAATGGTGCTTGCGCATCAATGTAAAAATAATTTTATAACAATGTGAAAAATAATTTAATGTTCATATTCTAAATCTAAGTAGGACCCTTCTACAACTATAATGCAATTATACATAATGTCATCATTAACTTATCATTGAAATTCACTATAACAACACAACATAACAATACAATGATTAAATTACAGCTTTTGCATTTAGAAGCAACCATCTAAATTCAAAATAAAGTGTCATCAACAAAATTGAAATATATTCATCTTGATTTATTTTCACATATTGGTGTGTAAACTTACTTTCACCTTGTTTTAACATAAAAGTTTATTGAATTTCAATGTTTTGAAATGTGCACATCAAAATTGATAAACAACAATTTATTTTAGTTGTAAAACTTAATGTCAACGTAACAACATAATATTTTTATGCTCAAGAATATTTGATATTTGTGTGGGTAGTTGAAAGTTAGTTGCAATGGACATTTGGTTACATGGTAGTTTGGTTTTAACATAGTCAATTTCTCATAATTGAAATTTATTATGTAAAATCCAGACATGTACAAGATAATGACATTGGTAATACAATGTAATCATTACTTCAATCTCTTTTATGAACAACCATTTAAATTCAAAATAAGGTGTCATAAGAAAAATTGAAATATAGTGGTTTTGAATTTTTTCACATGTAGATGTAAACTACCTTCATTACTTTTGTTGTATTAACACAAAAATCTATCGAACTTGGATGCCTTCAAACTTGCACCATCAAAGTTCATAATCAATATTTCATTGTAATCAAGTGTAAAATCTAACAACATAATATGCTTATGCACAAAAATAATAAATGCACAAAACACCACTAGTGGTAACCCGTGCCTGCAAAGCACGGCACAGCACTGATGCAGTGCAACAGTGATGACAGTTGGCGATGTTTCACTTGATGATCACATTCATTCCTGATACATTTGCATCTGAGGTTGCAAGTACAGGCATGAGTCGTTGGGATGAGCCTGCATGGTCACTTTATATGTAAAAGCCCCATTTTAGTCTAATGCAATCTAATCCAACCCATCCCCTTGGACGAAACCAAAGCCCAAGCCCTTAAAAAAAATTGGGAGTCCAAAGGAGACCCCAAAGAACCCCATACCCACAAGAAGAATCACTGCAGCACTTCACGGTAAATCACATTACTGGTGTAAACGCCAGCAGGGGCCCCATTTAGAGCCGCCCTGCTGCCACCCCGGACCAGCACCCGGACGTCTCGCCATGAGCCGCACCGAGAGAAAGCCACATAAAGCTACCCGTGGCAAAAAACAGGCTTGGGCAAGTACACCCCCATTGTCTACAGTGTCTGCCCCTGGGCCTTGTTGATAGTCATGGTAAATGCGGGCCGCAACGGGAACTGCCGCCGGCGGAGAAAAAAAAGCATCCTCTTCGTGTCAGAGGGAATGATGTTAAAGTGGGGAATGAAAACGCACCTGCCCTTGTCTAGTCCTGTGGCAATCTCAACATCAATTATGTGATGCATCAACTTGACCACAATAAGCCGAGTGCCATTTGTAAGGCCGCCCAGCATATTCCACAGCAAAATCACCGGGCAGCCTTCCTACAGGGTCAAAGTGTGGGGTGGCACCCCTGACATGTTGAGGGAGTTTAGAACCTCGGTGGGGGTAAACCCCTCTCTGTTCGCCTTACACAACAGAATCAGCGCTGTGGTACGTGCGGCGCTATGCTGGTGTGCCGTCAGGTGTGGTGAGGTCAAACCGATTCATGATGGCGGTGTTGATGTTATCAACGTCCTCAGTCAAAGGAGTTAAAATGGCCCTCTGAATGATGTGCTCATTGCGTGACTACGAATCTGTGAAGCGGCCAAGGTCGCCGTAAACTTCATCCACCAGGCTATCAATGGTGTCACCCTGGCAGCACATGCCTTCTGGGATCAAAACAGCCTCCTCCCCAACCTCAGGAAAGACTTGCTTTGTGCCCTCCCCAATGTGCTGTAAGTAGTCTGCCCAAGCTTGTTGTTGTTGGGCATCGGCCGCAACGTTGGTTCCACCCTGTGCTAAAAGCCTCTGAACATGCATGTTTTCATGTAGCTGACACACTTTAACACAGTGCCAAAGGACTTCGGACCTCTTGAGACTAGCATCCACAATCTGGCCTTTCCTGCCCCAGGGAACCACAAGCAATATCTGCCTAAAATCATTTCCCATGACAACAACCTTGCCCCCAAAACGCATGTCCTTTAAAGCAGGGTCAACAACACCCATAACATGCTGGAGCATGCGGTTCACAACCTCAAACACCTGCATGTGAGCCATGGGTGCCTCATCCCACATAATGAGGCATGTAGCCCGAATCAAGGTCGCTTGTGGACTGTTCAGGGGAACATAGCAAGCAGAGGAGCCACAAAGGCCTGCTACGGGAATTTTGAAACATGAGTGAACTGTGCATCCGCCCTCCAAAAGTAGGGCTGCAATGCCAAAAGATGCCATCGACAACACTATGTCACCAGTAGAGCGCACCCTGCTGAATAGGCACCCGTAAAGGAAAGTTTTGCCAGCCCCTCCCAGCCCATCAACAAAAAAAGTTTTGTCGAGCAGCTTGGGGTCATGGACCACGTCAATGACATTGTCATAAATGGAGCGCTGGTGCTGATTTAACAAAGGCACATCCCGATCAAGCTGTTGAGCTTGCCGCGTCACATTGTACCTAGCCCACTCCTCGAATACAACAGTGTCCCCCAGGGCAACCAGTTGTGCAAGGATAGGCAGCTCAAAATCCTCTAGGGTTTTCCCCCCTTTGGCCTGCAACAGCTGCTCCACTTCCTGCAAGCCCTGGTCAAGGATGGCCTGGTCTAGCTGCCGATTGGGCATTACCTGCGCGATGCAATCAGGG
>Ga0116231_10010115_pt1 | contig 15424 bp, 12 predicted proteins | sample S1TSphgellanicum_2_FD_89695 | JGI IMG/M metagenome (GOLD analysis project Ga0116231, IMG submission 89695) | Host-associated microbial communities from peat moss isolated from Minnesota, USA - S1T2_Fd - Sphagnum magellanicum MG | ecosystem: Host-associated > Plants > Peat moss > Unclassified...
AGTTGGCCAAGAATTGCACCAATACCAAGAGCACTCCAGTTAGTGTGTAGAATGAAGACCTTGCTGAAATCAAGTTTTCTTAAAATGGGGAACTCTGAAAGCTTTTCCTTGAGTGTGTTAAACGCTTCTTGAGTTTCATCATCCATGTCCAAGTAACATCTTTCTTTAGTAATGCATAAAGAGGATGAGCAATAGTACTGAAGCCTTGGACATAAATTTTGTAGTAATTACATAGTCCGATGAAGTTCCTCAAAATGTGAACATCAATAGGATTGGGCATCTCCAAAATGGCTACTATTTTGGCCCAATGAGCCATAATATCATTTGGTAGAATTCTATGTCCAAAGTAAACTACTAAGGTGACAACAAACTCACACTTTTTAGGATGGATTTTCATATTGACTTCATGGAACCTCTTGAATAAATCCTCAAGATGAGCCAAGTGCTACAGGTCTCTTTTGCTATGCACTAGGACGTCATCTATGTAACATTTCAGGAAATCTGCCCCTTCAAGAACTTGGTCCATGACTCGTTGAAAGAAGATAGGTGCATTCTTCAATCCAAAAGGCATTACAAGCCATTCCCACAACTTGTTGCTTCCATGGAATGTCGTTTTCTTGCGATCCTTCGCAACGAGCATAATCTGGTTGAAGCCTTGCTTCAGATCCACACTTGTGAAGATGTTTGAGTCTCCAATGCTATCAAATAGTTCTTCAAGGATGGGCATGGGGTACCTATCCTGAGGTCTAACTGGGTTCAAAGGCCTATAATCCTCACACATCGTTTTTTAGTCCATAATCCAGCTGAATCCTTCTTTGTTGGCATTATTGTAGCGGTTATGAAATTAGAACTTGATGGCTAAATGAGACTAGCCTCATGGAACTTTTTGCATCTTTCATCTACCAGTTCCCACTCATGCTTGTTCAACCTATGCCTTTTCCAATAGATGGGTGTGTCATTTGTAAGGCCTATAGAGAACTCCATGGTCTTACACCTACCTAAGTCTTTCATTGAGAATGCGAACACATTCTCATACTTAATTAACAAATCTATGATTTGGTTTCTCTCCTTCTTGGTGAGTTGGATCCCTATAATGAAAGGAAAGTGGGAAACACATGGAATGTAGTTGGAAAGTGTGTTTGAAAAACCTTGTGTATTGGGTTCTCCACTATCCACCTACGCAGATTCGTAGAAGGTTGTAATTGTTTTTCTAGAAGCTCATGTACCTCCAAGTGTATTAGAAACAACTTGAGTCAAATTACATGGTACCTCATCCCCCCAAACACTAAGAATGAAGTGCAGAGTTAACACTCCCAACCTGAAATGATAAGGTCCACGAGGCCAAGGAATTCCATATGTTTTTTCTAAATTAGTTGTATGTCAGAAGGCAAAAACGTGAAACTGGCCTTCCATGCGGTGGTTGTAAACTATTGTAAAAATCTAGTTGTGAGCTCTTTCATTCTCGATGCCACCATTTGCCTTGCAATAGGATCAATAAAAATACCTCCAAACCACCATCCTTAACTGTAGTAGGGTTTCAAGGCCTATACCAATACCACCAAAGAGCTCTAGTAATGTAATCCCTTCCTTAGGCAGTGTCCAGTTGATTAGTTAATGAAGTATTGGTTTAATCGGTTCACCATGGCTCTCCATGTTCTCAAAAATAGACAAAGCTTTGACCAAGGGCTCGTGGGCTACTTTGAACCTCTGTAAAACCTTTGGTCCGTGTTGATTGTCAGTAAGAACCACCCTCAAGCTTTCAGTAGCTTGAGCGTAAGCTGTCTCCTCTTCATCTCCCTCTATCCACTCATGGCTAGCTTGTTAGATGTAGGAAATGTGTGTTTCGTTGAGCATACAGTGGTGAGCCATAAGACTATGGTTCCCATGTTAATCAAGGGGTATGTATCCTAGGTGGTGGCCATTAGTTTCCCAATCCATTCGGTAGTTCGCATGTTTGAACCAGTTGTCAATTGTGAATCCTATGGAAACATGGCCTCTTGCCCAATGAGCACATCGTAAATGGTGGCATTGGTGACTAAACATATAACATGTAAGCAAAGCTCTTGATCTGTACCTTCATTGAGATTAAGTGTCATAAAATCCAAGCTCTCTTTAAGTACCTCCTCTACGTTCCCACTAGTGGTGCGAATGTGCCACATAGATTTATGTAGTTTGGAGTCTAACATGCCCATCTTCTTAGTGAATTTAATTCCAAGAATCACTAGTTGGGCTTTTGTATCAAGAAGTACCACTTTGGGTGTATGTCCTCCCACCTAGATTGTTGACTCAGTATTGTCGACAATGGCAACTCCAGTGGCGATGGAAGTTCTCTCACTAGGTACCACCTTCGAAAATGAGTGAGAGACTTTGTGAAGAGAATGGCTATCCACAACGCCTTTGCTGAGCAATAAATCCACAAGTGAGGTGTTCTTAGCTCCCTTTTGATATGTGAATGTAGAATCAGAGGTAGAAGAGCCCACTAGTTTAGCCATGTTAAGACAAATGACCAAATTACGAACGCCATCTATAATACGTGAGCCAATCGAGTGTCTCTCCAAGGTGTTGGATGGGACCCTTGTAGCCTGTGGATCAAGGATTGGTAGAGGGTTTGATGTAGTGTTCAAGGTATCCTTTAAAACTATAATTATGTCCTTGGTGCTTAGTTTCAAATCTTGAAAACTAAACAACGGTGTATTCACAAATTTTTACGCCACTTCATGCATTTGAAGTTGGCACTCCATAAGCTGATAAGTGGAAAATTATGTGTTTTCCTGATGTACATGTACTCTTAGGACATGAGAATTTGATGCCCTAACAGCTTGTGGTGTAGTAGTTTCTTCCGCCCTTGCTAATAAGGTGCAATTTTCTTCTGTGTTAAGAGGACCAAAAGATTGTGGCATGACTGCTCGAGCTCCTCTAGCCCTGGTAATAAGACTTGAACCATATGCGAGTCCATTAGTTTGAATTACTTACCTAATGGTAGAAACTCTAGGTGCCACACTAGCTTTTTGTGCTGCAAAGTAGGAAGGGCAAAAAGAAGTGGCAAATTCTAGTGTGAAAATATAATTGTGTGCATTGGAAAGAACATACTCCCCAACCATGGCCTCATGTGAAAGGCCATAAAACAACCTAGGAGGTCTTTCCCATGATCTTGAACCTTGTACAGGTTGCACATGACTAGTTGGATAGGAAGACTTACCTTTTAAATTAACAAGTTGGTCCTTTAATGATTTGAGTTCATTTTGCAGAATTTGAACTTGAGCGGCATGGGCTTGAAGCACCTCCCTTTTGTCAGCATTGTGCTATTTTTTCTTAACATTCTGACCCTTGGTGGGGAAAGCCTAAGTGGAAGGCTAAGGTGCCTTGGCTTTTGGTTGAGGGGCAATGGAAGATGTTGGCAGATTTTGCCATGGTAATTAGAGTTGCTACCATTTTAAGAATTTGGCAAATTAAACAACTTCATGATGCCTCTCTTTCCCACAATAATCACAAAAGAAATCTTTAGGGAATGTTGCACTCACTAACTTTGTGGGTAGGATTGCCATAGTAGTTGAAAAAGGTAGGATGGGTGTAACCGAGTGCACTACTTTAGCCCTTGAAGAAGAATGTGATGATCTGGTTGGTGCAGTTGGTGGAGGCTGAGGCCTTGAACGTGAGGGAGGCCTCATAGTGTGCATAAGCCAGTTCCAACTTTTTAGAAATGTTGTACACATCCAACAAAGTGTACGAATCTTCAAATTCTGCAAAAATTTGTTGTAAAACCTACGCATGGAGTGTCGAAGTACCTTCCAAGGAACGAAGGTACTAATGGGCAACTTCCAGGTCTGTGATGCTTTGAGTATCCTCTTTAAGCTTAAGAAGCCTCTTGTAGAGCATTTTGAGGGTTTCATCTTTCTGCCAAAAAAAGGTGGCGAGGTGCAAATTTTTTTCAGAATTCTTGATTGGAAATTCTAGTTCAAGAATTCAAAAGAATTCCCCCACTGGATTAGCAAAAGCTGGTGCATCGATGGTGACGCGCTCCCAAGTTCCTGGTTAGGCCCAAAAGGGTCCAACTATGTTAAAGAGCGGAAGTAGTTGGAACTTGGTGTTGCTCCTAGCTTCTAGCACAAAAGGGGGTAAGAGGGGCGTGCTGAAAGCTTCGAGATTAGACTAAGAAGAGGGACAAACTATTTAATTACAAGTTGGTTAGTTCACATTTTGAAGCACCCTTGGTGTTAGGACAAGCCACGGGCAACTCTGGACTCACTTGACTCGCCACGGCCCGGACTCGGAGGAAGCCACCACCTTCCCCCATATAGTATTCTCTGCGTTTCTCCACTACACTTGCATCCGAAGGACACTTTTTCTTGGGACTCCCAAAGTGGAGTCCCGAAACTATCCCGGTTTAGACTCCCGGGACTTTGGGCGTTCATAACTTCTCGCTCCAACCTCTGATTGGGCCGAGGTCTGAAGCAAACTTGTAGCTCTCCTTGAGAGCTTTCCAACGGTGTGTCGCACTCCACCTGCACACACCAGGATTGGGTCGATTCCAGAATGTTAATGGTCGGGGGTCAAATTGTCAATTTGACTCCCGACCTTTCTTTTGACCATAACTCGTGCTGTAGATGTCCAAATGGCTCATGTGAGGCCATTTTGGACATCTACACTTCAAGACCTTTCCAATGATATAACGAACACCTTAATGCAAGGTGTTTTGACCCTACAATTGCGTTCTGAGTCCCATTTTTGGGAGTGTGAATGTCGACCTCACACTTCCTTCAAAGTGGGGTTGCGACAGATGGTGGGAGGACTGTTTACAGTAATAAAAATGAATTATTGAGGAAAAAGGTTTACTGAAGTAGGTATCAGATCTAGATTATTGGGCACAGTCCCATGATGTGCAATGGCAGCTTGTAATGCAACTTGAGAGGCGGTGGCATAAGCTAGATTGGGGATCTGGGTGATGCTTAAAATCCTTGGAGAATGTTGCTCGTAGACATCCAATGCTTCATAGTGCACATAAAGGGCCAATTGTTTGAATGTAAACGCCTCTATGTAATTAGTGCCATACTTGAACTCCAATTCACAGACCACAGTTGAGAAAGTTGCCTTGAACTCCTTCAAAGAAATGATATTTGGCATTCCGCTAAACTTTTCAATTCTCCCAGAGGAACTGTTGACCTCCATGGTGTATATGAATGGAGAGGTCACGGCTTGTAGCAGAATATAAAGTGATGGTGTGAAAGCAGGTCCGGCAACAAGCGTACCCCACTGATTAACCCCTCCAAATGGATTCTGATGTACCGTTGATGTAATGTAACATGAACCTGAATTCCTAGTAGGCGTTGTGCTAGATGATGGTGGCACTAGAAACGTTTGATGGTACTGTCGTGAAAATCGTGAGCTCAAAGAAATCGGCTCAAATGATTGTGTGTTATTTCATAGTTGATACCTTGGCTCTGGCTGAGTAGTAGTGCTTTCATCATCCGAAGACATGGTGTTGTCCCATGCCCCAAAATTTGATAAAAATTATAGCGCACTAACTATAAAATTTTAACACAACCATGTAATTAAATACAACTATAAGGGAAATTGAAATGTGAGGTGCTTAAGAAAACATACCCTAAGCAACTTTCAGTTTTTGTAATCACTAGTGCTAAATGATGAAATAAAAGAAGAAATAATTGTATGTTTATGTATTAATAAAATTACGTAAATGTATGTATTAATATGAGAGTATGTAGATATACGTATCAATTAATATTAATATTATTAAATAAATAATAAATAAAATAAAAAAGTCTGTGGACAGACGAAAGTTCGACAATGGACATCCGTGGACGGACGAAAGTCAACAATGCGATGTTGGAAGTCACGACATTATAGAGCGCCTATGAATTCCATAACAATGGCCAACAATAATGCGGTGTTGCAAGTTCATGACTCTATAAACTTGTGGCAACTGCAAGCTCACAACAATGCTATAAACATTGTAAGCTCGCGGCATCATTATAATTCCCGTGCAACTCACAACGTTGTTCGACAACGATGGCATGCGTTGTTACAAAATTTATTATTATTATTTTTTACTTGGCAGCTTTAAGAATCTTCAACCGCTTCATCCTATGTTTCTGCGAGGGAGAGAAAAAAAAAAGAGAAAAGAGAGAGCTTTGAAACCTGTTCTAGGATACATTATTCCCCGTTTGGTCTTAGCTCCTCCAATCTTAGTGTTGTTAGTTGGCAAAAGTGTAACAACACAAGCTCCCTCCAACAACCACAACACTAGCAACAACAACACAAGTAGCAAAAAAAAATTCAAAGCCAAAAAAAATGTACCGCTTTCAACATTAAGCAATAGAGAGGAGTTCTTTTATAATTAAATTGCAAAGAAAGAAAGAACATGTATATGTAGACAGTGGTCGTGTAATAGCCGCCGTGAGCATCTAGAAATCCAATCTGAATATGGAGGAAACTCTCTTGACAAAGGAATTTTAAAAAAACTAAAAAGAGAAGGGAAGGGCTTGGCCTTTTATACAGCCACCAACAAGCTAAAACCCTAAGCACTTAATAGCATATAGTCACCTAAGAACGTACATTAACCCTAAAAGGTATGATGGACATGCCCATAATTGGCCATCATGTATGAGTCCATGTACGGGCATGACAAAAATAATGTTAGCATGACACAACCATGGTAGTTGCAAATTAATTGCATTAAGGTTACATGGTAGTTGTTCCTACATAGTTGTAACTTAATTGCATGAGTTACATATGTATGTGATTTCACATACAATGAATTGCCATTCCTACTCATATAATTTGTCCAACAACACGCTTGTAGAAATATGTTAAATTGCAATGAGTTGCAAAATGGTCATTACAACTCAAGAACCTAATTAAATTTGACCAATCACAAATCACTCCATTTTTCATATTGAACAACTATGGGCAAATCTTGGGAACATGCATGATTGTTATTAACAAGGTTGTAATCTTTCATATACCCTTCCATACTATCCTTGACACTTTTCTATAGTTTTGTTACAACCAAATTGAAAGATTAAAGCCCAAACCAGGATATATTTTTATGGGGTTGTTGGTGAAAACCCACTTCAAAATTAACCTCTGTACTACTTGAAAATGACCATTGCAATGACTTCCAAAGTTCTAGTCATCTTGTTTTTAGAACATCTCCACACATACCCCTTGGGACTTTAAGTTTGTATTTACCACATCCATATAGAGGGTTAGTTTTTTCCTTAGCTTCACCCATAAACATAAAATTTGGGCAATGTAAAATGAATAATTATATAATTGTCATCACATGGGCTAATCATTATGGCCAACTAATCAAAACATTTTTTTTTAATTAACCCTTTTGGATATCAATGTATTTATCCATGAGTACAATTGATGTTTAACATTAATTAATTATCAAGAAGGCTCATTGATGAAAAAAAGAAATTTAAACCTACATTATTAAAATTTCAAGGAATTGTACTCAAGATATCCCCCATGTAGGATAGTCCAAACCATGGAGATCATTCAATAAAATCATTGACTAATGGAAAACTTAATGTACTTATTCATTGTTATGTAAAGTTTTGAAATTTTAGATTGGGGTTCACTAGAAGAAATGGTGTCCATCTGACCAAATTTTTGTGACTACTATGCAATTAATGTCCAAACCAATTGATTTTATGACTATCAATGTGTTAGTCTTATTTGTCCATGTAGTTGCAACGTGTAGTCACATATGCAACTACAAGAAGCGTTGAATGTAGGTTAGGTGATAGATAATAGGTATGTAACCAAGGTAATATGTATTAAGTAGGATAGGTAGGGAACTTGTGTGGGTAGGGAACTTGTGTGGGTGTAAGATATTTTTAATTTTTTTTTGTTCATTCTCTCTTATGTGGTTCCTCATTTTTTTCATTTTTGCTTGTTGTTTCATGGAAATTAGGAGGAGGACTAATGGTGAAAAAAATGTATTTGAAACTGGGAAAGAATACATTGTATTCCATGAAAATATGAAAGATATATATTTTTTGTCTTGTCTTGACTTTTTGATATGAGGAAAGTATTTAGTATAGTTTGATACAAAAGAATGTAGCTTTCAGCCTAATATTTTATTCTCTCATCTCTTCATACTTGATTGCTAACTACAATAGGAAGGTAATATAAGATATAATCAAAAAGCAACAATATGAGGGCAAAAATTTTTGGAAGGTGAAAGCATTAAGTTTGCCATGAATTACTAGGCTAGAGAGGCACTATAAAGTGGCGAGAAGGTACTCTACGCCCTACCCTTCCAATCCCCACCTTGAAAATTTTGAAAACTATTGAAAAATGCTTGTTTTTTATTTCTTTGATTTATTGCTTAGAAGGTAAGATTATCTTCCACTAGGTAGTCCTTTCATTATGTAATTTCTCATGTTTTCGTTCACTTTTACCCAACAATTTTTATCTTCTATGGATTGAGAACATAGTTAACAATTTGATTCATGGACAATTCATGATTTTTTTTTGGCTACTTCAATGTTTGGCATTTGGAATTGTGTGGCTTTTGAAAATTTTATGTAGAATTTAGTCAACTTTTGCGAAAAGGTTTCAAAAGTTCATATTTGTTGTTCTAAACATTACATTTTTCACATCAATGACATCAAATATTGCTAAAATGATTTATTGGTGAAACCTATAAAAACCATTAATAAAATTCATTCCTTATGTTAACAAACACTCTCAATTTATGTGATCTACCTTTTAAAAACTAGTTTTTATATCTCCATTTTATTATATAATATAACCAAAACCAACAATTTTCAAAAATTATTCTACTTGTTCCAAGTGATGCAAGTGAAATGAATTTACATTCTTTTAAAATATTATTTTGCACATATGCGACAACAATATCATGAACCATCACAAAACATTAATGAAAGTGCATTGTTATAGTTTATTTTTTCTTCTTTGGTGGGTTTGTGTTGGCATATAATTTTTGGATTTGTATTTGATTTTACATGTTGAATAAGTAAAAATAACTTTTAATGAAATGGATTTACAACAAAAGGTGTCCATGTATGCCAAGCGATTTCACTAGATTTTGAGTGGATTCATTAGTATTAGTAAACATGGTTTAGTTGGAAAGTAATGAATTCACTAGTTTAGTGAACAAAGACTAGTGAATTGCACACACATTTTGTAACATAAATGATTTCAATGTTCAATAATTGATGTTATATAATTGAGTTCTATGATTTTTTTCAAAGATTTTTTTTGAAATGTAATGGATTGTTTTCTAGTGTAATTTTCTTACTTTTGCTACTTTCTTGATATCAAAATTTGGAAAAAAAAGGAAAAAAAATCCTAATTGAATTCTAGCCTCTAGCATTTGCATTTCTTTAGAACACATAATTGTGACCATTAATCTTTTTTGTTTGAAAAATGACATTGAAATGCTGAAATATTTCAAATGTGACACCACTCAATGTTTACATTCATGTTAATCTAATTGGAAAAAAAATGATTTTTTTTCCAATCCCTTATTCCTCTTTTAATATGTTGGACCTTGAATATTTGTATATAGGTTTGCTTCTTCTTCAACCTATTACATGTTATGCATCCATGAATCAATTGCCAACTATTATCATAACATAATATTAAAATATCCCATGTTGTACATTCATGAATCAATTACCAAATAGTAATGGAACAACATATTAAAAATAAGGTTATTTTGGCTTTTAATGTAAATTTGTGTTTCCAAGGTTGCTTACAACATGTTTATTGCACCAAACCAAACTCTATGTGAATAAAATTACACACATAAGAAATTACAAAGGAAACACAAGCTCACTCAAGCTCTCATACATATAAACATTTTTTCCTCCTTTCACATTTGTTGAAGGTTCAATAAAAATAAGATCAGTTTTAACAATAAGATAATGATAGCATGATAAATTTGAAGTATGTATGGTGGTTATTGTCCTTGAAGTTTTTGGTCAAGAATGACACTTTTGAAATAAGGTTTGGGTTTTTTTCATATACAATTTTCAAAGGTACTCTAGATGGCATTTTATTTGATTTTTTATTAAGTAATTAATTGAACATGTACATTTTAGTTATAAAATTTCAAAGTTTAGGAATGTGATTCCTAAAAGGGCCAAAGAAATTAGGAATACAAATTTGTAGTGATTTCCATCTTTTTTATTCCAATGAAAACTTAAGCCCATATACTTTGGCATGAAATGGATAAACATGAAAAAAAATATATTTGTGAAAGCATTTAAAAGAATGGGCCCACCAATATTATTTGGCCAATTTCAGTTTGTTAACCATTCCTTGAGATTAATACAAGATAAAAAAATGAAGTGTGCAAGAAAAAGACTAAAACATAACCTTACTTTTACAATGTATGAAAACATAAACTTGAAATGAAAGAAACAAGGCTATGATGTAAGATCATACTTCAAATTGGTGTTGAACAAATTCAAAATAATGAAAAGAATCATATCTATTTGTATTCTTTTGCTAACTTTGTTCAAAGAAACTTCTATGAAGATTTCATTTGGTCCACCATCCAAAGAACCTTCTTAAACACCTTTCTAATTATACATTATGGATGAAAATGGACAATGATGGATAAGATTCATGCATTATAAATGAAAAATGAATGTTCCTAAATGAATTTCATTTGTGAATATTGATGTTGGAAATGATTTTGGCAATGATGTTGACAATAATTTTTATGAACCATCCTATTAATTGAATTATCCTAAATGTTTTATTAGGTGTTTACTAAACTACCTTGGACAATGGAATGTCATTTGTGACATATTTTGTCATAATTGCAATTCTAGTTGTCAATATTCTAGAATGAAAGAAATGTTGGTTTCAATTTTTTGAAAAAAATCATAATCAACGAACCACCATTTATGGTTATTTCAAAACCTTCAAATAATAAGACATTTTCATGAAATAATTAATTAAAAATTAATGATTTGACATTTTGAGAATGGTACTTTCACTAGCACAAAAATGGAATGTGGTTCATTAACTTAAATCATTATAGGGATTTCAAAGTGAAACAAGTTCACCCCACCCTTATCATTTCACCTTAATTAATGTCACCATGGGGTCATTATGTAATCATCATGTTTCATTAATAGTTCACTAAAGTAAATAGGTTTGTTTTGATATTGTTATTACACAAATTTTAAATAATTAAGGAGAAATAGGTAGGTAGGTCTATAGGTAGGTAGTTTAATAAATATGCATGTAGGTAGATCTATAAGTAGTTGTGTTGTAAATAAATAGGTAGGTGACCTTTTAGGTAGACCTACATTTTTCTTAATTAAACCTTAGGTAATCTATGTAGCCCCAAGGTAAGCTTTAGTTAGTAACATACATTGCCCTATGGTAACCTACAATTGCCTTTAGATAGGCCTACATAAGCTCTGGGTAGCTTACATAATGATTAAGGAGGCCTACAATAGCTTTTCAAAGGTAACCTACATAAGCTTTTGATAGCTTACATAGCCCTTAAGTAGCTTATGATAGCATGTAAGTAGCCTATAATAGCCCTTAATTATGCCTATGTTATACATAGGTAGGATTTATATGTAGCCTTTAGGTAAGTCCTTGAGTAACCTAACTAAACTTACTAGTTTTTTGTAGGCCCTAGAGTAATCCCTAGGTTGGCCTTAGGCTAGCTTAACTTGCTTAGATTTATTTAGGTGATGCCAAGTTAATTAAGGTAGGTTGAGTAGGCTATTCAACTCAATTAAAAAAGTAAAATTTATTTATTAAAATGTGTTCAACACATTATTTTGGCATTAAAAAATTGTTGCAATGGTAAGGAAATTGTTTTTCAAATTGAAGGTGGGGGGATCAAATCCTAACTTTTGCAACTTTAGTTTAGGTTAGGTAGCCTACATGCTTAAATTAAGCTGGCTAGGGTCCATATTTTTAACCTTGGCTATGTACTTAAAAGCCTAAGTGGCTTAGGTTAGTTTGCTTAATTTAATATAACATGTAGGAGGCAAACTAATGAATGAGCTATTATTAAATTGTTCATGTTCATAATCACTAGCCTTTGTTGAATATGCGCTTGACCACTTTCACCATGGTAAATTTGTTTTAAGTTTATTCAAAATATAATGACACAAATAATGAACTTGGCCACATATTGTAGTAGTGTTTGGTTTCTTTTCAAATCACAATTAGAACTTGAATATTTGTCAATGGTGTATTTTTGTTTATGATAACCACCCAACACTGATGAAAGCCTTTTTAATATTTTTTTGGAGTTGGTTATCTTTATCCTTTGAGGGACAATTTAAGTGATAGAATTTTGTATTGCTCGTGTCAGACAAGATATTATTTGGGGGGCATTTTGAAAAGGTAAATATATTTAAATTACAATGTGTTCATTGTCGAAAGATTCATCTTAAACTAATGCAACACATGTTTTCATGAAAAATGTGTAATTTCAAACATAATGAAAGATTGTTTGTCACAAATCATCACAACTTTTCGACTATAGTTTTTAAATTTTTATTTCATTAACATCCTTTTATCTTATTTAGGGTTTCTCTTGCTAAAAGTTTTTTTTGCGTCAATGAAAATAATATCAATTTTAACAATAGTTGAAAATAACTTACATCCTTTTGTCACCTTCAAAATGTGTGTATTTTCCTCCATTTTATTAATTTATTTGTTGACAAATGTTTCAACTTTAAGATTCCATCTTTGAATCACACCTTCGCAACACACACTATAGTGACCCCCCTTTGTGGTGTCACATCGTACTATTTTTTAGGAATGTGAATGTTTGAATGTATCCCACCTCAAACTTTTAAAAGATTTTCACAATATTTTTGCATATTATGTTAAAATAAAACCTAGACAAGTTATTTTAAAAGAAACTATTTCATTTCATTTTATAAAGTGGGAGATTGGACTATATTTGTGGAAACAAATGTATTGTATAGTGTATTGAAAAACACAAATATACTTTAGAAACAATTTTAATGATTTTTAATTTTCATGAAAATTGAAGATATATTGAACCATGTCATTTCACATAATTTGAACCATGTTTGGATTCCATGTGATTAATTTGAAAATTTTGATATCAAAAAATGAATTATTTTTGCAATGATGCAATAAGTGTGTGATAAATTGAAAAGTTGACAAGTAATCACATTCACATGGAAGATGACAAGCATGGGTAAATGGGCCATAATTTAAATTTCATTAAAATTGATTATTCCAATGACTAATGAAACCTTAAAGCTAGTGCAATAAAATAAAATAACGACCATATTGTAGCAATGTATATCATAAATATATCAATGAATCTTTCAATATAATAAATATTAATATTATTGTTATTTCAATGATATAACATAACATTAGTTTTGTAAAAATAATAATCATAGGGCCGAAAAACCAAATTTAAATGCACCATACTTTTGGAACAAATATATTATATGTATTATAATATTAGACCCAAAAAGTGCCCAAAAGGGATTTATTATAGTTTGCTTTCACTCATCACACCTTCTTGAACATGGTTTTCACAAAGATGTTTAATGTTCATTAATTTTGTATCCTTTTGTGTTTTAGACTAAATGGGGGTGGATGGCCTACAATTCTATTTTTCTTCCCTATGTTTCATTTATCTTACATAAATTTTTTCCATGGTATTTTGAATTCGGTTTGGACTTCCTCAATTGTCCATGATATGTCTTTCTTGGTGTGTGTGCACACAATTCATTGATTCAATGGGTGTTCACCTTTTGTAATGTGCCTATGGCAATGAAAATGTAGGTTAGGGACACATACTGCAATGCATAATAGTTTTGCATCCATTGTTCATGAGGTTAACTTCCATGTAGGATGATTGCAATTGCATGTATTCTTTTCATTTACACCCAACTCCCAATAAGCCAAAATGTTTGAAATATATTATTTCACATATGATTAAATTTGTAATAATATGTGGCATTAGTAACTACATGAATATGCAATAAAATCAAACTCCTGTCTTTTGTCATTAGTAATATTTTTGATTGTTGTAATTTATGCCATTTGTTGTGTGAATTTTATGATTATGTAGTTGGGAAAGACCATGATTTTTAATACTCTAGCCATGAAATATAATTAAATAATAGGTATTTATTGACTTATGAAATGTTAACATGTGTTTAACCATAGTAAAACCACATGGACTATTTAGCTAGACCTATTTATTAGCCTAGGAATAGGTAACTTAGAAACCTAAGTTAAAAGTAAGTAGGTAGGCCTACCTACCTATTACTAGACTTCAACTTACCCCTATATCTTTAAATATATTAGCTTACAAAATTATTTTTGGTATAATCTTTAATAAAACTTAATATACATCTAAGGACTTTAGGTTGATGTCATCATTGTGATCAATATTTAATTATATTTGTAATTAATGTGATATATGATAGACTTGATGAATGAGAATCATTTACAATTCATTCACTTGAAAGGATTAATAGCCATTAATTGCATCTCAAATTATATGGTTAATGAAAAAAATGATTGGAGTCATGTAGTCATAATAATTACTACAAGGCATTTTACATGTCATGGATATTTACATGACTAAGTTTGAGCATTAATAATAAAATAATAAAATCACAAATATCATGTTTTAGCATAGTGTCTTATAAAAAGCAAATTTGACATTGTCTTTTTTGAAGATGGCATAATCCACACCTTAACTAATGTTGTGATAGTTGATCATACTTGCACATTTGTACCTCCCCAATCATGTTCTACACAAAGATTTGTTGTGACGCAAGCCTTGCAAATTAAGGAAAGGAATTATTTTGACTAACACCCAATAGATCAATTCTCCCCATTAACAAGGTAGGTATTTGGATGCTAGCACAAACAAGTGGATTATTTGTCACGTCACTATCTCAACATAACTTGATTTATGAAAAGGCAAACTGGTCCACCACTTTGTGTCCTAATCACTTTTCTTTGCCAATTGGTTTTCATTGCAATTCAAAAGATGCAAGCATTTTCTATCTTATGTCAAGTGGTAGTTGTGGGTTTAAACGCCTCTACACTACCTCCCACTCCCCTTTAGAACCACCTCCTATTCCCACAATTGACTTATTACAAGCATGGTTTTTTTTTGTGATGAATTTTAGTCATTTGGTGACAAAAAAAGAGAAAAGGGGGGGGACCACCTCCTATTCCCACAATTGACTTATTAGAAGCATGTTTTTTTTTTTTTGTGATGAATTTTAGTCACTTGGTGACAAAAAAGAGAAAAGAGGGGGGGGGGGGGGGGGGGGGGGGAGAGAGGGATGGTGTTGGTGTTGGATTGGTGGGAAAAAAAAAAGAAAAGCGGATCCAAGTTAAAAAGAAAAAAAAAACAAACCACCACACTTTACAA
>Ga0116231_10010116_pt1 | contig 15423 bp, 12 predicted proteins | sample S1TSphgellanicum_2_FD_89695 | JGI IMG/M metagenome (GOLD analysis project Ga0116231, IMG submission 89695) | Host-associated microbial communities from peat moss isolated from Minnesota, USA - S1T2_Fd - Sphagnum magellanicum MG | ecosystem: Host-associated > Plants > Peat moss > Unclassified...
CACACACACACACACACACACACACACACCTCTTTAAACTAGCAATTTGAAACCAACAAAACCCAAAACAAGGAAACTTTGACAAATTAAAAGCACTTTGACAAATTGAAATAAAATGGTGCTCCCATTTCACTCTATGTGCTAGGGACAACTCTAGTAAGGTTCAATGGAGTTATCAACTACCTAAACTTCTTAGTTTGATGGATTAGTGATGTCTTGATTTTGGGTAGGGAGGTGTTACCCCCTCTCCTGTTTTCCCTTTTCTTTTGCAATGGATTTTTTTTTTCCCATTTTTTTTCCAAAATAAAAAAAAGAAATTAAAAAAAAACCCAAATCAAGGAATTTTTTTAAAAAAATAAAAAAGCATAAGTACTGTGTGTTAGAATCCTGACTGCAAATAGCAGTTGCACATTGACTCTTACTTCACTCAAAATAACTTTTAAAAAATAAAAAATAAAAATTTCAGACCACGAAATCCAGCAATTTCATTGCCCCATAAGAGTTTTTCCGCGCACCTCCAACAAAGCCCAATTCAACACCCTGTCTGTATATATGAGTAAAGTAATATATTATGAGCCTTCCTTGACAGGGTTAAAAAAGAAACGACAACAACAATGAAACAAAGAAGGGGGGAGCAGAAAATATGGGAACCATACTACTACCTTGGCCACTTCAACACATGTCCGTTGAATAATTAATTAATTTTTTTAAAAATTCATTTCAACAAATGGAATATTCCCAAATATTCCCTAGTATCCTTCACAATATATATATATATTTTTTTTATTTGGAAGAAATAATTTTTGAAAATTTCAAAATTTCTGAAAATAAAATAATTAGTGTGGAATTGGCCAAGGTACTAGGGTATTAATTAATTAATTCATTCATTCATTCATGCCAGAAGTTTTTGCTAGTAAGTTGGTATTGTAAACAAATCTATTATTGTATTCCTAATATTGGCTGCCACTATTATTCTTGGCCTGGACTAATATGGACACTCTTCACACTAGAAGTAAGTAAGTAAGTAAGTCCTGCCATACCTCCTCCTCATCATGAACATGCTATTATTTATGTTCATGCATTTGTCATATACATAGTGTATGCAAAAGGAAGGCTCTCATGATCATAAATCAAATTTGATTGAGTACTCACCCAATTTTTGTGTTTCATGAATTGTTTGATCACAAGCTTACTACAACATGATAAAAGGAAAAGGGGGGCTGGGGGGGAGGGTTGATGGGAGGAGGGATTAATTTAATTATTTTGAATTTCTCCCAAATGCATGCATGCATGCCAGCCAAATGAATGAGAGCAGTTGGGGATTGAGTTAGCATTTGAGCTGGGTTCAGGTATGGCAGGTTTTTAGGGTTGTGTTGTGGTCAAAAATAGGGGAGTTAATAATTTGACAGAGAGGGTGCCAGTGGACAGGTTAGTTGGGTGTAAGTACTTAAAGGGGGAAAAAAAAAACATTATTGGCAGAGGATGTCAGGGCAAGGCTTATAACTCTCTAATTGATCTCAAGTTTCAACACAAGCCAAAATATCATCTTTCAAAAATCCTCAGATAAAAATAGAGCTGCTAACTAGGGGGCCAAAATCCCCTCAGCTCTACTATACTCTACAATGAATCTAAACACAATATCCTTCTTGCCTTGATAGGCAAGGCCAATAAATTTGTCCATTTCTCATATAGGCTTTACGATCTTTGTAAAGCATGTTTATTCTCTTAATCGTAAAGTTCACTTCTCATCTTGTCATTGTGATATTGTCGTTCAACTACAATCTTTATGTGCGATAAAGCCCTTGGAGAAGGTCTTTACCAAAATACAGTATTGTGCTCAACTCGGTCTCACATGGGCACCAAGTTGTTAAAAGGGTTAAAAGGACCAGTCACTAAGTTGTTAAAAATAATTGCTGCTGCATATAAGTTTATAACTGACCTTCCCTAGGAGATGAGAAGTGGCATTTCCTTTAATGAATATAAGCCCCAATAATGTTCTTAGGAAGGGCTATTAGTCACTCTGTACCACTAAGAACCACACCTGGAATCAAGTTTCCAATTCTAGCTATGTGTGTACCTTAACCAAAATACATTGCCTTGAGATTCTTTGTAGATTTTTGTTTGTTCTAATTGGAGGGGATTGGAGGGGATAGGGGTGAGTAGTTTAGGTTCTCTGTCATTCCAAGCCCACTTCAGGTTGGTATGGGACCTTCTTCCTACGGTGGTGTCGTTGTGCGTACCCCCTTTGACCAACTTGTAAGGAGGGGTGTAGATTTGTTTAGGAGAACATTTCAAAAAGATTGCACAATCATTCTTTTTTCGGCATCCTTTCTAACTTGCCTATGGATTCGCATCACTCACATTTGAGGTCTTGTGCAAGGCTAGGAGTGGGCGCTTAGTTGTTTCCTTGTCTAATTATCCTTTTTTTTGGTTTGGCTTTAAACATTCTTTCCTCCATGATGTGCAACTTGGGCCTCCCTCATCCACTAGCCCTTGGCTTCTTACATTACATCTATGGCCAACCTATACACTCCATAGGGATCCACCTTCTTCGTTGTGCTCATGGTGAAAAAAGGATGGTGTCCCATGATGTTGTGTGAAATACCTTTGCATCCATTGTGACAGATGTAGGTTTTCATGTTGCACACAAACAAACCCACGTTATTATGCCTCCTACCTTTTAGTCTTCACGTCAACAGGTCAACATTGTGCTTTTGGTTGATGACATTCACATGTTGGCTAATGTTATCATTGTTGACCCCATTCGAATGTACTTGGTTTTGCGTGCTACATTGTTTTGTGGGGTGGTTGCAACGGTGGTGACCCATAAAAAGGAAGGACTTTATTGAAATTGGTATTTAGAAAACTTGTTTTTCCCTCTTGCCATTGAGGTTTTTGGGTGTTTACATCAACAAACCAACAATTTTTTTCATTGTTGTGCTAATATGGCATGGGTAGCAAAGGCTTTGGAGGCCCTCCTCTTTCAGTTTTGTGTGCATTTTATAAACAAAGGGTGATAGTGGTGTTTGCAATGGGCACATGTTGCATCTATTTCAAGGCAAGTTGTTATTGTTAATGAGGGTTTTTCTAGGCTAATTGTTATTTTTAGTGTACCTCCCTTTTGCTTTTCTAACATGTTTCTTGTGATAGGGGGGGTTGGGTACATGACTTTTTCCCACTCCTTTTACTTTCCCACTTGGTTGAAGGTTTATGTTTTCTAGCCTAATTGTGGGTTTTTTCTTGGGTGTAAGCATGGTAAAGTGTACAACTAAAAATACTTGCCAATCTACTTGTCAAATGAACAAAAAATAAGACCAAAATTCATTAAAAATTTATTATACATTCAATCTTTTTAGTTGAATGATAAATAATAAAATATTTCTTCATTATTATGCATTAATTTTAAAATTTTGCATTGTAAAAGTAGGTTTCAAGTAGACTTTTTAAAATGCAAGTAGTTTTTAAAACCTACTTTCTACAATGTAACATTTTATTCAAGTATGTGTCAAGTATATTCTACCAAATATAAAATAGATTTTTTTTTTTGGTGAGGCCCTTGAATATACAATGATTTTTATGCTACAACTTCATACATGTATATTTCATTAAATTTTCTAATGAAAAAATAGGTTTGAACACCATATTGACTAGTTAATTTCAAACCTACTTATTCCCTACTTTTATTATTCCAAAGTTTTTGAAATTTTGTAGTTGATTTATAATAAACCCAATTGAAGGCTCAATAGTTTCAAAATGAAATTTAAGTAAAATTTGAATATAATTTCTTGTGTTTTTGTGAAAATTTGCCTTTTTTTTAACTTGATATTTTTCGGCAACTTTTTTTGTATACTTTACCATGCTTTCGCCCTCTTTTGTTCCTTGTTTTCCCCCTCCCTTAGGTGCTTTGTCTTAATAAAATTTGGCAGGGTTTCATCAAATACATGTCTTTGGACCAAAAATCAAAATATTAAAACTAGGGTTAATTGGCATTTCGTTCACAACTCCAACCTAGTTTAATGATAATTTGAATTAGAATCGGGTTGGATTTTTAATACCATAATCAAACTATTTTTTTAAAAACCAAACCTAGAACCAAATTTTTTATTTCATTTGTATATTGAACCAAAATTGAAACTGAAACTGAAAAAGTTCATTTCAAATTACAATTAGAGGTTTTTCAGAAAATTAACAAATTGCCCAACACTAGTTTGACCAACTCCTACATATGGTTATGGTGTTTGACATCCAGTTCAATTTCTAGTTCCCCTCGCCATAGAGAACAAACCGTACTAATAGGTTAGGCATTGAAAACAAACCATACCAATGGGTTGGGCATTGAAAACAACCCAATTGGGTATGTCATATTGTAGTTTATGTTGTGATGTGTTCTTGGCAAGAAATCGAAAAAAATTATAATATGGATTTTCTTAATTTGAAAAAAACTTGTCAAGCATGACTTTTTAGCATGCATAGTAAGACAAGGGGGAAGAGTGGGTGGGTTTAAGGTTTGTGATACTATGTGATTTAACACATTAATTACATTTGTGGAAAAATATTTGACATAGGCATGTTGATCAACTTCATTCATTATGGATGAAAAAAAGCTGATTTAAATGGGTAGAAAATCTCATGGCACATGAATAATATTTTGATTATATATATTATAAGCTTTGAAGAATTTATTCCTATACAAAACAAGGGAATGATCTTCTTTTAAAAGAAGGAAAGAACATTTCTTTGCAAAATTGGGAATTAATAAGATTTTCTACCTCTATACCATTTGAAAAACTTGTCAATACATGGATGTTACAACTCTCAAAAATTATGACTCTCAAAAACAAAAGCATGATGGGTTTTGTTCACATTTCCCAACATGCAACTTACTTTTAAAGAAACTTGAAAATATTTCATGCTTAGTGGGGGGAGGAACTGCAAATTTTTTGAACAAGCTTGATGTTGACCCTTTGCTTATAACATCACCAACTAGTTTTAAAAAGGTTGTTCTATCTTTAGATTCTATACAAACAACACAAAATCATCGTGCATGTTTTGATGAATTACCTAAGGACAACCAATTAAAGACAAACATGGCAAACGTTTGTTAAATGCAAAAGTGAGGTTGGGTACAAATATGCATGTAGAACTCACACCCACCTCCTTGGTATTTGATTTTAAAAACAGTGGGTTAACAAATCAAGATGACGTGGGAAAATTAGATTAGTTATTCAAAAAATATATTTTAAAAATCATTTTTGGTCAAAATGTTGGTTAGTGCTGTAGTAAAAATGTGAATAGTAAAAAAAACCTAAAATAAATAAAAATAACCTAGAATGGAATAACTTAAAATAACCAAAATTAGCCTATTTAAAATAATTTATAATTTAGCCAAAAGTAACTTAAGGTGGAATGGTTTAAAATAAACAAAAGTAGCCTATTTAGAATAATTGAAAGTAACCGAAGGTGGAATAGTTTAGAATAACCAAAATTGGTTCATAATAACTTAGAATTGCCAAAAGTAATTTGAGGTGGATGGTTTATAATAATCAAATGTAGCTCAAGATAGTTAAATGTAAACTGGGATGAAATAACCCAAAAAAACCAAAAGTAGCCTAAAATAACCTAAAATTGCCAAAAGTAGGGTAAACATGAAATAACCTATAATAACAAAAAATAATAATGAATAACCTAGAATTGCTTAAAGTAACTTGGAATGAAATAACTTAGAATAGTCAAAAGTAAATTAAAATAATTTAGAATTACCAAAAGTAACTTATAATAGCCCAAAGTAACATAGAATACCCAAATATTTAAAAAAAACCTAAAATACCATAAAATAACATAGGGTGAAATAACCTATAATGACCAAAAGTAATTAAAAATAGCCTAAAATAACCAAAAAGACTTTAAAATTGTTGAAAGTATCCTAGGGTGAAATAACTTATAATAGCCAATAATATTTTAACCTAAGTAATATTAGAAAAATATTATCCATTTATTAAAAAAATATTTTTCAAAAAATGATTGTTGAAATGTTATTGAATAACAATATTCAAATATTATTTTGGTCAAATGATTTTACATTTTTCAAAAAGAAATAAATGTAATTTTTTACATTATTGAAAAATCTTTTTAAAAATTCAATTATTTTATTTGGAAAGAATGTCCTTAAAATATGAAATTTCAAAGTTGATGTTTGTGTAATGTTTAAAATGAAGTATTCAATAAATAAAATGCATGATAACATTTGAATACAATAAATGGGGTAATTTGGTGGTAAAGGTTTTTGTTGCCATCCTTGGGTTCAAGGTTCAAGCCTTGTTAATAATGTGATTGTGGTTAATGGTGGTATGTTGATTGAATATTCCTTTAAGTTACATAAGTTGTTTACATGACTTACCTATTTAAGTTAAATATGTTCTTTTAACCTAGCCTAAGTAATGACACATTTCACTACCTCATAAAATGAAAATCATGAAATTACCAATAATAATAAAATTATTTTATTTTATTATTTATAACAAATGTAAAATATTAATTCAAGATTATTGCCTAATGAAATGGATTAGTGAATTTGTTTCACTTGAAAATAACCTTGTTTTATTAATTAGTAATAAATTAATTCAAGTGTTCATAGCAACTAGTCCTTGTTTATTAAAGGGTTGACCACTTTTGCCATGGTAAATATGTCTAAATTCACTCAAAATATAATGAACACAAAGTGAATTTAGACACACACATATATATATATATATATATATATATAAATTACGTAAAATGAATATAGAACACCTAAAAACACTTTTTAAAATATTAAACAACAAAAAACATTGGTTACATTTTTTTTTAAATGATTTTTGATATTTTATATTCATTAAATTTGTTTCAAATTTATACAATTTGTTTCATAATATATTTGAAACATTAGTATAAAAACTACATTAAAAAGGTTGAACATTAATTTAACTTTCCATTTTAAAATGTGAAAATATAAATAATTGTTACAAGTTTAGTGGGTTCTAAATACATGTTTGTGCCCAATTTGTGTATTTGTTTAGTGTGATTGGAAACAATTTTGTTGCCTTTTGGAGCCCACAAATGTTCAATTAAATGTTTTTCTTTTGCATAATAGTCAACATGTGAACAAAAACATCATCTTTCTCATCATCCTTCAATTGAAGATGTAACCAAGCTACAAGTTCATTTAAACATTGTTCCATTATTCCACACACATGTAGTTGAATAAACAATGAACAAAGAAAACAAATCAGAGTGTTTGATATTATGCAAATGACATAAACAAAAGGTACCAACAATTAAGGTGAGCATGTTGAAGCTTGGAACCTTGCATTGAACATGGGTGTGATTGAGATGAGGGAGCAACAAATGAATGATCATAATGTGAAACATATGTGAGGGAGAATGTTGAAGATTCAAATTCAACTAATTAGATCTTAATTTATTTTTGGAGTTCGTGAAAATAACTAGGTTACTTTCATCATCATTACTTTCTATATTTCATTTAGTTGGTTTAATTTTTGGCTTTGGTTTTTTGGTTACATTTCTTAGTGTTGGTGTTTTAAATTTCTTTTTTCATCATTGCAAGTTTGTATGTTTTGTGTGTGATAAGAACCTCAATGTGTTCTTAATCTTATGTTCCATGTTTGTGAGCATATTGTTTTGATATTAATAGTTTTCTTGCAATACAAATGTTTGTGTTTACATTTGATCTCCCATTTGTTAACATGGTATCAAAGCATTAGTTATTTGGTGAGAAAGTTAAAAGAGTTTTAGAGTTAGAAAGTTTCTAGAACTAGAACTTGAAAGTCTCTAGTTATTTCAAAGGAGTTTATTAAATGCAAAAGAAATGAGAGGAAGGAAAGTATGTGAAGAAAAAGAAAGGAGAAAAAGGAAATGAAAAAAGATCTACAAGATCAAAGGTTGTGAAGGTCAAAGTTTTAAATCTAGATTTATTGTCAAAGGATCTTGAAGTGAAACTTGGAGGCATTATAAAAGAGTATGAGGCACTTTCATTCCTAAACTTTTAGAGAAAAAAAAAATTGTTTTATGAAAGTCAAGGGATTTTGAAATTTTTGGCAGAAAGTTAGGTTTTTTTTAATCATATTGTCTTCATCTTAGCCTTTTTGGATCTATAACTTTAAATAATTTAAGATCATAAAATAATACATATGTGAAAAAAACTTCAAGTCATTTGGATGTTTATTGAGAGAGATATGAAAATTTGAAATTTTATCCTTAATTTATAAGTCAATTTCTTTTGAAAGTGATATATTCATGTGGTCACCATCAATAGGGCTGAAACTTTTAAGAGATATATAGGATTTATGTCTAATGTGTTTCCTAAAATTTCAGATTGATTAGAGATATTGAAAGGAAGTTTGAGGTCATTTTGTCTTTTGGTCCCAATTTGAGGTTGGTTTAAAAGAATGTCAAGATCTCCCATTTGATAAAGCCAAATGATCTAAAATTTTGAAAGCTAAGATTAAACATTATTTCCCATACTGAAACCAATTTTTAGATCAATCCAAATTGATATGTGAGTTGTGAAGGCTTGAGAAGTTGATGGTGGTGGAAATTTATATCGAAAAGATTTTCAAAACAAAAGTCTATAAGTGGAGATCACAAAAGGAGTACAAGGGAAGGAATTTGGAGTTGGTGGAACAACACAATTACATTTTGAAGAATTGCATACCAAAATATGGTATGAAATCATGTACTTAATACCATACAAAATATGAAATACCCACACACATATATATAAAACCTAAGGTATAATAAAAAAAAATTGTGTAATATTTAAGTCATATACATTAACCAAGATTGTTATATCAAAATTATACCCCTAAGCCTAAAATGCCAAAGAAGAGAAAAAAACCTTTTTGAAGCAAATCCTTTGTGAAATTCCAAGAAAGATTGTAAATGTTGCCTTGAGAGATGGCATATGACCTTTTTCAAATTATGATTGAAAATTTAAACAAGATGAATTTCCAAGTGTGAAAAAATTTAGGATTATGATTTTTTTGATGAGTAAAAGTTATTGCAAATTCATAATTGATGATGAACAAGAACCCACTTTCTTGAAATTTTTTACACCATAACAAATGCAAGTTGACAAATCTTGACATTGAATTTTTAAAAAAAATTATACTAGTTTTGTGTGAGTGTGTTGAATTCCATGATTGTGCATAAACAAAGATGCAAAAGTACCCAAGCAAGTTTCGGACACATTGGTAAAAATGTATAGCACCAATGCAGAAGTCTATAAAATGGAATTCAAGAAAAAGTTGCATAATTTACAAAAAAAATTAAACATCGATGATTATTTTATGAATGTGAAAAACCTTGTAGATGTTCTTGCATCTATTGGAATCCATGAAGATGATGATGATTTAGTGTTAGTGACTTTCAAAAATTGATAACCCTTTTCATAAATTAAGAGATTTTGACAAACCCATCCTTGGGTGGTACCATTAAAAACCATTTCAAGGAATGGTTAAAAAACAAAAAGTGGCAAAATCATTTTCTTGAGCCTTTTTTAAAAATGTTTTCACAATTATAATTTTTTTTTTCATGTTTATCCATTGCATGCACTAATATATGGCTTAAATTTAATTTTGAAAAAAGAATTATATTCCTAATAAAAATGGCCCTTTTAGGAATCAATAGCCTTAACTTTGAAATTTCACAATTAAATTATATTTAATTAATTAATTTCCTAACAAGAAATAATAAAATGACTTCAAGATTACCTTAGGAAAAAAATTCCTAAGAAAATTTTCAAATCATGTTTCAAATTTGTGTTCATGACCAAAAAGTTCAAGGAAAGAAACCAACATTATGTTCTTGAAACTTTTTCTAAATCAAATGATTAAGAACCTCATAATACAAAATATTATTGATATTATTGAAATTTCAAAATCTAATGAATATATTAATTAAAAAATGAATGTTCCCTATGATTTTTCAAAGTTAAATGGGTCCAAGAAAGTCGAGGTGTGACATTCTTAGCGGTACCACCCAAGGATGGGTTTGGTCATGAATGTTGTTAATAGCATTTAATGGAAGTTCCTAAAAAATGTCTTTGAATAAAAGTGGCATTACCACCATTTAAATGGTAGAGGTGGTAAAACATCATTTTGAAGTCATGGTGGAAGATGACATGGAAACCATAGTGGGCACCATCAATAACAAGAAAATCAATCCCATAGCGGTGAACATTTCATGGGATGACACTTAAGGATAAATTTATAAGCAAAAAATTGGATTTCTCACACCTTGAAGTGATTGGTTATCTTGCATATATGCATGTATTTGATGATAAGAAAACAAAACTAGATTCAAAGGTAGAGAAATGCATCTTCATTGGATATTCCTTAAAACAAATGGGGTACATTTGTTTCAATCCTTCCATTTGGAAATTATAAGTTAATAAAGATGTTGTCTTTAATGATATGGTTAGTTGGTATTCATTAATGAAAGTAGCAAAAAATGAAAAGGCTAAGAATGGGGATGTGTCATCAAATGTAGAGTAGGAGTCATAATTGATAAATGGATCATAAGATTTTTCCATTAAGGAGTCCAATAATACTCCATGTAAAGGAATATTGAGATTTTCAAACATTACTCATAGTGGTACTCAAATATCATTTGGATATTTTCATGTGGATGGTGAGGGGTGAAAGCATGGTAAAATATGTGAACAAGGGATAATTGATTTTTTGGTGGAAAATATGCATAAATTAAGCTTGAATACATTAAACTCATGAATTCTTTTGATTTTAATGATCAATATGATGAAGTTTTTAAATTTTGTGACATAATAAAAATTTCATGTTTTAATATACATTTAAATACATCTAAAAAAATACAAGTACATGAAAATATATGTCCTACTTTTGTTTCAAATATATGAAAATATGATGAAAATATAATGGTAATAGAATTTTTTATACTTTCAAATGGGTAAAACACTAATATGTATCAATGTGTTTAAATTTTTTCATATTATAGTCATAATTTATTAAGGTTTTCATATAAAAATATGTTGGAAAATTTGAAAACCTAGCTAGTTTAGTACATTTCATTCATTTTTCTTATACGAAAATTCCTCACACTTTAAGTGTAGCTTACCATAAACTCAATGGGGTGTAACATTGGTTCATAAGGAGAGTTAATTTTTTTAAATAAGTTTTTTCATGTTTATGCCATAAATGTGACTATGACCACATGTGGGATTTTTTTTGCATACTTTACCATGCTTTTAGGTTGAAGCTAATCATTTAGAAAATAATGTGGATGGAGAATCAAGAGTTCCTTCAATTGTTACTCTTGGAACTCTGATGACCAAGAAAACCTTAAAGACATTTCACAACAATAATGGAATACAAAAATCCACGTGGGTCAAATATCATATACTAAAGTTCATATATTTTGAGCAAGTAGTTGGAAACCCTAAATGGAAAATGCCATGAATGAGGAGATGGCAACATTGGATGCAAAATCTATTTAAAATTTGGTGCTTTTACTAAAGGACAAGATTGCAATTGGATGCAAATGGGTGTACAAGGTTAAACATAATGAACATGGATTGGTGAATAGGTACAAAACAAGGTTAATTACCAAAGGTTATGCCCAAACTTACGACATAGATTATGAAAAAGACTATAGCCTAGTTGTTAAAATGACAATAATAAGAACAGTCATTGTTATGGCAACAATAAAATGATGGTCTTAACATCAAATGGATGTGAGGAATGTTTTTTTTCATGGATATTTCCAAGAAGAAATATACATGGAAAAACCACTAAGTTATGTGAACCAAACACACTTTAATTTGGTTTACAAGTTGAAAAAAACATTCTACGGCTTGAAGCAAAGACTTAAAGTTTGATTAAACAAGATAGGTCATTGATTAAACTTGATCAAGTCATCCATTTGTGACAAGCTTGATTAAACTTGTCATTGATTAAATAAGATAGGTCATTGACAAACTTGATTAAAAATAGTCATAGTCATTTATGTTGATGACTTGATTGTCATGGGAGATAATGATGTTTATATTTTTTTATTTGAAGAAATTTTGGAAGTAGAAGTTTGAAATGAAGGACTTGGGAAAATTGCATTACTTTTTTAGCATTGAAATGATCAATTCCCCAAAAAGGATATGGTTACTACAGAAGAAATATGCTTTGAACAAGTTGTAAACTATTTTAATTTTGTTATAAAAAAATGTGAAATTGAGTGTAGATGGAGGTGAACTTGTGGAGAACACTATTATGTATAAACTCACAGTAAAGAATTTGATTTACATTACCAACCCAAGGCCAAATTTGAATTATACAATTAATTGGATTGGTGAGCCAATTCATGCAAACATTGCAAAAGTCACATTTGGATGTAGTGAGGCACATATCGAAATACATTAAACACACCATTGAACATGGAATTTTCTATGAGGTCGGTAGCCATTTATAAATACATGGGTACACTTATGTTAGTTAGGCTAGCAACATTTCAAACAAAAAAATTGACTAGTGGCTTCATGTTTTCTTTTGGAAGTGGTGATGTTAGTTGGAGCAACAAGAAACAACCAACAATTACATTGTCAAGTACAAAGGTTGAGAACGAAGGTACAACAATGACTATATGTGAAGAGGTTTGGTAATGAAAACTATTTTTAGACTTGGGAGGATGTTGCTATGATCATTTATTGTGATAACATTAGTAGCATACTACTTACTAACAATCCAATCTATCATGTTAGAACAAAGTAGAACAAAACACATTGAAGTGCATTATAATTTATCAAAGAAAAGGTTTTAGTAAAGGAAATTGACCTCATTCATGTCAATAATAAAAATCATGTTGTTAACATTTTTCACACATGCTTTAAATATAGACAAGTTATAGAAATTCAAAAACATTTTTGGTGTATTAAATGTGGACTTGAGTTTGAATGGGAGTGTTAAGAATTTGAGTTCAACTAATGAGATCTTCATTAATTATTGGAGTTAGAGAGGAAATAACTAAGTTACTTTCTTTACTTTGTTTAATTGGTTTATTTTTGGCTTTGGTTTTTTGGTTAAACTTCTTGGTGTTAGTGTTTTAGATATTTTATATTATTATTGTAAGTTTGTATGTTTTGTGTGTGACAAGAACCTTGACATGTTCTTGATCTTATGTTCCATGTTTGTGAGTATATCGTTTTGATGTTTTCTTGCAATAAAGATATTTGTGTTTTCCCTTGATCTCCTATTTGTTAATAATAGAGAAGACAATGACAACTGAAAGTTGTGACATGGATGGGATATGAACCCAACCCAAACAACTCAATTTGGCTGCTAGATTTAAAATATTGTGTTGTAAACCAAGCAAATAAGGGAGACTATGCTACTAAGTTTGAAATCTCAATGATCAAAGAGCTAAACCAGAAGTCAGACTTCAGCTACCTTCAACATATAGGATATCTGAAGTTGTATGTGTTCTGCAAGTGGTGGACCCCTCATTTAGGGCTTTGTTCTAAAAGCAGTTCAGTATCAATCATATTCTGGGTCCCATTTGTTCATTAATTCTTGTAAATTCAGCAGCTAAGAACAACGTAATGCAATCTGGATGCAAGTCCCATCAAAGGGGAGGAGGCCGATGAATAAGACCCACTCCTGAACACTCTGAACACAACCACAGCTAAACACAATTTGTGCATAGGCAGCCATGATGTGCATTGGTGTTCGTGTACCCAATGAAGAAAAATAATTGTATTGCAGAGATGGTGTCTGAAAATCTACAACTACTAATTGGGGCTAATGGCGGAAGTGTGTCATGTGCATGCCCATGTAGTTCCATTCCCAAAAACGGTAGTACCCAACATGAAACAACGATCTCCTTGTGTGATGCTTGCCTATTATGAAACAACAAGAAGGAACATGACAAAACCCTGTGGCTATAGTGTCTGTAAGACTGAAAGTATTGTCTCCTGATGTATATAATTTTGGGGTCCGGGTGCTGTGGGGAGCAAGGACAGAGAGGTAAGGTAGGGGGTGAGGTTCACAGATTAATTGCACCTCTTGACTGATGATCATCTCTTAGCAACTGGACAGAATAATGGAGTTTTAGATTTTATTATTTCTAAAATACGATTGTGTGTCCAGTGCCAGATGAATTTTTTTTGGATTGAAAATCAGATGGATCGTGGGAGGTGGCGAGGCAAGTTAATAGAATAATGCGAACTGTTATAAGATGGGCATTGGGTAGGTGAGAGAATTACTAATGACAGTAGTAGGCTTCTCTCCAAAGTACTTAAAAATCAGCTGAAGCTCTCTGGAGTCTGCAGTAGTAGCCTAGTACCTGGCAACTTTTACAAACAATGATTTTTCAAATTAGTTTGACTAGTAGAGTCTTAACACTTTGTTTGCTGCTGCCATGGTTCAATAAATGTTCTTCTGGGTCGTTGTGATGATGAGTTGTATTGGATAGTTCTATAAAGTCAAGCCTCTGCAGAGGTTATTAGTTTGAGTAATCTCTATGGTCAGGCCATTCTATGTCATAATGCACAGGAAACTGAGCTTCCCTCCTATGGTTCAACAGAGCTTGGAAGCTATTACATTTCAATTCGCCAGTTGTGCTTTTGGTACCTAGACAAAGTGACTCTCTATCCCATCCCTAAAACCCACTAATAAGTTACAATTTTTATTCAAGGAGAAAGAAGGCATTTAGGAAAAAAATTCTTGTTATTATTATTATTATTGCAAACATTTTTCTAATTACATACACGTGTATAAAATATTCATATATTGTAGCTCTGGAGGAAGAATAGGTATCTCAATTTTGGTAATTTTGTTAAACTCATGGGTCACACATGATGCCGAGAGAGTTGTAGCCTGAACTTGTAGACTCCAAGGAATGTCCATGGTTAAGTTATCATATGGAAATCTTAAATGACTTTGCTCAAACATAGTACCATACACTCATTATGTATTGTAAATTGATATAGACTATTCCAGTCCGCTGCAAGTTTACCATAATTTATCAATTTCCTAACGTGTTCTAGCGTGTCTAATAAGCTTGCTTATTTGGGTCAGATGAAACATGCTGAGACCATCTGAAAGTCAGCTTTGAAGATGGTCTCAAATTCCTAAGGAGCCAGATTTGCCAGAGCAAGCAAAGCACCACACCTTGAACCCTAAACCCGTCCCCTAATAACATCAGAAAAATGTCCAGAGTTTTGTGGTATTATTAGTGGCCCTTATGTGGGCTACTCCACTTAAGGTGCATTCACACCTAATATTAAGTCAGTGTTAAGTGAAAATCTAGGTGGCATCTTAGGTGGCACCCAATGTTAAATGGGTGATTGTTTAATATTAAATGAATGTTAACTTAATAGAAAATCTTCATGGTAAATAGGTTTAG
>Ga0116231_10010119_pt1 | contig 15420 bp, 8 predicted proteins | sample S1TSphgellanicum_2_FD_89695 | JGI IMG/M metagenome (GOLD analysis project Ga0116231, IMG submission 89695) | Host-associated microbial communities from peat moss isolated from Minnesota, USA - S1T2_Fd - Sphagnum magellanicum MG | ecosystem: Host-associated > Plants > Peat moss > Unclassified...
CTACGTCACCGCGCTCGGCGGCAACAAGCTCTACCACAACAACGGCAACGGCACCTTCACCGACATCACCGAACAATCCGGCACCGGCGGCAGCGGCTGGTCCACCAGCGCCGCCTGGGTCGATCTCGACAACGATGGCCGCCTGGATTTGATCGTCCTGCGCTACATGCAATGGGATTTCGACGACATCTATTGCGGCGAACACACCGAAGGCGGCCGCGCCTATTGCCATCCCGACACCTTCAAGCCCATCGCCCCGCTCGTCTTCCACAACGATGGCAATGGCCATTTCACCGAAGTCGCCGAAAAACTCCGCTTGCAAAAACCCGGCAAAGGTCTCGGCATCGCCATCGCCGATTACGACCGCGACGGTCGCATCGATTTCTTCGTCGCCAACGATTCCATGCCCGAATTTCTCTATCACAACAAGGGCGACGGCACCTTTGAAGAATGCGGCCTGCTCTCGCAAGTCGCCGTCGATGAAGACGGCAAAACCTTCGCCGGCATGGGCGTCGATTTCAGCGACTTCAACAACGACGGCTATCCCGACCTCATCGTCGACGACCTGTCAAACGAAACCTACGCCCTCTTTGAAAACAACAAAGACGGCACCTTCAACTACACCACCGGAACCTCCGGCCTGGGCCGCATGACCCAGCCTTATTCCGGCTGGGGCGTCAAGCTCTTCGACTACGATAACGACGGCTGGAAAGACCTCATCGTGGCGCAAGGCCACGACCTGGACACCATCGAAAAAACCAATCCCCACCTGCATTACCGCCAGCCCCTGCTGCTGGCGCGCAACACCGGCCACGGCTTCGTCCAGGTCCCCGGCTTGCAGCAAGCCTGGGTCGCGCGCGGCCTCGCCATCGGCGATCTCGACAACGATGGCCTTCTGGACGCCGTCGTCACCACCAACGACGGCCCCGCTTACGTCCTCCACAACACGACACCAAACACCAATCACTGGCTGACCCTGAACCTCATCGGCCACAAAAGCAACCGCGACGCCATCGGCGCAGTCGTGAAGCTGGTCTCCAAATCCGCCACCCAGTTCGCCACCATCTCCACCGCCGGCAGCTATCTCTCTTCCAGCGACAAGCGCGCCCACTTCGGCCTCGGCCCCGACGCGCTGGCGGACCGCATCGAAATTCAATGGCCCAGCGGAAGCAAGCAAGTGCTCACGCAAATTAAGGCCAATCAGATCCTCACCGTCAACGAATCCGAAAATTGACCTCAGGCCGTTGCGAAGCGGAAGCTTTCTATCGCCGCAACCAGCTTCTCCTTCGAAATCGGTTTTGAAAGATGGCTGTCACAGCCTGCGGCATGACTTCGTTCCACATCTTCCAGCAGGGCATTTGCCGTGAGTGCCAGGATGGGAGTAGCGGAACGTTCGGTTAGCCGTTCAAAGTCGCGCATGCGTCGGGTTGCCTCCAGTCCGTCCATCACGGGCATCTGGACGTCCATTAAGACAAGATCGAACTTCTGCCTTTCAAAAACCTCAAGAGCTTCCCGGCCGTTCTCGACAAAGCTCAATTCATAAGGCTGCTTATTCAGATACGCCTCCAGCAGAAAACGATTGTCGTCCGAATCTTCAGCCACCAGTATCCTGGCCGGCGCCTGAAGCGAATCGGTCGCTGCCAGGCTGGCGGTGTTCGGCGGATTCTGCTGGGCTGGCCGCACCGCCGCCGATACGAGCCGAAGCAGTTCCGAGCGCCGAACAGGTTTGACGGCAAAGGCCGCGGCACCCAGCGCCCGGGCCCTTGTCGCATCGCCTGACTGATTATTGGAGGTCGTCATGATCACCGGCATATCAGGACTGATGGCGCGGATCTGTGAAAGCGTCTCGAAACCGTCCACCTCCGGCATAAGCACGTCCAGCAAAGCCAGGGCGAAGGGTCGGCGCTCGTGCATCGCGTCATGGACAAGGGCGCTGGCATCGGCGGCGCAGCTCGCCTCCGCCGGGATCATTCCCCAGCCAAAACACATCTTGCTCAAAATCAGACGGTTTGTGGCATTGTTGTCAACCACCAGAACCCGTTGGCCGACTAAATCCTGCGTTTCCTGGACCTGCGCTGCCAGCGGCGTTCCCTCGTCCAGCGTAAACAGCGCATTAAAAGAAAATGTGCTCCCTTGGCCAAGCACGCTGCTGACCGTCAGTTCGCCGCTCATCCGGTTCACCAGACGCCGGGCGATCCCCAGCCCCAATCCTGTTCCTCCGAATCGGCGCGTGGTGGAAGATTCGGCCTGAGTAAAGTCTTCGAAGATGCTGCCCAGCTTATGCGGAGGAATGCCGATTCCAGTGTCGGAAACTTCAAAACGCAGATGAGCCGGGTCGCTGTCATTCGCCGGTGTGACCGTGAGAATAATCTCGCCGCTCTCGGTGAATTTCACGGCGTTGCCCATCAGATTAATCAAAATCTGCTGTAATCTGACTGGATCGCCAAGCAGTCTGAACGCCGATTCCGGCGCAACCCGCGCAAACAGGCCGACTCCCTTTAGGTTCGCGCGCGGGGCCAGCATCTCCACCGTCCGTTCCACCAGATCTTCCAGATCGAACGGAACCTGTTCCAGTTCGAAGCGCCCGGACTCGATCTTCGACAAATCCAGAATGTCGTTAATGAGCGTGAGCAGATTGGCGCCTGCCCGCCGGCAGCGATCAATGTAATCCAGTTGAACGGGATCAAGCTCGGTTTCTTTCAGCAGGTCCGTCATGCCAAGAATGGCATTCATGGGAGTGCGGATCTCGTGGCTCATGGCCGCCAGAAAGTCGCTCTTGGCGCGGTTGCCGTCCTCGGCGCGCTGACAGGCGACCACCAGCGCGGCGCTGGCATTGTCCAGTTCCTCCACCCGGCTCTCCAGCATCAAATTCAGGTTTCTAATCTGTTCTTCCGCCGCCTTACGATCGGAAACATCGCGGGCGATGGCGATCAGCTCCGGAGTGCCGGCGGCCGGGTCCCGCACCAGGTTCATATTGGCTTCAATCCAGCGGAAGCCGCCCTGTTTTGCGCGCAAACGGCAAATCAGGCTGCACTGTCCCTGCCGCATTAGGCTTGACAGGAGTTCCTTGACCGCGTCGCGGTCATCTTGATGAACCAATTCCAGACCAAGGATGGCTTTCAGTTCGTGCGGCTGGTAACCGAGTATGTACTGGCAGGCGGGAGACACATAGCGAATGCCGCCCTCCAGATCGCTCACCAGAATCATGTCCGAAAGATTGCCGGCAATCAGTTGGAACAACGCATCACCAAGATGCAGATTTTGCTGCGCCGCGGCCGCCTCGGTGACGCGTGTCACGGCGGCCGGCAATTCCTTCCAGAATTCCCCTGTTTTCCTGACGTAATCGCTGACGCCGCGGTGCAAGGCTTCGGCGGCGACACCTTCATTGCCCATCGCCGTCACCATGATCACGGGCAGGCGGGGAAGCTTGGCGTTAGCCGCATCCACCACTGCCCAGGGTTCCCCGTCGGGCAAGCGGTAATCCAGAACAATGGCGGCGAAAGATTGGCTGCTCAGCAGGGCGAGTGCGTTGCCGATACTGTGTACGATTTGAACGGACCACCCGGCGCGCGCAAGAATCCGCCGTTCCAGCTCCGCAATCGCCTCGTCGTCTTCGACCAGCAGTATCACTCTTTCATTCATCATTCGCCAGATCCTCCCGTAACCCGCGGGGCCCGGACGATGGATATGAACATGCCAAGCTTCTTGATGGCGTCGATAAAGGCAGTGGGGTCCACCGGCTTGGTCACATAGACGCTGCACCCCAGCTCATAGCATTGGTCCACCTCGCGCGGATCGTCCGTGGTGGTCAGCATGATAACCGGAATTCTCCGTTTTTGAGGATCGGCCTTAATCCGGCGCAGCACTTCGACTCCGTTGATTCCCGGCATGTTGACGTCCAGCAGCATCAGCAGTTCAGTGTCGGCTCTTCGGTCGGCGTGCGCGCCCCGGGCGAAGACATAATCCAGCGCGTCGCTGCCGTTCACCAGACAGACGATCGGATTAGTCACGCCTCCCCGCTGCAGATTCCGGCGAACCAGTTCACGATGTCCATCGTCATCGTCCACCACCAGAATGGTCAGGTTTTTGGGTTTATCCATATAGCTACTTGCTGGGAAGGGTGAAATGAAACGTCGTGCCAACGCCCTCTTCGCCCTCCGCCCAGATTGTTCCTCCATGCCGTTCGACAATTTTCTTCACCACGGCCAGACCCATGCCATCGCCCATGGCAAGCTGGGGATGAAAACGCTGAAACACCTGAAAAAGGCGCGACTTCGCGCTCGCCGGCAGCCCCGCGCCGTTATCCCGCACCCAGTAATGTGCCGTGACTTGTTGCGAAGGGGTCTGTTGCGAAGTGGTCTGTTGCGAAGTGACTTGCCGTGAATTGCCCTGCTCCAGCACGCCGCCAATCTCGATGCGGCCAGGCCGGCCGGGCTGCAGGTATTTCACCGAATTCCCAATCAGGTTGGAAAGCACCTGGCCCAGCGCCGTCGCATCGCCATGCGCTTTGGGCAGGGGAGCCACCGATATCTGCGCCCCGCTCGCGGCGATGGACCGCTGCATCGAGTCGAGCGTTGCCTGCACCAGCGCGCCCAGGTCAAGCTCTTCCGAACGGTAGACATGGCGGCCGCAGCGGGACAGCTCAAGCAAGGCTTCGATCAGCCGCTCAAACTTTGTTGTGCTCGCCGCGATGTAACGCAGCGACCCGGGAATATCGTCGCCGAGAATGCTTTCCACCCGCGCCCTTTCCGAACTCCCTGAAATATTGGGCAGGACACTCTCGCGAAGCTCTTCGCAGCTCAGTTCCAATTCCTTGGCAAAGCCCTGAAGGTTAACCAGCGGAGTCCGCAAATCGTGCGACACAATATAGACGAACGATTCCACCTCTTGATTCTTGCTGGACAGTTCGCTATTGGCTAACTGCAGATCGTGAGTCCGCTCGGCAACCCGCCGCTCCATTTCCTGGCTGAAAGAGAGCAGCCGCACTTCAGACGCTTTTCTCTCTTCGATGTCGGTGCAAGTGCCGAACCAGCGAATAGTTTTGCCTTCCGCATCGCGCAACGGCCTGCCGCGACCGAGAAACCAGCGGTACGTTCCGTCCTTTGCCTTCAGTCGAAATTCCGCCTCGTGATCCATTCCGCTCTGGAGGGCGTGCTTCCAGCGCGTCAGCATGCTTTCCACGTCATTCGGATGAACGGCCCGCTGCCATCCCCAGTTCAGTGCATCGTTCTCCACTTGGCCGGTGTATTCATACCATTGCCGGTTGAAGTACTCAACGTTCCCGGCCGGATTCGTGAACCATACCAATTGCGGCATCACATCGGTCAACGCCAGCAGCCGCCGTTCGGATTCCCGTAACTCATCCTGCGCCTGCTTCAGCCGCGAAATATCGATATTCAACCCGTAGACTTCAACCGGCGTTCCGCTCTTATCCCGCACCACGCTTCCCCGGCAAGTGATCCAGCGTATGGAAGAATCCGGCCGCAAAATCCGAAACTCCAGATCCATCTTCATCTTCGGAGTGGCGAGCAGCTTTTCAATGTGGGAGCGGATAGCGGGTAAATCGTCCGGGTGTTGGCGCTCCGCGAACCAGGCGGCGGGTTTTGGACCGCGCTCATCCGGGTCACCATACAGATCCCAGACAATTGGGTGAGCGGAAACAATGTCCCGGGAAATATTCCAGGTAAAATCTCCAACCCCGGCCTCTTCAAACAAAAGCTCAACCTGTTTTTCGCGCTTTCGCAGCTGCTCCAGAGCCTGCTCCAAAAGAACGGCCGACCGCTTCTGTTCAGTGATGTCCTTAACGGCAATCACAAAATAGCTCGGTTTCCCTCCAGCTTCTCTCACCACGGAAACGGTCAGTTCAACCCAGATCGCCATGCTCCGCTTATGGATATAACGTTCCTGGCTCGAATAGCTTTCGATTTCACCATGCAGCACGCGCTCTACCAGCGGCCGCGATTTATCGGCGTCGTCCGGGTGGCTCAGCTCCCGCATATTTATGGCCAGCAGTTCCTCTTGCGCGTACCCGAGCATCCGGCACAGTTCCCGGTTAACCATCAGGAATTGCCCCTCTGGTGTCACATGCGATAAACCGATGGCCGCATTTTCGAAAGTTCCTTGAAACCGCTTCAGCGCCGTCTGAAGTTCGTCCCTTGCTTTCACCAGCGCGATCTCCGCATCCTTGACGGTCTGATGCTGGTTCGGAGTAGGGATTCGCAGGATGCTGGGCATCAGGTGAAAGAGCGCGCATGCCGTGGCAACCGACACAAGCGCGGTGACCACTTTGAAGAATGCCGCCAGCCTGTAGGCTGGAACCCAAAGCGTCACGATGTCCATGATGTGAGTCATGCCGCAAGCCAGAATAAACAGTCCGAAGGCAACGAAAATCCAGTTGAATTTGATATCCCGGCGCTTCCGGATGAAGGTAAAGAGCAGACCGGGGATGGAGAAATAGGCAACCGCGATGGCGGCATCGGCAACCACATGGGTGCCAATCAATCCGGGCTGCCACTGCATGCAATAGCCATGCGGCAGAAAACTCGCTATGATCCAGGTTTCCATTGATATTATTCGTCCGACAAGGTGAAGTGGAACGTTGTGCCCACGCCTTCTTCGCCTTCGGCCCAGATCTTGCCTCCGTGCCGTTCCACGATGCGTTTCACAATCGCCAGTCCCATGCCCTCACCCTGTGCCAGTTGCGGATGAAAGCGCTGAAACACCTGAAATAACCTCGCTTGCGCTCCGGCCGGTAAACCGGCGCCATTGTCGCGCACCCAGCAGTGTGCCATCCCCGATTCCATCTCACCGCCGATCTCGATTTTGCCGGGGCGCCCCGGCTGCAAATATTTCAGTGAATTGCCGATCAGGTTGGCAAACACCTGCCCGATTGCCGTGGCATCGCCCTGCACGCGAGGCATCCGGCCGACCGAAACTTGTGCCCCGCTGGCGGCAATGGACATCCGCATCAGGTCCAGGGTGCTGCTGACCATCGCAGTCAGATCAAGCTCTTCCGGGCGATGCGCCTCCCTGCCGTAGCGCGACAGTTCAAGAAGCGCGTCGATGAGCCGCCGGAATTTAGTGGTGCTGGCGCTGATATACCGCAGCGATCCCGGAATCTCCTCCCGCAGAATGGCTTCAATTCTTGTCGCCGCCGCTGCATGAACCCTTCGCGCGGTGCTGCTCGCGCCGTCGCTGCCCGTCGCGTCTGACAGTATGGGCAGAAGGTTCTCGCGCAGCTCGTCGCAGCTCATCTCTAATTCCCTGGAAAATCCTTGAAGATTCACCAGCGGGCCTCGCAGATCGTGCGAAACGATGTAAACGAACGCCTCCACTTCTTCGCTTTTCCTCGCCAGCTCTTTGTTGGTTTCCGCCAGTTCCGCCACCCGCAGTTCCAGCATCTTCTCCGCGTTCTTTCGCTCCGTGATGTCGATGATGGAAGCCAGCACGAAGCTTCCATCTCTGGTGCTGATAGGATTCAGCCCGACCTCGATCGGCACCTCGCTTCCATCCTTGCGAACGCCGATTAAATCCCTGCCCAGGTCCATGGCGCGCCTGGCGGGAGCGCTAAAGAAAGCGCTGCGATGGCCCTCATGGCGCGCCCGCAGGCGGCTGGGGACCAGCATCTCCACCGGCTGCCCGACCAGTTCCGTCCGGTCGTAACCAAACAGCTTTTCGGTTTGAAAATTGACCAGCGCAATCTTTCCATCCGACGAAGCCATCACCACGGCATTGGGCACCGCTTCCACCACCAGCCGGAAGCGCTCCTGCGCGCGCTTCTGTTCGGTGATGTCCTGGGTAATCTTGGAAAACCCGCGCAGGCTTCCATCCTCGTTCCGCACGCTGGTAATCAGCACGTTGGCCCAAAAGCTTCGCCCATCCTTCCGGACGCGCCAGCCTTCCTGCCGGCACTCGCCCGTTTTTTCGGCAATCGCCAATTCCTGGTAGGCAAGGCCTCTTTTTTGGTCTTCCTCGGAAAAGAAGGTGGTAAGGTGCTTGCCCAGAATCTCTTCCGCGCGGTAGCCCTTTTGCCGCTCAGCTCCCGAGTTCCAGGTGGTCACGTTGCCCGCTGCGTCGAGCGTGATGATGGAGTAGTCTTTCACCGCGTCGATAATGGACCGGAAACTTTGCTCGCTCGCTTGCAGCTCCGCCGTTCGCTGCGCCACGCGCGCCTCCAGAGTGTCGTTCAGGTTGCGCACTTCGGCTTCCGACTGCAGCCGGACACGGTCCAGCCGGTTCAGCAGCGACGCCGTGGTCCAGATCAGAAACAAAAAGCAAACCGTGTTGATGGAAGTAAAAAGCGCGAGGCCGAAAGCGGTGTCGTAATAGCCTTGCAACTGGCCCTGCCAGCGAATCCACCCCAGAACGGAAGGCACCAGCATAATGCGCGGCAGCAGACGAAGCGCCATCACTCCGCCCGGCGCCGCCAGGGCGATCGTCCGCATGAGCCCGCGGCTGGGGCAGCAGAGCAGTATTCCCAGGCTCAGCAGGACCATGCCAATGGAGGCATGCACGGCGGAGGCCGCGTAGGACGCGATACCTTCAAAGTTATGAATGCCATATAGATAGGAGTTCAGGCTCAACAGGCACAAGGCGCCCGTTATCAATGCCAGCGCCTGCGCCAGCATGGTGAGGTGCCGCGTTCCCGCTACGGCCAAGGCGAATCCAAGCAGAAAAAATGACAGGGCCGTGACCAGTGACATCCTCCCCGGACTCGCCGTGGACAAGAGCAGCCCCGGCTCGGAAAACAAGGCTTGATCGATATGCAGATTCCAGCCCGTGAGACATTCCACAAGTGTCAGGCCGCCGACCAGAGCAGTGAACACCGCTAAGATCCGCGAAACCGCCGTCTGCACCCGGGCGCCCCTCTGGTTGGCAAGCCAGAGCGCAATGCCGGCGGTGAGCAGGCACAGCGCGGCGTTCGCCTTCATGTTAGGGTAATCGCCGCGAATGCTCTTCAGCAGCGGAATGCCGGCGGCCCAGCCGATCAGGACCAGCGCACCGATGACGGCCGCCAGAATCGCCATGACTTTCGATGCTCTGGCGAACGCCAACAGCCTTTCTTCTGGAATGACAAGCTCGGGAAGGCTGCTTTGACTGGCTGAAGGCGGTCCGCGTCCGGATCGGCCCTCCAGCCATATAAAAAGCCCGATTGCGCTCAGCAGCAGGGCCAATGCTGCCGTTGCCGAATACACGGAAACGCGGCCATAGGCGCCGCGCACCACGGCAATATCGTCCGGGTTCCGGAGCAGGATGCGAAACGATATCGGATTGTGCCGGCTGTCCACTTCCACCCGGCACACGCCGGTCAATCTGACTAGCGAACCAGGCTCAACCCGTCCATTGCTTTGATCGTCCTGGCTGAGTTCAGCCTGAAACTGAATATGCTGGTCCTCCACCAGCCAAAGCTGGCTTTGCGACCGTGGCAGCCGCTCGATAATTCTCGCTTCCATCTGCACCAGAACGCCATCGTACGGGGCGAAGGTAAAGCCGTCTTTGGTGCCGATCACCTGGGCGGCGGAAATGCGGACCGGTTGCGGTGGCCTGCCCTTTGCCACAAGCCGAACGTCTGCATTGTCCATGGTGGCCGAATATCCGTCGGCGCTGACAAATCCGAACGCCTCCACCCGCGCTCCCGGCGGGAAAGTGTCCTGCTGATTCGTTTCGACGCGGATGCCTAGTCCTTCGCTCTGCAAATACAGTGAGTGTCCTGGCGTCTGAAGAGTGACCGTGCCCAGCACTCGCACGCGATGCTGCAGCGGGCTGTTGGGATTGAACCGGAGCAGGCTGGATAAGGTGGATAACGGCACATGGAAAGGTTCAGCCGGGGCCATCACCCGCTCAATTTGACTGAGGCTCGGCGCAAAGATCCGCACGCCCACAAGCTGCTGGCGGCTGTTGAAAACAGTTCCGCAGACACCCCGCACCACCACGGTGCTGTCAATCAATTCGCTGGGCGCTTCGCCGCCAAAGTCCAGCACGTGAACCGTGAGATCGCCGCCGTCCAGCGTATGCAGATCAAGCAGCAGAACCTTCTTCCCCCACATCTCCGCGATACGGGCGGAATGGATGATCCCCATCACCTCAATGCGGCTACTGTCCAGGTTTCCGCGCGTCAACTCAAGGTAGGTGGAAATGTGGGCCTTGGGAAGCCTTCCCTTGCCAAGCACATGAATCGTGTCGCTCAGGAAAATCGGGGCGAAAAGACCGGGCCGAGCCGTTCCCGTCACTTCTACCTCATCGCCCACCTGGACTGGGGTCTGCTCCCGGCGGTCCACGGAGATGCCGCCAGTCTCATCCTGGAGAAAAAATGAGTTCTTCCAGCCTGAAAAAGCCGTAACCACGCCTCGAACCTGAACATGCCTTTCCTCCCCGTCCCCCTTGGCGGTGCGCAAACTCCTTACCGTAGTGCTGACCGAAGGCGAGGGGTTAAGAGTGGCTGCGGAGGAGTAGGCTGCAAGAGCGACAAGCAGTAGATAGCCGGCGAGGGCTTTTTTTGCCCAGCCTGGGCTTACAACAGACATCTGTTTAGAGCAAGGCTCCCACCTGGCGGATAAGATCCCTCATCCTCCTGGGCAGGATTGGAAAAGTACCGGCGAACATCTGCATGATCTATCGTCGTGAGCGATGAAATGCGTGAGGGCGGTAATGAAATACGGGAAAGAACGGGAACTTATGGAAAAGGAAACATCACGGCTTCAGCCTTGCTGGAGGCTCGGGCAGTTGGCCGCGGGCGCTTCCTGCCTTTCGCATCATGCCTGGCGTGCGGTGTTCACCAAACCGGGCATTTTGCCGGTTTCGAAATATTCTTCAATCTCTTCCAGCGTCTTGCCTTTCGTTTCCGGCAGGAAAAATGCAGCCGTGATGAAGTAGATCACCGTAAAACCGGCGAACAGAAAGAACATCGTCGAATAGCCGTAGTTGCTGACCACGGGCAGAAATACCGCCGCCAGCGTGGTGGAAACTACCTGATTGATCACCAGCGCAATGCTCATGCCGTTTGAACGGATACGAGTCGGCATCAGTTCCGATAGCGCCAGCCAGACACAAACGCCAGGGCCGATCGCGTAGAATGCCATGAAAGCGTAGAGAGATAATGCCACCATGCGCCCATTGGTGGCCGCCGGCACCGGAAGAATAAGCGCCTTCTCAATTTTCAAAGGCGCTGCGCGGGCGGCATCGACATTGGCGAACGGATTCTTGAAAAACGCCTCCGCCTTGCTGCTGGGAACGCAACTTTCACGCGTAATCTGGATCGCTGCTCCCCCTTTATCATCCGATCTCGCCACATTGCTGACAGCCGAGAAATCGCCATACGAATAAACCACGCTAAGAGACGCGCGGCCGGGGTTGATTGCCTGGCCGTCATACCGTTCGGCCGACAGCAGGTCTTTTGCTTCCGCCGGGTCAAAGTGGAGCGTCAGGCTCTGGGACGGGCCCACCATCGCTTGCAAGGCGTCGCGGGAATCCACATGAAGCTTCTCGCTGCTCCTGAACAGCACGCCGGTGGCTGCCAGCGAAACGATAGCTCCGGCGGTGCCCAGACTCAGCAGAAACTTGCGGCCCTTTCGGTCCACCAGCGTCACACCTCCGATCGTCATCAGAAAGTTCACCAGCGTAAAGACCAGATAGCCCCAGTGCGCCTCAATGTCGCTGAGTCCGCTTTGCAGAAGAATATTGGTGTTGTACCCGATGATGGAGTTGACTCCCGTAGCCGTCGTGCAAAAAAGTATGACGCAAGCCAGCACGAACGGCGTGACGTATTTCCGCTGCAACAGCGAGTCTTTGACTTTTCCGCCGCGTGTGCTGGAATGTGTTTCCGCCGCCAGCGTTTCCGCCATTTTCCGCAGTTCTAAATCCGCCTCCTGCGCGGTGCGCGAACGCAGCAGCGCAATTCGGGCGGCCTCTGTTCTCCCGCGCCGGAATAACCAGCGTGGCGACTCCGAAACCATCAGGCTGCCCGCAACGAACAAAACACCGGGCGGCAGCGAAACCCAGAATATCTGCCGCCATGCTTCGTCCTTCACCTGGAAAATGGTGGCTGCGCTGGCGTGCGCCGTGATATCCGCAACATGATAACTGAAGTACATGCCAATCACCGCGGCCGCCACAATCCCCAGCGTCAGCAGCCATTGAAACACCCCGGTGCCTTTGCCCCGCGTTGCCGCCGACAAGCACTCGGCCAGATAGAGCGGAACAATCACGCCAATCACTCCGCCGCTGATGCCCTGCAGCAGACGCCCAAAAAACAACGGCCCATAACCATGCGAAAGAGCGATCACCGGAATACTGACCACAAAGGTCACGCCGCTCAGCACCATCAGGGGTTTGCGCCCCAGCCAGTCGGCAATCATGCCGGCGAAGAGTGTGGAAATGACACTGCCCAGCAGCACGGCCGCCACGATGATGGAAAGCTGGCCGGCATTCAAACCGGAGGTCGCCTCAAGATAGGGCAAAGCGCCGCCGATAATCCCCACATCCACTCCGTAAAGCAGGCCGCCCAGCCCTGCCACTAGCAAAAGAAAGCGATTGTACAGCGCCGATTGGTCTTGTGTCTGCATGCAATTTTGATCAATAAGCGACATCGTCGCCCGGTCATCAATTGTCGCAGCTTGCCTTTCGAAAGCCGCGCGACCGATCTCCAGATTTTGACGCCGCCGCCGGTCACAGATCTGGAAATCGCTCTAACTTATTAACAGCAAGCAATTTATCGGAAAGCCGAATTAAATTTCTTCTGCCCCCCAATCCAAAATAGCGGGCGTATGAACCCATTGCACCCTGCCAGCTTGCTCACCCGGAAAAAAGTGTTTTTTGCTAAACGAACCCAATTTCCCCAATCGTTCGTACCCCCTGCCAGGTTCAGTACGCCCAAAATGCGTAAGAAAGGCGAATACAATAACTTACAGGAAAAATCCTTGCAAAAAAGTGTTGATTTCCGAATCCTCGCATGCCAACATCAATCAGGTGGTCTGAAGTGGGCCATGGCGGTTCAAATTGGAAGAAAATGGTCTTACTGGAGCGCTCAGCGCCACCCCAGATGCCCCCCGTGGCGTCTTCAAGGTGACTGTTGACGACAAAGGAAGACTTAAACTTCCCGCGGCTATCGTTGAGTATTTGCAAGGCTTAGGTGAAAAAAAGGTCTTCATTACGACCTTAGACGAAAAAGAAGTAAGAATCTACCCCCTTTCCGCCTGGAGAAGGACGGAAAAGCTCTTGGAAGAGCCCGGTGAGGATTTTTCCGACCGGCAGGATTTGGCCATGATCGCCTCCAACTACGGAAAAGATGACGAGTTGGACGGCCAGGGTCGGCTGACCTTGCCGGCGGATTTGCGCAAAGAATTGGGTTTGGAGAAAGATGAAGCCCGGCTGCGTTGTTACCAGGGCCATTTGAAACTGGTCAGCAGCCAGGAGCACGAACGAAGGTTGGAAGCGGCCAAGGTGAACCTCGACGCCAAGTTGAGGGCGCTGCAAGTCAAAGGCCTGTAAAGTGCCTGACGACGCTTCCGAGCCGAGGCATTTTTCGGTTTTGCTGGCCGAATCGATGGAGTATCTCTCGATTCGGCCAGACGGGATTTATGTGGACATGACGGCCGGTCTGGGTGGCCACACCCGGGCCATCGCCGAACGGCTGGAAACGGGCTTTGTCATCGCCTGTGACCGCGATGCCGAATCTCTGGAGTTGGCCCGCCGCAATACGGCCGCCTTCGCGGATAAGATTCGCTTCTTCCACGGCAGATTTTCCCAATTGCCCCAGGCTCTCGAAAAGCACGGGGTGGAGTTTGTAGACGGCGTGCTGGCTGATCTGGGCGTAAGCCGCTATCAGTTGGCCAGCGGTGAGCGCGGATTTTCCCTGATGGAAGACGGTCCTCTTGATATGAGGATGAGCCGCGACGATGAATTCACCGCCGCCGACTATGTGAATGAGCTTTCCGAAAAGGATCTCGCCGACCTGATTTATCAGTACGGCGAGGAAAGGAGGTCGCGGAGAATCTCCAGAGCAATCGTTCGCGCACGGCCCATTCTCACCACGGGTCGCCTGGCTCAGGTAGTGGAAGAGGCCGTGCCGCGAACGGGGAGAATTCATCCGGCAACGCAGACCTTCATGGCGCTGCGGCTGAAGGTGAATAGTGAGTTTGAAGAGCTGGATAAGCTGCTTCAGATTGTGCCGGGAGTGTTGAAGCCCGGCGGACGGTTCGTGGTGCTGACTTTTATGTCCACCGAAGACCGGAAAGTGAAGCAGGCCTTCCAGGCCGAAGCGAAAGCGGGACGAGGGTTGATCTTGACCAGGCATGTGGTCAAGCCCTCCGACGAAGAAGTTTTTCAGAATGCGGCATCGCGCAGTTCAAAGCTGCGGGCACTGCGGAGAGTTTAGTTTTGGGCAGTAATAGGGGACAGTAATTATGGCAACGTTGGGTACATTTGTAAATCGCTTCGTCGGCGTCAGAGATCTCGCTGAGGCACCATCCGCGGTATGGACGCGGACAGAAACACCGCGTCTGCGCCCGCTGGCGAATGAAGATGTTTATCTCTTCGTGAAGCGCATCGACAACGGCAGCGTCGTGCGCGTCATGGATCCGGCCGCGCGCCGCGCACGCAGCAACACCATGGCCACCGGCTTCCTGGCCGCCATGCTGATCATCGCCGGCCTGGTGCCCACCGCCTATAACATCATGTCCGGTTTCACGCTCCAGCACCTGCGCGCCGACCAGGCCCGCCTGCAGGAAGACCGCGCCCGGCTCGACCGCACCGAAGCCAGCCTGCTGTCGGACGACCACCTGCGCGCCCTCGCCAAGAGCCTCAAAATGGCTGAACCCCTGCCGCAGCAGATCCAGCCGCTCGAAGGCCCCTCGCGCATCGACAAAGGCACGCTCGCCAGCGCCGCCTTCCCCCAACCCCGCAACGAAAACTAAGTGCATCAACCCGGCGGTCCATCATGTTCCCACTGCTCTGTTCGCCGTCGGCCCAAACAATCACGTCACACCACCCGCATCCTCAATCTTCAGAGCCGCGACCGTTAGGGAGCGGTTGCTCTGTCGTCCAGGCAACCGCTCCCTCACCGTCGCGGCTCAGTCACAACGGAAGCCAAATCTAATGGACCCAGCCCCGCTCACCAAATCGCAAGAACGCGCCCTCATCGTCGGGCTCATCCTGCTGGCCTGGGCCCTTATCGTCATCTTCCGCCTCTTCACCCTCCAGGTCTGGGCGCACGAAGACTACGTCCGCCTGGCCCGCCGCCAGCAGGAAAACCTCCAACCCGTCCTGGCCCAGCGCGGCGCAATCTACGACCGCAACGGCAGTCTGCTCGCCATCAGCCTCTCCTCCCACATCCTGGCCGTCAACCCCAAGCGCATCCCCAATAAAGAGATCGCCGCCCAGCTCATCGCGCGCATCCTCAACATGAACGCCGCGCGCCTGCAAAGC
>Ga0116231_10010120_pt1 | contig 15419 bp, 9 predicted proteins | sample S1TSphgellanicum_2_FD_89695 | JGI IMG/M metagenome (GOLD analysis project Ga0116231, IMG submission 89695) | Host-associated microbial communities from peat moss isolated from Minnesota, USA - S1T2_Fd - Sphagnum magellanicum MG | ecosystem: Host-associated > Plants > Peat moss > Unclassified...
AGCAAACAAACAAACAAACAAACAAACAAACAAACACCAGCGCGGCGGGAAGGTGGGCGCGTGGGTGCAGAAGGTATTAGAGGGGCGGGGGGAGGAGGGGGACGACGACACAGAAATATTTTACTCACGTGCAAGTGGCGCGGCAGCCGCACCTGGGGCAGCATTTGCATGTTCCGTTATCGCAGGCCGACATCGTGATGGATTGATTGATGAGCACAAAGAAAAGTTTTAGTGAGTTCGAGAATTAAACAAGCAGCTAAGCTAAGCAGAAGAAGAAGCAGCACGGTAAATAGAAGCAAGCAAGCAAGCGCAGCAAAACCAGTGCAGGAGGAGACGCTGGTCCAGCGAGCAAAAGAGAAAGAGAGAAGAAGAGATCCGCAACGAAGGGCGTTCCTGGCTCGCAGTGTGCAACGGTGCTTTGGCGGACGAGCAACGACGGGCTTTATACTGCCCAGGCCCATCTTCCTCGCCCGCCGCGCCTGCCTCCAATGGAACAACGGGCCAGGGGGCGGGCGGTCGTGGCCACCTACGCTGGTTTAAGACGCGTCCTAAGGTGGACCGAGGCCCTAGCTATTCTGGTTTTAGGCCCAAAAATTTGAATTAAGAAAAATATGGAGGTTCTGTGAAGTAATTTTTTAATTAAAAAAAACCGTAATCCAATTTGGTATCAACTGACAACTTTACCCTTGGTATTAAAATAATTAAATCTCAGTATTTCCTGGTAAGAGTTTGGTTCTTAGATGGTGCTGGACTTTGGTTAATGGACAGTTGTGATCTGTAAAGTCACCCTGTGTTCGGGCCCTAGTTTGACTCTCTAATATCTATTTCATCCCCAATTTGATTGTCATCACGATAAAAGGAGCGAAATTGGGTATGTTTCGTGAAATTGAGTAGTTCACAAGATTTGTAAAAATTTATTATTATTTTCAGAAAACTTGATTTAGTGAAGAATGTGAGCAGCCTAGTGAATGTGCATGTAAGGCAAAATTGAAAACTGAGGGTGAAACTCCTCATGAGGACCAATGTAGGTGAGAGAAACAGCCCCCCCCCCTGCCCTTTCCTTTTTCCTTGTGTACCAAAAATTCAAGCTTATGCAGGAAAAAAAATTTAACATAAAAATATTCCATCTACATGCATGATAAATGCACATTTTTTATTAACTGAATTTTTTTTCTTATAATATATTATAGGTTTGAAATTTTAAAAATCTATTCATATGACCCATCCTAATTTACATGTTCAATATATAAAATTATTACATTAAATGTCCTATATAACATTTGATCAATTTTTGTAAATTAAAAGAAGGTGGTATAGGGAACGACCTTGACCCTTTTAGGTCATGCTTGTTTGTGGTAGGTCATAAACAACCATGACCATTGAATACCATTGCCTTAATTGATAGGTTTTACCTGATGCCATGCAGTTGGCCAATTGTGGTGGTGATAAGACTATTTGTTTATTTGATGATTAAAAATAATGCAACCATTAACATTTTGTAGTTGTATCACTGTAAATTAATATGTTAAACAAATCAATCAGGTTTTTCTTTATATATATTTTTAACCTAAAAGGTGTATTCTTTGCATTTAACATGCAATATATGCATTTATACAAGTGCATTTTTCACATTTTTTTTCTTTCTCAAATATCAGCCTAGTATTTCATCAAAACCATGAAAGCAGTTGATGTAAAAAAGTACGCATTGACATGTTATAGATGTTTCAAAATTTTAATTGACCCAGATCATAAATTTTGTCCAATTATTTCAGTTTTCCCTTACTATTCTATGGGGATTAAACCCTAAGTTTCTACACTCAAATTTTCATATTAACTTGAAGTTTAATCAATTCTTGAATGTTTATTTATATAATTTTAGTCACGCAATTTTTATTGTTCAATCTTCCTTAAATGCTTTGTCTTTCCCCTTCCTTTGCCAATTAGGAATTGAGTTAGATGCCATTTTACCCTAGAGTTGTAAGGCTATGATTGTTTCAGAAGTGGTCACTTTCTAAGTAGAATGAATCAAAGGTAAGATGGGATAACACTCTTCCTAAAGTCTTAACCCCTAAGAGTTTGTGGATGACTAGTTAACTCCAAGGGTAGTTTGGTGCTCAGTGTAACAAGATTGATTATGTTGTAAACTGTCGATTTCTCAATATGTGGCTATCAATGCGGGCTGAGAGACTATATTGGAGTGACTTGTTCTAAATCCTGTACCTGTTAAGTAGCAGTGGTCTTGATAAATGTGTGAACTGGTATCATATATGAACAACACAGTTGATGTTTACAGTTTCTGAGTGTTTCTCACTCTAGAGTGTCTACATCTAAACGCATCAAAGTGGCAAGAAACCAGCAATGTGACCTGCATTTCAACTTTCAACTCCAAAGGGATGGATGGATTTCTTCGGGTTTAGGGCTTTAGTTTTTGTGTTTCAATTGGACACTACCAAAGTTAATTTGACTCTTTTCTTCCTTGATGCTTCAAATCATCCAAATTTTGTATGCTAAAAGCAAAGGATGAAAAGTTTAAATTTTATTTTGCAGGTGTTCTGTATCGTTTCTCATGCTGAAAACTGCCCTTATCATATCCATACACACTATACAGCCAACTGGTAAATGATGAAATATTTACTCCTACCCTTACCTTGTGAACAAGTAAAATGTTTGTCATTTTTCTTTACCTTTACTTGGATCAATAACAGTATCTTATACCTAAAATAAAGCCTAGACACCCTTAGGCTTGCTGAGTTTGGAACTTTCCTGAAGCCTCTACACCTCAACCCAGCTGATATATTTTCGAAAATCTATATTTGTCCTTACCCAACAGATATATTAAAATTGACATACCTGCTGGACATGAATTCATTATATTTGAGTCCTTTTGAGCCAGTTCCTTTTAATTTGACCTATCTTTTGTGATGGGGAGGGGAGAGGTGAGAAGGGGACACTTGAGTAGCATTTCTCAAATGATACCAATGCATGGCATCTTCTTGCTGTTTCTGTATTAGACCTAATCTTGAATTCATCCACAGTTGAAAATTAGGATCCCCATTATCAGTCCCTAATCTTAGAGATCTGAGTCACTGGATGATGTAGTGTAGGATAAGGACCTTGAAGGGGGCTGTTCTGGGGATGCAGGCTTGACTCATGGTGGGAGCCGACCAAACTTTTTTAAGATCCAAAGGGATGAATGTGACTCAATTACAGATGAAAAACATTCAAAACCAATTTAAGATGAATAATATGACCTAGTTTTGAGTGGCCAAAATCTTTTGAAGCTCCTATACTCTATAATGATTCTCAACACGATGTCCCTGCCTGCCTTACAAGGCAGGCCCAATGAAGTTAAAAAAAAGTCTACATCAAATCTGACATTATTATCGACTTGTCCCAATTTAGTACGGGACTGTAGTGGTGTTAGAGATGGCAAATTAGGCACAAATTGTCATGTTTATGGAACAAATGTGAATGGTCAGTAATTGTTTTCTTGCTTGCATACTTTTCTTGTCCTTTGAAGAGGACCACCCATGTCTAAGAACACTCCATTTCTTTTGCTCTTTCTGTAACAGTCTGCTTCAATCTGCCCTATCTTGCATAAATGTGCTCCTCATATATGAGTGAGACATGTTAACATCCACAAGCTAGACTTTAAGCCAGTGTTGTGTGGCGTTTGAAATTATAAAAAACTACCCATTCCAGTTACTTAAGTATTTCAGACTTAGAGAACTGCTTGTTTCAATTGTTTTCAAAAAAATCAGCATCAAAGAACTGCTGGCTCCAATTACTTCAAGCACACCTCAAAGAACCAGCAGTTTTCATGAAAGAACTGACAAAGAACCAGTGGTTTTATTAGCTGTTGTTTGATTTTTTCAAAAAATTGAAAGCTGTGATAACTGTATCAGACCTGGCTCTTAAATTTTTTAATAGAACCACGGGTATGAACCAGTGTTGGTCAAATATCACATTTTAAAGTTAAGTCTAGAATACCAATAAAGCATTTTTTTTGTAAAATAATAATAAATGAATATGCATCAAAAAATTGCAGCAATTTATTTGTTAAAGCAGATTTGGATTCAACTTCCATTTTGTTTCTTCAATGGATATGAATTTGTCATTTTTTAAATTTACATTAATCACAAATATATACAAAGATTATGCATATTCCAAATCTAGATGATCACAATTTGTTTTCACTCACACGAGAGCATACAAAATTCTAAAATTGTAAGAACTTGCAGGGAAATTGAACCCTAATTCTCAAAAGAACTTTGCCCATTGTAGTGCAAGTTGCCTACCCCACCAACACACTAAACCCCACCCCAATTATCCCACACAAAAACCTTCTCTCTCCGATAGGTTGCCATTTTAAATTGAGCTCTAGTACATAAACTCCTTCCAAGCCCTCTTGAGAAAACCTATTGCAAAAACTTGGAAATGTTAATGATAACAACCAAAAACAACAACAAAATATTTATTTCTTGCTGAAAATAAAAGAAAAAGAAAAATGGGAAAGTTGAATACCTGTGCAATAATAATCGCCATGTACATCCAAATCTTCAAAATATTTTGCTTCTTCAATCAATTCATAATTGTCATTAGTCAAAGAACCTTCAACTTTTAGGTAATCTTTCATGTTATTATTGGCATAGAAACTCATACTTATAAACAACTTGGATTGCATCCCCATGTCACACCAGATTTTTCACAACTTGTAATGATTTGAATTGAGGATTCAAGATTATGATGAACATGTTATGAACTTAATTTGAATAAAAAAATATCAAAAACTAGAAAGAAAAGGTTTCAAGACCTTTAGAACTTCTTCTCACATGTTTGTTTGGAAGAGGAAGAGTTCGAAATCAGAAATTGTTTAAATCTTCAATCCTATTTGAAAGTGACACCATTTCAACTATTTGAGCTTGCAACTTGACAATTAGGGTAATAGTAATAATTAAAACATTAGACAATAGCTAACGAATGTGGGATTCGTTCATAACATAACTTGTGGCCATAGGGTTCAAGCATGATGTGATTGCTTTTGCAATATCCCACACTTAAGCCTTTGAAACTCAACCTAATTGTAAAGTGACAATCTTTTGCCTTTCATAACAAGTGATGATGGTTTGTTTAAATTTTAAGGTCTCTTCAAACATGATGACTTTAGATGAAAATCTAATTTTGATAAAAGTTTTTAAGTTCTCAAGTCATATCCCATTTTCAATGCAAGCCTTCTCCCATTCTTGCCTCCTTTTAAATTAGATTTTTTTGTTCATGTAATTTTTTTTGTAAAGTAGCTTATGCAAATGTAAAACACCATATCTTCAAGAAACATCTACTACACCTCATCATTCTGTTTGTAAATGTTTTTGGACCCAAAATATGTGGTGATTGTAGAACTAAACGACCCACCCTTTTTTTCCCATGTTGGTGTGAATGATTTACATCAACCACTATTATTTTTTCTACAACTTGAATTTTTTTTCAACAAACAACTTGGGATGTGCAAAATCAACCTGAGTCTTCATGGGAATGTTCCCATCAATTTTGGTATACTTAATCAACCTCTTTTTCAAAAAAAACTTTGGGCTAGAACGTTACCTACCACTTTCTTTGATCTACAAATAACATAAGTTGCACATTTGTGAATTTTCAAGATCCACAAGTAGATCATCATTCACAACAAAAAAAATCCCAAAAAATCAAAGCTTGGTTGTGTGGCTTCCAAAGTGCAATTTCAACTTGCACAGTCACAAGTTGTGATACGTTATCTTCAAACAAACTACCAAATTCCTATGCACATTCTCCATATCTTAATTATTTGTGGCCATGTCTTCACATGCAAGTAGTCCATCAAACCCATCAATGTTCTTAACAAATAAGATTTCATCTTTAGCAACCATGGTGTAAAATGTCAAATTTTTGAAACTTTCAGACAACAATGACCAACAATAAAATGACCAACACTAGAGCTTTAACAAGTTACAACATAACTCTAACAAACTACAACAATGCCCCAACCTATAATAGGAAAAATAACAAAACAATTCAAAACTTTCACTAGACTAAAATCTCTCTCAAAATTTTTAACCAAACATACACCTCTCACAACTCTCTTACCTTTCAAAAAATGCTCGAAATTCCACAACTAGCAACAAAGTTCAAATGAGTTGCACTAGAGTTTTGATGACCTATAATAATGCTCTAACATACAAAAAAGCAAGTTCAACCTCTCACCAAACACATGTCGAACTCACATATGAGTAGAATAAACCCCCACAACTTGCAACAATACTTCAACTTACAACAAAACAACTTAAACAAATTCACTAAAATCACATCTTTCACAAACTTAGTCCTACCTTTCATAAAACCACTACAACAAATCAAGGCCTTATCAACTAGACATAAGACTAACATAAGTTTCTTGAATGCATGTGTTTTCTAAACTAGCTAGTCAAGTTGGACTAATTGCTCATTACATAGTCAAATGTGACAATAGTTTGAAAAACCATATGTTTTTTCTACTACCCCAATTCAAGCAAAACATAGTCTTAAATCAATTCTTTTAAGACTATATAATTGACTATTAAAAAGATTTTTGTAAACATTTGGTAGTTTAGGAATAATTATAGATAGTTTTTCACATTAGCTTTTGTTATTTTAAATAGTGTTAAAATCATATAACTTTTTGTAATTAAGATTTTAAAATATTACTTCTGAAATATTATTTTATTTAAGATGGTTGTTTTGACTAATGTGTGATTACAATAACGTTATAAATAGTCTTAAGTTATCATTTTATATATTATTTTTGTTGTAGATCTTTTGTTCTACAATAACTGGTATTATTTCTTTGAGACTAAATTTTGTCTACAAGTATGATGTCGTGTAATTATATCTCATAGTTTTTTAAGTTGGTTTTAGTTGAAAAGTTTTGTCCGCATGAATTAACCATCTAGAAATTGGATTCTACATAGTTTTAAGGATAGGTCTTCCAATGGTTATAAAGGCACATTGCTTTTGTCCAAATATTCATAGAATCATCATCAATATGGTACTAGATATTATACATATATGTGCATAAAATGTTATCACACTTAATACACTTTGCAAATGCTTACAAAAAAGGCATGACTAATATGACAAATTTGTGCCAACACAATGCATACACAAAGAGAGGCAAGTACATGCATATGGGCATACAAATGGTTTCACCCTTTGAATATGTTATGCAACAGTGGGTTATGGATCAAACAAAAAACATTCTATCATGTGTTTAATTGTAACTAGGAAACACCAACACCCTAGGAATCTAAAATATTCTCACAATCCATTGTTTGTTAAATCTAACCCAAAGTATTGAAAAATTCAAACAAGCCTCATATTTTCCTTCCTCCACATAACAAGGGAACCTTTTGCATCCTTCACTCATACTTGAAGTAGATCTTCATTATGTTTTGGATACTGCAACTTAGCTTTTCCTTGGAAAATTGAACTTAATATGATTGTATAACATCCTTCAAGTATCAAAACCCCATGGAACTTGTCTCCTGAACCTCTAAAAACAATTCCAAAAGCCACACTCGTCGAAGCACTATCCAGAAAGTGAACTATCAAACCCTTCTTAATATAATAATAACAAAACACTTTATTAGATCCAAATGCCAACTCTAGAAATTCCCTAAAAGGCTTCAAGTTATTTATTCTTCATAGTAGAGATAAATTTTCAATAGGCGCATAATGAAAATCAATGTTAGATCTTTCGCCTCTTTCTATACTTTGGCCATTTTTTTGTTTAGTAATCTCTAATCTTTTTTTAATGGCAACCCAAGTTTTCTTAGTTGGTTCTCCATTATTGGCATGCACTTGAAGGGACTTTGCACACTGGACATTTATTTCCACTACAACTTCTTTTCCCTTACACCCTTTCTCCTCCCTTTTGTTTATCATCTTCACTTCTTCAACAATTGTTAACAATCCTTTAGCTACAATTATTGTTGGTGTAGGACTCCCAACCTACAACATGTATAAATCAATGATCTTGTATGAGATGTCACATGAATCAATCTATGTGCAACCAACAAATTAATTCAACTAAACCGAAAAAAATTTACCTCAACATCATTAACAAGTTTGTCACTAGTCACGGGGTTGGGGGTTGATTGACTATCCTCTAGAGGTGGCAATTGAGTTGGTTGAATAGTCCTTGCCTCATCTTGATTCTGTGTAATTGCATTAGGTTTAGGCTTACTTACACACTTGAATTTTTATGTTTCACTTGACATATGTTCACCTCCTTTGCTAAATTCTCACGTGGTTTTGGTATCTTTCTATAAACCAAATTGTGTGTTAATACCAAGTATGAAGATTTTTAGCTCAAGGACAAAATTCTAGATATGATCAATTATTTTATTCATATGAAAATTTGACTTGGGTTCAAAAGATTCTGCTTTCTTTAAAACCACATTAGATGCACCATCACACGCATTCTCCCTTGACTGAGCTTCCTACACATTGGAAAATTTATGTCATCAACTTATGAAAGGCATTAAATTTTATAAAAAATGAAAAATTATAAAAAGTTTACCACAACATTGGAAACAACAGAACCTCCAACCACCTTCTATTTTCTCTTGATGCCTTCCACATCATTTTTCTACCTAAACAATTCATTGTTAACTTCATTGGGTGTCCTACCAAGATCATCTGCCTAGTCACACAAATACTCATATTAGTGTACAGTGATGAATTTTTTTTGGGCACATAATCATCCCCAAGCAAGAAAAAAATCTTACAAGTTGTGTTCAAATCTCATCCTCAGTATGCCCTAAACAAGATGGGTTTTGTTGACACCCTCTAGCTACCCTTAATCAAGTTGCCTCCTCCACTTTAGAAGGGTCATGGATCATTGCCTTCATTTTTTCCCCAATGCATAGGGATGCAAGTTTTTGGGTGTTCTTTTCTAGATTCAATCCAAACCTTCAAATTGTGTCTTTTGTTTTTCAAGTTCATCTTCAAATAAATCTTGAATGCCTTGTCTAGCAAGGGGTAATTTATATACTCCCAAGATCTTGCTAGTTTGCCCTAGATTGCAATGACAACTATGAATGGATGGTCATCTACTTCTATGATGCTTAGATCCAATCCATGGGAGTACCCTTTAAAAGTTGACCCCCACATATATCTCCTTGAGCCAATAGGTCTACCCTTTACATGCATTGAACCCAATAAGGTTTTTCCCCATTCATCTTGTGTATAGGAGCTTTAGCTTTTGTTACATCTTCAATCCTTCTTCTATAAACATGTAACCTTACTGCCCGAATGACAATAGACTCACTTGATAATCAACCCAAGTACTCTTCTTCATCCTCCACAATAGGAGGTACCATAGATGGGGTCATAATAGATGCAACATTAATTTCAGCAGTGGCTTGGGCCAGTAAGTTTTGGAAGGCAATTAGGTTTTGAAGGGTCCCAAGTTGATTTCCCATCTAACTTTGCAAATCTATTTGACCACCCAACCCACCTAATCCCATTTGCCCCAAAGCCCCTGATCCTTTTGCTTGCCCCAAGCCCAATGACTATTGATTAAATGTTTGCTACCCTAATGCAAGTAACATTACATTCACAAAGCTAGCCTTTGCCATGTTAGATCCAGAAGTCCCAACAATAGGATGCACAAGGTTAGGTGGTAAGACATTAGAAGCAATCACATTTGCTTACTACCCATCATCAAAATCATCATCAAATGCAACCCAAATGTCATCATCTTTTGAAGGCACGACATCATCATTAGTCATGGGGGAGTCCAAAGCTTTCTTCATAGTTTGTTTTGTGGTTTGAAGGGTGGTTGAAGTCCTTCTTGCCCTCTTCGCCCACTTTTTCATAATATGAACCTACATAATCCACATTTACATTGAACTTTGGTTTGTTAGACATTAAATGTTACACAAGGAATAAACATGACTAAATTCAACTTGCAATATGGATCTGAAAAGAAAAAACCTGAAGCTTGGATTATTTTTTTGTTGGTTGTATATCTTGTGATGTAGCTTCACTTGATTCAGAATTGGATTCATTAACTTCATTTGCAACAAAATCTTTATTTTTTGATTTGTTTTCAGTTGATGTAGATCCACTCATATCACCACACTTCAAGCTACATGTAAGTGTGTTTAGACATTTTCTCCGTTTGGGTGGTGCCAACAAACCTTCTAATTGAGGTAGATTCCCTTGACTTTCAAAAACATCTACAAGATCATTTAATGTTTTGGCTAAAATAGGTTGGGTGATGGACGAAAACCTACTCAAAGCCAAAAAATAAATTATTGGTCAAAGTTTGGTTTGTTGGGTGAAACCTTCAACAAAGCCTCATTATCTACCTCCAAAATTGAATTGCAATAGACATTCAAGAGCATTTGAAAGATAAGAAATATGTTGCAATCTTTTGCAAACACATTTATAAAAAATTTAGGGTAATTGGGAAGGTCTAGATCACAACACAAAATGTGAACAAACCTAAAACCCTAACAATTATAAGAATCACAAATCTATAGAAGTGAACAACTAAGTTATTTTAACAATGTATAGTGCATGCAAAGTGATAACATATTAACAAGATCAGTTGTTCAAAATAAAACAAAAAGGTAGTGGGAAGAAAGACCACTTGACTTTTTCTAAAATGAGGCAATTTACAATAAGTTTGGAGGATTAAAGGGAGCTCCACATTCATAGATCATACTCAAGAAGAAAAATATCCAAGTGCAACGCTTACATACTACATCAACTTCTATAAAACTTAGTTAGGAAATTTAACTCATTGAAACAATAGCCTACTATGACATCAAAATTGTATCAACCTTAAAGTGTTCATCTCACCTTCTCCATGACAAGCTCAACACCATTTCAATGCCAAACTAAACACATAAAAAATATATGACCTAGAAGTTGCAACAGTCTCAAAGTGCTCTAGCTAGGGTTGGAGATGCAATGACTATAATAAACCTAATCAATGGCTTTAAAGATGTAATGAAAAGTCAAACTGGGGTTAAGAGTTGTAACTTAATGCATGAGTTGAAAACAAATTCCTCTTTATCTCACCTATTTCACTTTGTTTTGGTGCCTTTTAAAATGTAGATTTGTTTCTAGATTCTAAATCAATGTATGTGATTATGCATGCTACAAACCTTTAATATATGATAATGCCTTAAACCTTAACTCCATAGTAGGACAAAAGTAGTTTGCACCCCTCACTTCCCACCAATCAAATTTCCAATTTCTACTTGAACTAGGTCCCAGCTTCTTCATTATCTCGACTAAGACTCCTAGTGTTGTGACTTCCTGCCAAGTGACTAGTTTTCAAGTTTCTACTTGAAGCTATGTTTTAACTTCTTCACTTTTAATAAAACCAATTCCTAGCATCATAACAAGAATATAATGAAAAGGAGATGATAATTACATACTAGTGTAGAAGAGGTGCCAAATTCAAGTTGTGTAGTTTGGCATTATTACACTTTATGTTTTTGTTCCTTAGTCTTTCATATTTAGTGACAACATTTTTTGCCAGGGGAACAAAGGTTGGATGTAACATACATTGTTCAAAAGACAAGACCTCGCACAAGTGAGCTGTGACTTCTACTCCCACATCCTATATTCAAGATCACAACCTCTCACTCCTTATTAAGTTTGTTGTTACGTGCATTGTAAATTATTTGTTCAACACTTGCATATTCCAAGCATGTACTTATTAGATCTATTCTTCTCATATTATGTATAACACATAGTGTGGATAAGATAAGGACTTTTAAACTATACATAGTCTATAAGTTTTTGAAAATGTTTTATATCTTGGAGTTTTTTACTAATTTGTGTCTTGTTTGTCAAAGATGGAATTGGATGTTGAATACAATCTAGCAAGACAAGTTTCACAGTTTGTCAACCATGATAAACTATGGGAACATGAAGAAGTACAAGTAGATAAATTGAGTCTTACAAAATACCAATGTCCTTGTAATAATTGCCATGAGTCCAAAGTTTTACTCTGATCAACAATCAAACAACACCTACAAAAATTTGGCTGTGATGACTACTTCATTCAATCTATATTGGTGAGCATTAACAATTCCCTATTTTTCATTTGCTTTCATTATAATGTTAGTAAGAATATTGATAAGGTGATTCATTACATTGTAGTTGTTGTTGTAGGCCAAACGACGCCCATATGTGGAATTTGCAATGAATTCATCCCTAAAGGATTTTATTGTTGGTTTCCCAACTAGCATGTGTTCTCCCCCATCCATTCCTAAGGCCATAGTGGATCTAACAAGATATGAAGATGGAAAAAAATTTGGCCAATGGCCTACCTTGCCAATTCCCTAATTAACCCCATTCATAAGGTGGAATCAACGATGGGAGATACATGTGTCTACATTCCAATATATGGGATGGGGTTTATTTGTACTTGAAGATGTACAAGCTGAGGAGCCATTACTCCCCTTCACAAGTCCATATTACACATCAAGTGAATACAAAAAATTATCTCCCTATTACCCACACTTAAAGCATTATGCACTTAATGGGCATGATAATTTTTTTATTAACATTGATGTTGAGAAAAGAAATGTGGTTGGGTATGTCAATAGCTCTTCCAATCAACACTTGGAAACTGAAAATTGTATATTGGAATATAATGAAGTAGATACTAGACCATGGGATGAAAAGGAATGGGATTGGGTTATGACAATCTCAATTAAGCTTATCCATGCAAGAGAAGAGCTTTTTTGTCATTATCCTCTCAATTTTTGAATTTTGACTTTTCATACATAACAAAAACATTCATTTTTTGATACAAATTTGAGGAATAATGGAAAATTGTGGAAAATTTCGACAAACAATATAGGTTATGTACGTAATTTAGGCTTTCAAATAATGGTTCATCAACTTGAAATCAAATGGCAACATGTTGAAATTGGATTTTTTTAGTTCATAACAACAATTTTTTAAAATCTGGATATTTATTATCATGTCATGTAATCCCAATTTTGAACTATATATACACAAAATTTTGATGGAAGTAGATGTTGGATTGTGAATAGGTTGTAGGATTTTGGACTTTAATGAACTATAAGTTAGATTGAACTCTACCATTCTTTCTTTTTAGCTCAAAGGTAGCCAAATGAATGTTGCCTTATTTTTTGAATCCATGTGTCCTTTCTATTGGGAAATTATGGAAATTTTCAGCAAACAATTTAGGCTATGTATGTAGTTCAAACTTCCAAAATTTGGTTCATTAATCACAAATCAGATGGTAGCATGTTGAAGCTGGATTTTTTTAGTTCAAAGCAACAATTTTTTAAATCTGGATATTTATTATTATGTCATGTTATTTCTTAATTTTGAATTATATATATATATATATAATTTTGATGTAAATAGTTGCTGGATTGTTCAAAAATTCAATAAGCTATAAGCTTGATTTGAGCTTTGCCATTTTTTCTTCCAAGCTCAAAGGCAGCCAAATGAACACTACCCATGATTTTTTTCATTTGATGAACATATATCTAATTATATATTGTGTGTATATCATAATTAATGTCATTCCCATGTATCATCAAGGAGAGAATCCAACTTTGGAGCCTTTGGGAATCAATCCATACACCATAGGAAGGCATGCAGGTCACATTCATGCCAACAATCTAGAAAGGGCAAAAAATTTAGGTCAATCTTTGGATTGCATTCACATGATACATGAAGCATTTGATTGATATGATGGAATACATGAAGAATGTGCACATGTTCCAAAAGCCAATCCACATGATGATGACATTTTTTTTGAAAGTGAAGAAGCCATTGATGAGAAGATGGAGATGATATTGAAGGAGGTAGAGACACCATTATTTGAAACATGCAGCTAGAGAAAAAATAGCTACCCATCAAGTGTGTTAATGTTCCTTAATGCTTGAACCATTCACTAAATGATTAATACTTTTCAAGATGAATTGTTTAGATTATTTAGATGTCACAAAGAATAATGTGATGCCAAAATCAAGATATGAAGCAAGGAAGTTGGTAAGAAATCTTGGTCTTAATTATACATCAATCCATGCATGTGAACAAGGATGCATCTTGTGTCGTAAAGAAAACAAGGACTTGCTTGTGTGTCTAATATGCAAAGCTAGTCGATATGTGGAGGGTTTTGAAACAATCTCTTGCAAGGTTCTTTGACATTTCCCTTTTATCCTTCACTTGAAGAGGATGTATCAATGCAATAGCATAGCTCAGTTGATGCAATGGCATGAAAAAAATTCATTAAAAGATGGCATGGTTTGGTCTGTGGTTGACTCAAAGGCATGGAAACACATTGATGTAATGTGGCCAGATTTTACTAAAGACCCTAAGAACATTTGTTTTTCCTTAGCAATGGATGGGATGAATCCATTTGGTGATTTCAATCTCTAGAATTCAACATGGCTAGTTTTATTGCTCATGTACAATCTACTTCCATGGTTGGTGACAATTTTTAATTTTTTGTGTTATGTTGTCTATTATCGTCCTTGGAAAAGAATCAATCAAGTATGCAAATATGGACACATACATGGCAGCCTTGATTGAAAAGTTACAAGAACTATGGAGAGGAGTTATTGCATTTGATGTTTCAGCTGAAGTTGGTAAACAAACCTTTCCAACTAACCTTTAAACTTCGAGGAATACTCATGTGGACTATTCATGATTTTCCAACTTATGGACATGTAGCAAGATGTGTTACTAAAGGCTACAAGGGATGTCCCATTTGTGGACCTAATACAGTAGCTCGATATTCCAAGCGCATGAAAAAGATGGTCTACACAAGTGATAGGCATTGACTCAATTGTACGCACCCTTATCATCGAAACAAATGTTGGTTTGATGGCGAGTTGGAAACCAAAAGAACTCCTCAACCTATCTTCCCAAAACAAACATTCCAGAATGCATAATCACATGTAAATTGGATCAAGGAAGGAGGTGTACTTAAGTCAACTAGTGACCAAATACACAAAACACGGAATCGAACACAAATCCTCATTATGGACTCTTGAGTATTGGCCAGTGAGTATGTTTGACACAAAAACTATACATAGTTAATAAAAAATTTCAATTTATTCCAATAGACATGTATTAGTCAATAAAACATATTTTTGAGATAGATAAAAAACACATAGCTATGTAACTATAAACTCAAGAAAGTTTTGAAATTACAAAAAAAGTTGGATGCATTTTTTGGGTACAAGTATTGTGTTGATGATTGTTATTGTTGTTTATTTTATATGAACCATTTTTCTTGTGCAAATCAAGACCTCCTTATATGACACACATTAGATGTCATGCACTGCACTGTGAAAAAAATCTCATTGAACATGTGATGAATATCATGTGTTGGA
>Ga0116231_10010121_pt1 | contig 15417 bp, 15 predicted proteins | sample S1TSphgellanicum_2_FD_89695 | JGI IMG/M metagenome (GOLD analysis project Ga0116231, IMG submission 89695) | Host-associated microbial communities from peat moss isolated from Minnesota, USA - S1T2_Fd - Sphagnum magellanicum MG | ecosystem: Host-associated > Plants > Peat moss > Unclassified...
GGAAATTTTTGTGAAATTATTTTTTTTTAGTTTAAATTTAACTAATTTGCCTAATTTTTTTGAAAAGGCGGAAATAATTTTAATATCACAAAATTGGGAAAAAAAAAAAAAAAAAACCATGATAGATACTTATTTAAATCATTTTTCCTCTTTCGTTTTTGTTCTTTTGACTAGACTTATAATCATTTGGGGGAGCATTAAAAAACATTTCCCAATCTTCTATGGAACATTAAGAATCAAATGAATTTTATTTCCAAAAGAAAATATTGTGCATGTTCCTAATCACGCAAACATTTGTGGATCTATAGTTAAAATTCATTATTGGGGTTTTGAATGGCACACGGGGAACTACTAGATGAAATTTTATTTATTTATAATTATATATGTTTATGTTGAGATTCCATCATTGGGATCTTTTGTGTATTGGGAACAATGTTTTTCAATCACCATTTTGGTGATCAAAAACAAAATTTAGTGCAACTCATACAAAAGATTTTTGTGAAAAGACATGCACAAAAGTTGTGATGATTTTTTTTTCCTGAAATTCCCATATTTAAACAATTGGGTTTAGTCACAAAAATGTATCAATAGGATTTTTTTTAAAAATCTACTTTCCTTTTTGAAACTAAATTGGTCTAATTCTTCTTATGGATGATTATTATTGTCGTTACATCACAAATTGGGGGGGGGGGGACCCAACGGAAAGAATAGATGAATTTTATTCAAAAAACAAAAAAATATATATTTATGTTCTACTATGTGACCGTGCAAAAGATTTTAAAATATGTAGTTGAAATTTTATCCATCGTTGGGGATCTTCTATTGGAACATTGAAAACCAAATGAAACATAAATAAATTTTTTTTAATACCTTGTCCTTATCTTAAAGACCTAAACAAAAGGATATATTCCCACACACCTATTTAAGGTTCCTACCGAAGTAAGAGATTTTTTTGTTGTTGTGGGCTTGTGAATTGGCTTGGGTAGGCAAGTTTCTGGATGGAGGCCTTACTCCTTTTGACTTTTGGGCCTCCTCCCATTTTTAATGCGGCCATGGTTCTCCATGTTTACAACCCATGTGGCGCTTTTTGGTCCTTCAAAGGTAAGAATGGGGCTTTGTGTGACACCTTTTCTTTTGGTTGTGGCACTTTTTTTTTGTAGTGTGCCATGGCATGTCATCAAAAACATTGTTAAGTTTTTTAGGCTTTGCTTTAAAATAATTTTCCTAGTTCTTCAATCACATTTATAATCTTCTCTCCCCTTGCAATAACTTAGGTTTAGATTCTAGCATTGGATCCCTTTAGTGCTTTCCATTTGGGTATTCTTCAACCTTGTCTATACATGTGCATCCCTTTTGTTTTGCATCAAAAGATACATGTTTGTTTTTCACCTTTTTGGATTAACTTATTCAAAGCATGTTTGATGTAGTTACATAACACCTATTTTTAATGTTCGTTCATTGATGTTTTGTTTTTCCCCTTGGAGGTGGAGTGGTCAAGCATAGGGGGACTAGGCCATGCTTTCGATGGTTATTACGGATTGGGATAAACTTTAAACATAAGATTTCTTTTGGTGCATGTGTTTACAATTTTATTTTCAAATTAGACTTTGTTGATAGCCTTACCCTTTCCGAATTCTCCTTTTATTGTGTCCCTTTTGAATTGGTTAAAATGGAACTTAATCCTTGGGCGTGCTAAGGAATTTACACATGATGCACAGAGTTTCAAACCTTTTACCTCGGTTTTATGGTCATTAGAAACTAAGATTTAAATTCCCATTGCTTGAACTCTATGATGAGTTTTCAATTGGACACATGTGGAACTTGAATTATTTTACGTCAATTTTCTTATGTATGTCCCATTTGTTAGTAGGCAATCCATTAAACATGGTTTTCGAACATTTTTAAGGTAATTTTAACTCTAAAGATTTGATACTGGTGGTTTCATTCAGCTTTATTAATTGAATTCCCATGTGGCCACATCCCACAATTCGTGGCCCACATTCTTGGTGCCGTTAGGTTTTTAACTTTGGCCAAGTCCTCAAGTGGCATTTGACCAATTGCACTGGGCTAAAACGACTTATGTTGTTGAGTAGGGCTTTATGTTTACAATTTCATGACATGTTTTCTTTTCACCTATTACTGTATCAATTCAATGTGGTAATTAAAGGTGGTTGTGAAATTACAATCCATGTTATTTGGACTACTTTGGATGTTTGTTTCAATTTTGATGGTGTTTCAAGTGGATGTAGTCAACTCCTTCAACACCATTTTGCGCAAGGTCATCTTTTAGGAGTTTTGAATGATAAGAGGTATCAACTTGTCCCCTTTGTTCATTCCTTTTATGCCCTCTAGCTTCCTTTGTGTTTTAGTTGTCACTCCCTTTCAAAAGATTTGTTTATCATCCTTTTGTTTGTGGGCACATGTCATAATCACCCATTGGTTGGGCCTCTTTTTGCCCTCGTTCATTTTCTTGTTTTCCATTATTTTTTGAATGTTTTTCCCTCATGTTTTTTTCCCTTACTTGGCCAACAACACCCATATTTTTGGCCTTGTTCATGTTTTTCCTTAGCCTTTAATCATTTTGCCTCCTAGTTGGCATTTGTGTGGTTGGTTGTTCAATCTCATAGGTTTTCGGCTTGGGCGTTTTTTAACTTGCTTATTGGGTTCACCTTCCTTGCTAGTTTTTGTTGCCTTATCAACAACATTATAACTTTAGGTGTTTATTTTGGTTTTGGTTCCTTTTCATCATCCTTTTTGCAAGAGGTTTTGAATGAAAATATTTACCATGCTAATGTGCTCCCAAGGTTAGGGATGTCCAAGTAGCATTCGGGATCCTTTCTTGGTGTTTCACTCAATAGCTTTCATATTTGTTCCATTGTTTCCTTTTTTTTCAGGTTTTCATGTTAATTTGTCGTTTTTAATTTGGGCTTGTTGGGAATTTTTGAGAAACTTATGTGTTCGAACTTTTTAGGATGCCCTAAGGCTTTTGTAATTTATTGGTAGGTTTGTTTCTCCATTTGTAGTGAAAGGTCAAGCGTCATTTCTATAGAAGGTATTGTTCCAATAACCTATCTAAGGAGTTGGGCTTTAGTTATTCCCATCATACCTTTAGGTTCTTATTGGACTTTTGCCCATTCTTATTAGAGGTGATAAAAGCAAGTAGTACATGATTATTATCCTTTTAAGCCCATTTGAAATTGGCATGGGAGTTTTTTCTCCAAATGGCGATAACGTGTGTACCTTCATTCGCCCAATTAATAGAGAGAAGAATCAATTGACTTTAAAAATATATTTTAAAAAAATTACATGACCATTTTTTAAAAAGCATCATATCTAATTTTCCTTTTGATTCACATTGAACGCACTTGAAATTTTATGCGGGGTCGAGTGCCATGGCATGGTTGTCTACTCACCTAATGATCCTTTTATTTTAGTTGGTTTTACATTTTTTTTTCCCTTAATGTTGTGTATTTAATTGGCCCTCCCCCATCCTTTAACCCTTGGTTTGTCACATTGCATTTGTGGCCAACTTTTGAATTTTATGAAAATCCATTTTCTTCATTATGCCCATGGTGAAGAGAGGATGATTTCCCATGATATTGTGCAAGATGCCTTTGTGTTTATTGTGAGGGATGAGGAATGTGTTTTATGTGAGTAGACCCATGTTATTCTGTCGCCTACTTTTCATTTTTCACATCAATGGGTTGACATTGTGGTTTTGATGGATGACATTTATTGGTCGATGTCATCATCATTGACCCCACTCAAATAGATTTGGTTTTGCAAACAACTTTATTTTGTGGGGTTGTTGCAACAATTGTGATTCTATTTAGAGATGACTTTGATTGCAATTAATACCAAATGGACATGTTTATCCTTTTAAGAATAAATGTTTTTGGGTGTTTGCATCAATAGGTCAACAACTTTTTTCATCAATGTGCTAACATGACATGGAGACCCAAAGGCACTAAAGGCCATCCTTTTTTAATTTTGTGTTCATTTTACATGTAGATGGTGTTAATGACATTGTAACAAGTGCATACTACCTTTATTTTGAAGCATGTTGTTATTGTAAGTGAAGGTTTTTATAATCTAAACATTATTTTAAGTCTTTTTTCTTATCACGAATGTTAATGTTATGGAGTTCATTCATTTGAATATTCATTCATGTACCGAACTTTTAATTTAATTTCAGTTCATTATTAGTTAACTTTTAGTTCATTTTCATTTAATTTATAATTCATTTCTAGTTAACTTTTAGTTCATTCTAATTGGATTTTTAATTAAATTCTAGTTAAATTTAGTTAAATCCTAATCAATTTCGAGTTAAGTCCTAATTAATTTTAAGTTAAATCTTAGCTAACTTCTAGTTAAATTTCAATTAACTTTTAATTAATTCATAGTTAACTTTCAATTAAATTTTTTTTCAAAAAGCTTCTTTCTTTGATGCACATATAGAAGTTTTTTTGGCAGTTTCTTTGAATTAGGTTTCCCAAAGGGGTATACATAAATGTAAAACTTTTCATTTTTTTCAGTATGTTCAACATCAATTTTAAACATGATCTTGCATCATAACCTTGTCATATTTTTTTCATGTTCATGTTTGCATATGTTAACACAATAAATATTCATTTAAAATTTATTTTACACATCTTGTGTTCTTGTTTTTGAATCGTGTAATTTTATTTTGTTCCTTATTTGAAAATTAAACTTAAATTTTTTCTATAACCTTGATTTTTATGGTTTTTTTTTCATGTCCTTGACACTTGTCTTTCATTATTTAATATGCTTCTCACAAGTAGGGGGTTTGGGTACTTGATTTGTTTTCGTTTCTTTGTTTGCCAAGACTTGGGTCTTTCCATCTTGTACCTTTTTCTCCCTAATTTTGGAAAAGGAAAAGAAATTGTGTTTCTGTGTGTTTCATGACCGTACAAAGCGTTGTGGATCTGCGGTTGAGATCCATTGTTGTGGTGGACCCTTGAGAGATCTCGCCATGTGGACGATCGAGATTGTGCGCCTGAGCTTAATGCTTTTCATGAAGAAGGAAGGAACGTGCACAAACTCTCGGTCGCTCCGTCGCGCGCCCGCGCTCTGTCTCTCTGTCTCTTCTCGCAGTGTCTCCTGGATCACGCGTGCGTGGTTGTCGCAACGATTGTGCTTGCAAGTTGCAAGGATCACGCGTCTTGTTGTTGTAACGATTTTTATCATAGGTGGCGTGGAGTTCTCTTTGTTTTCTTAACTGGTTCGAAATTGGACAGGCTTTTCTCTCTCTCTACTTGGACGGGGGTTACTATCTTTTTCTCATCGTCGCAACTCTTTTTCTCCGTCGGTGCATTCGCTGTTGCAGTTCTCTTGGCACTCCTGCTGCTCCTGCTGCTGCCGCCGTGGTGAGATTCGGTCAGTGACAAAGCCATTTCTCTTTTATCTCCCTTGAACGAATCTGGTGCGAGGATCAAGTGAATTAGGGGTTTTTTGATGATGTCCTATGTTGATGATGTTGATGATGCCGTTGATGTTTTTGAGTTTTTTTTCCTTTATGGCGTCGGGAACTGTCGAATTTTGCGATGACGCACGTTTAGTTTTAGGTTTGTCTTTCGGGGGATTATTGGTGCATGCATAAAGCTGGGAGTTTGTTTGGCTTTGAATTTTTCGTTTAGATCAATCTGTGCTGATTTTGTGACCGAACCCCGAAGCTTTGGAGAATCGGAGTTAGGAGAAGTTTCTAGGTTTGGTCCGTTGGCGTCTATCTCTATCTCATAATGTAACATGCCTCCGTTTGTTTTTCAATCTGGGATTTCATTTTGTAAAGCTTTGTTCTTTATATTCCTGCTACATTGTAGTGTGTGACATATGTTATTGTGCCAATCGATCCCTTTGTATCTGGCAATCTCCAGGACTGCAGGGCGTGTTGGGTAAATTTCAAGTATTTCACACAGTTGGAAAACGAAGTTGGAAAGTGGAGATGGCCGCGGCAGGACCCAATCACATGCAGGCCAAGCTTGTGAGTTTATAATCCCTTTCACAACTCTATTCCATGGCTGAGAATTCAGAATCTGTCTTGTTCTGCTTGAGGAGACTGCCTGCTTTCATGCTTCAAAGAAAGAGTGGCACTTTCATAGAACAAGAGGTGAACTTCTTTTGAGTATATGTTTTCACACAAGGAGGTTTGCTGTAAAAATTGTCACTTCTTGCATGAACTGAGATTTTCATGTTCTTGCTCCATTTTTCTCCAAAAGGTTGAGGTATCTATCTTCAGACAGGCATTTTTACCTTGCAAGGTAAATACCTTCGTTGTTTGCTATACCCTTCTTTGGGGGAAGGTATAGCCAGTTCATTGAAGGGTTGCACTGAAATTGATTGCAAGAAAGTGGTTACTGCATTAATAGCAGAAGCCCTAATGAGTAGCTCATGAGAATTTCCTGCTGTAACCTCTGTTAGCATTTTTGTGCCCTTTTTTTTTTCCCTTTTTCCACTTGTTCTAGCATATTGTTATGACCAGCAACTTATATCCAACCTTGTATATTGTCCTTCTCTTTTCTCCATATCCAACAGTATGAGTCAATCTGTTCATGAGCAATTGTGTGCTGTACCCATCATGTTTAATGCATGGGTGGGTGGTTTAGTGGATTTTTTTGGGGGAGTATTTATGATTTATTTTACATGAGATGGTGATTATGATTCTTTGAATGAAGTTTAGCAGCTAGTGTATTTGGTGTGTACACTCTTGTTATAGAAGCTGGAGACGTATCTATGTGGCAGTGGAGCCTTTGCTTTGCCCCAGTAGATATGATTAAGTTGATGAATCATCTTGAGTTGAGTGCTGTGATTGCTGAACTTGCTGTCTCGGGCCTAAATGATGAGAGTTATCTGCAGCAGGTACTGAGAAAGAAAACTGTATGTGCCAGGTGCTATTGGGAGATATGGGAGCAGGCAAGTCCAGCCTTGTGTTACGGTTTGTAAAAGGACAATTTTTTGACTATCAGGTTTTTCCTCTTTCCTCACCTCCCTCCCTCCATGTCTCTCCATCTCTTCTGGTCTAGGTCTGGCATTTGACACTGAAACTCAATCCTCTGATGTGGCAAACATCTCTGTTGTTCAATTTTTAAGCCTGCTCATGTGGTTAGCATTCTAATACTGTTGAGAAACATAGGCAGTGAGTTCAATGCTTCACCAAATGCTTGCAAATTGTGGTCATTTGGTACATCAGAGCTCCTGGCAACTTGGGTTGGAAGGTTGTGATGTGCATTTGGTGATGTTGTGCAGGAGTCAACAATTGGTGCTGCATTTCTCACACAAACACTGGCTGTGAATGATATAACGGTGAAGTTTGAAATTTGGGATACAGCTGGACAGGAAAGATACCACAGTTTGGCACCAATGTATTATCGGGGTGCTGCTGCTGCTGTCATTGTTTATGACATAACAAATGCTGTATGTACTCTCTTGGTTTCCTCAACCGATTGCATGTTCATAATCTTCAATGAAAAGAGTAGGGTCCCCTTCTGTGTGAGACACTCTCTTTATCCCTTCTCTTCTCTTCTGAGAAGAGCTCCTTCTGGCACCAGATCTTGCTGCATCTTGAAGGGGGCCAATCTCAAGTTCACAAGTGGTGTGGTATGGGAATGCTGAAACTTCGAAAATTAGATCTTGAATACCTCATTTCCAAGACTACACTACCTCACTTTTGTGAGAAACCAAGCGTGCATAAATTGTACATGTGCCCAGTGTTGACACTTTGGACTTGAAAGCAGGTTTCAATGTCAATGCTGTATGCTGAATATGTATTGGTGTCACAGGACTCCTTCAATCGAGCTAAGAAATGGGTGCAAGAGCTTCAAAGACAGGGTATGGCTGCCAACTTGAGTTTGTTTCTGCAACATTGTGGCAAGAACAGCATTCTCTCCTTGGGTATTGTAGTATCTTTGGGCCTTCATGTCCTCAGTATTGTAAGTTGTGATATGCAGGCAACCCAAATCTTGTGATGGCTCTTGCTGCAAACAAAGCTGATCTGGATTCAAAAAGAAAGATTGAGGCTGAGGTAGGACTCTTACTTTTTGGGGACATGCCAGCATTTATAACTTGATAGGATGTTTTTTAGGTTATATTTTGTTCTACTTGGTTTCTAAATAACTGTAAGATTCAGCCCCTTCATGGTTCCAAGTTTAGGAAAATTAGTAGATTGCCAACTGCAAAAGTGGCTTCTTTGTGTGCAAGTCCCTTGTTCACTACCAGTGAGTGGAGGTTAATCTGGGGTTTTGGCATATACTTGACATTCTGAGTCAAAGTTAGTTGTGCTGGCAGTGCACCATCCACTGCCTAGTTTTATGTGTAACTAAATAGGACTAGTATACAACGCTGTTGTGCTCTCTGTATCTTGGCTAAACTGATAGTGTTGGTGACTTGCCAGACTTACACTGATGTGATATGTATGATCATCTTAATCGCTGAGAAACAAGCATATCTGCTGACAGTTGAAGAATTGGACTTGCAGGAGGGAAAGTCATATGCAGATGAAAATGGATTGTTTTTCATGGAAACTTCAGCAAAGACTGCACAAAATGTGAATGAGCTTTTCTATGAAATTGGTATGCTTCATGAACATATCTCAATGTCCATAATTTCTCACTGTGTGCAAGAAATCAGGGTGAATTTATTATTGAGAGAATTGGAAGCTGGTTTAAATTGGACCCACTGTTTAAATATCACTGTTGTCTGATTGCTATATAGTAACATCAGTTTGCATGTGAGGCAGGAAGAAGGTTGCCTAAAGCTCAACCTGTACAGCAACCTGCTGGGATGGCACTTACTGACAGACCTGCAAACACTGGCCTTACTCAAAAGTCAAGTTGTTGCTCATAAAGAGCTTGTCAGAATCTTTACCCAAGAAGTTACAGTCTCAAACGAACATCAAAATATTGACAAAGTCTCGACTCTATTCTGGGGATCTTAGTGCATTTCAGCCATTTACTTGGCTGTGAAGGCACATATGACACTGGGTTGCATGACAAGGAAGGGCAGGATAGAAGCTCAGGGTCAGAACTCAAATCATGGAGGAGTTTGAAGGTGATTGTCATCTAGCTTTTGCAATCAGATGACCAGTATGAATGCATCTTTGGGGATTATATAGGGTTGGAATTTACGATGCTTGTCTCTCATATCTCAACTTTGTTACTCAGATCAAGGGAAGGGTTCTGTCAGACAGAGTTTCTTCACACATTGCATTTAGGTAATGCTTCAATGGCATAATCTTAGGTTGTGGGTAGGTTGTGGTGGCCATATGAATTCCTTGGCTTTTGCTGACATTCATTCAAGATCTGAAAGCCATGATAAGGATATGTGGCACTCTCCCAGAGCCTATTTGTTGCTAGATTTTGTACAGGAAAATTCTGGTTTACCTTGTCTATTGTCCATTTCTTCAAGCCATTTTCTGTGTCTCTGTCCTGGAACCAATTTAGGTCTGGTCACGTTCTGGCCTGTTTGTTTGTATTGCATGTTCTAAACCAATGTTCCTCATGGAGCTAATAATTAATTGACTCTTTTTAAGTGTGTCCAGCTTATTTTGGCAAATTCAGTGTATCCTTATGTACTGATCTACAGCAGCCCACTCTTGGAAGCTGATGAACTCAAGTGCGGGGGGGGCTGGTGGGGATTGTGGCAGCCCATCACTGCTGCTATTCATGATGAGGGAACTCCTTGTAGTCTCTGCTCCCTTGAGTTGAGTCTGTCTCTCCTAAACTATTTCTTTGTTTCCAATCCCTTGTTATGATCATAGGGGCAGTTTGGCAACAACTAACAATTCCTTTAGTTGATGGATCCTCAATGAAAAGCCGTGGACCAGTTCAACTCTGTTTGATCTAAGAGCTAGGCCCCACCTTTTTTGTTATTGTTGTTTTTTGATCTGTGTCATGGGAAGTTGCATTCACAACAGTCTGACACTCACGCCCTCCCCTCCCTCCTCTCCTCCCATTGAGAATAAGTGAGAACTAGAGGAATCCTTCCTATACGAAAGTGTTGCATGGGGAGATTTAATTTTTAATTTTTAACACCCAATTTTGTGATGTAGCTGACGTGGTGATCATCCATAAGACAATTTATTCTGATTCAATTACAAATAAATGTGATATGAAAGTTTATAGCATCCTTTTATAGTTTTGGCCACCTACTGGAACTTACTATAGTTTTTGGCAAATTCTGATTGGTTTTTAGTTATATATCCAAATTTAGTAGCTGAAAGATTCAAAGAAAAAGTGTTTGCCATTTGGTGAAAACGCTTCACACAAAAAAGCACTAATGGGGAGATAATGTACTAGAAATTGGATAGGGTTTGATGAATTTTGGCTCCTAGTTCAACCATGTCTTGCCTTGACCCGTTGCTACCACACTCCTTGCTGTTACCTCTACTTTTTTACCTCTACATGTATGTCTACATACCTTTTTGATGTATCAACATTCACAAGGCCATGAAAGTTCAAGAGACTTGATTCCATGTATATTGCAAACAAGCTTTCTTCTTCATTTTGCAAAGGGTTCAAAGTTTTCATTGCACTTCTCTTCATTTTGGGGAGCTCTTTTTTGCATGCATTATTGTCCATTGATCTATTGCACACGAATTCATCATATGTTTTTTCTTTCTCCTTGTGATTGTTCATGTATTCTACATGTGAATTCACCATGTGTTTTTTCTTTCTCCCTGTAGTTGTTCATCTATAGGTAGACACATCATCTTTGCTTCCTTTTTCCTTCTTGTGACAAATGCAGCTTTTTTTGTTCTTTATTTCATAGCTCTCTTTTATGTTTTGTTGGCTTACCATCATCACACATCCATCAACATTGCTTTCACAACAATTTCACAACTTTTCTTTCATGCAATTGGTTCTTCGTTTTGCTTTTGTCAACTTGTTTTGTTTCTTGTTCCAAGTTTTAAGTAGATTCTTGTTTCATGTGTTACAAGTCTTGTAAGTTTTCAATCCCATTTATGTAGTGTATGTATGGTTATGTGCTTGTGTTGTAAGAGTCACATTGTGGAAGAAGAACAATGTTATAGAGTATTTGAATTATTGTTGCATGAAGAAGTTGTGTTGCACAAAGAAGCAATGTTATACAAAGAAGTTGTGTTACATGAAGAGGTTGTGTTGTGTGAATTGTTGCATAGAAGGCAGAAGGGATGGAGTTTTATGGATCTGCGATTACTAGCGATTCCAACTTCATAATAGGGAATTAATAGGGAAAAGAATTTTGCAATAAATAGGAGAGGGGTTCTTGCTAATTGGTAATTTACGTGCTTGTGTTTGAAGGTGATAACTTAGTGCTATGAATAGAGGTGGGAATCTTCATATTTAGAAGATTTGTAATTACATTGTCATCGACCTTACCATTGATGAAAATCTTATTTATTTATTGTCACTAAGGCATGTCATGTCTCTTATTTATTCAAGAGGTGTGTGCAAGTAGGAGTAAAGTTTGCTAATATCAACACTACCATCAACATTAACTCCACATGTGTGAATGACACATAAAAAACTTAAATGGCAATACATGAACTCACATGATCCAATAATTGCAAAAAAATGTTTCACAACTTTCATACAATGTAAATTGCCTTCTATTGTTAGTGGCAACAATTTTACACCCAAATCCAACAATAGTTAAAGTCCTAAAACATTAGTCTCTCATTAAAGTCCCATGTTCATTAACTAATTTCACACTTGTAATTGCACCATATTAGAGACTTGTTATGTGGATTGACCATCTTACACTTTAATTTTAGTTTTGCATTTTGAAATAAACTTGTTGATATGATCCAATGTTATGCAGCTAGGGATTTAATTTTAGACCTAACCTTTGGATACCAACATAACATATTCCTTAATTTTTATACAAGGGAGGATACATATCAAACCATTCTACAGTTTATTAGAAAAGATAAATTTTCATTCAATTTAATTTTCTTCCTCTGTTAGTTATTGATTATGAATAAATAAATTTTCCATTTCCAAAACACTAAGGATATGTACAAAGGTTATCCATACCAAAGTTTCCAATTCTAGTTGCTTACAAAAATTTATGCAAGAGAACAATGTAGCCTACAAGAGCAAAAACAACACAAACACAATTTGAAATTAAGTAATTTGCAATGAAATTGAACCCTAGTTCTTTGAAGAACTATGCCCAATTGTAATGCAAGTTGCACACCCCAATCACATTCCATGACATAAACCCACCTCAAGTCCCACATAGCTTAATCATCAACAACTTGCAACTTTTAAAAAAAATAAAAATGTCTATCAAATCCAAGTTCTTTTTAGGCAAATCATTTTCAGTTTTCATGTAGTCTTTCAAATCTAAATTTGACTTGCAAAGTAAATGTAAATCATCAAACTATTTTTTTACCATTTTGATGATTTGGTGTATATTCTCCATTCATAACAAATATTGTTTTAATGTTGTCAACAAACCAACAAGATTGAACAATTGTTCAATTTCTATTTGTGAAATTAAAATGCCAAGAATTTGTTTTACACATATGTGAACATATATAAACTAGCCTTCATGTGACATGTATGCACCACCAAACAAGGGGATATGCACATGTAAATGAAAAAACAAACAACCTCTTGAACAAAAATAATTCTCCAATAACAAGTGCATGTAATGGCTCCTAAATTATAATTATAACACCAAACATATTTTTTTCAAGATCCTCACCAAAGACATCAACTATTGTTATAGATGCATTAGTAGTATGATTCAATCGATCAAAGAAGATTGTTAAAAGAGGAATAACAACTCAACTACATCATACTTATAAACTAGCCAAATTGCATTCTTGGTTCTCATGTAGTTCTCCACAACAAATAATGTTTTGAAAAGTTGATTTAACATGATAACAAATATGTTGTTATAGATTGAAAGATTTTTAAATTACCATAAAAGGTTTGATCAACTTTATGACCTCCTACCACATATCTTTGTGCTAAAGGATATTTTTTTCAAATGGCTCAAAAGATTCAAGCCCACCAAAAAGTTGCATTATCTAACTTCCATGTTCATTGTTAATGTAATAGATGTTGTCAAGGCATTTGACAACAACCAATGGGTTCTTGATTGATTCATCACACATGCCAATAAAATAAGGTTCAAGCAAAATATGACAACCTTTGCAATAGCCTACCCATGGGGCCTAAGGTACTTTTTGCTTTAAAATGACATCCTTTTACCTTCCATAACACATAGTTATTATGACCTCTTTAAACTCCAAAGTCTCTCCAAACATTATGACTTTGCTAGCAAATGTGGTCCTCACAAAAATCATCAATTTTTTATGTCATATTTCATTGTCACAAGAAGCATTCTCTCACTCTTGCCTCCATTTCCCTAACTTTTTGATCCATGCAATCATCTTTTGTAAACCTACCCAAGCATCCTTCACACAAACGCGTTTTAGCCCACCAACAACCTAGTCACTATTTGTAGCATATTAACATGCTTTGAACATCATTTGCCCAAAGTATATTCATAAACCTTTTGCATCTTCAAAGGTCCACAATCAATAATGAAATGCAAAGTTGTTGCCATAGATACCAAGTTATTGCTTTTGTATTTTACAAATGCAATCACCAAATGAATCCAACAAAAATGTTCGAGTATAAATATTTGAGTTGGACAACCATGAAAAGTCTAGTTGTTTCATTCACTAAACAAATAATCCAATAGTATGACATGTATAAGCACCCATGTTAATGTTGATAGGTCTAAAGCAAGCATGTCCATGCCACCTTGAGACATCCACAAATTGAAACGTGCAAAAACTATTGCTATAGATGCACAATTTAGTAAGACATGTAATTAATTTTTTTGGACCATGGCAAGAAGCACTTCTTACATAAAAGAAAAGCAAAAAAGAAATTAAACATGACAACATTGATGTAAACTAACCTCCAAAGTCAAATGTTATCACCATTAGAAAGGGCCATGTAATCCTTGCAAATGTAAAAAATCACATGTTGAATAAACATATGTTAGGTTTCATAACATTTTTTAAAAGGTTTGTGGCACCAAAAAATGCAATGATTACACAACTAGATAGACCCACCCTTTCTTTGTTGGTTTAACATGAGAATTAGGTGATAATGGGTGTTCCCTTTAAGATTGATGACATGTTTGCTCTTGATGTACATCAAATATGACTGTTGATTGTTGTTTGAAATGTTTGATGGTTTGTTGCAAGTTGGTTTTTAAATTTGCTTAATGACTTTGTTACTTTTGAAGAAAAATTATTCACAAGCACATTGCATATTCAAAATAATCAATGCCATGATTTGGATTCGCATTTGACCAGTGCAAGAATTGACATATGATTGTTGATATTCAATTTGCAAATTCACATAGACTATTGAATCTTACATGTATTGATATTAAAAATATATATTTTTAATATTCAAAACCTTACTTGACATTGTAAAGACCTTAGCCCTATTTAAAAAATGAAAATTAGATTTGTCACCCACCCAACACAAGACAAAAAGCAAAAATTTGAATTGGTACAAAAATAATGTATTGACAAAGTGTTACCGAAGGTCTTCCACACATAAATTAAATAGTCATTTCATATTCCTAAATTGACAATCATGCCCTATCTTCCCACATCAAATTTAGCACACAATGGACATTAGAAAACATTTTTGGAAAACAAGTTCATTCCTCTATTAAGACCTATTTACAATTGGATCCGTTAGTGAACTAAAGTAACTTGAAAATCACCAAACTTGCCCATGAAAATTTTGAATGTGTGCACTAAGGCATAATACATTATTCTAAAATGTAATACACATAAATGTTTCACCCTCCAAAAGTTTGTTTCTTGGGTAAATTCTTGGGTCCCCTTCCCAACCTATTTTAGGTATAAGTTGGGAGAATTAAAATACTAGCACAATTTTTCTTTCTTCCCCATTCCATGTCATAAAGGCTTTCTAAAACATTAGACATTTAGAATCTCCAATTTCACAACATCACCCAATTTGCTTTCAACCCCATTGTCTCCTCTTCCATAAAAAGCTAAGATAACAATTGAGCCAATTGTGCATTAAAATTTAATTATGTGTTTGATGCAAAGGTTGTCTTGCAAATGATTGAAGTCCTTACCCTTGATTTCTCTTTAAGAAGAAACTTCCATTGATTCAGCAAGAAACACCCACATCTATCATGTTGAGACTAAACCATATAAGTTGAAAAAATCCACCCAATTGATCACACAAGCCATGAGTTATAAAAAACTTAATTTTCACAAGCATAAGTAATCTACTATATAAATTCACTTGTTCTGTCTGTCTGTCTGTCCGACGACAATTCCGGCCTCTGCATTTTCTATGGCAGAACCGGCCGGCCTCTGTATTTAGCTATGGCGGCAATACCAATGCA
>Ga0116231_10010122_pt1 | contig 15416 bp, 6 predicted proteins | sample S1TSphgellanicum_2_FD_89695 | JGI IMG/M metagenome (GOLD analysis project Ga0116231, IMG submission 89695) | Host-associated microbial communities from peat moss isolated from Minnesota, USA - S1T2_Fd - Sphagnum magellanicum MG | ecosystem: Host-associated > Plants > Peat moss > Unclassified...
GGGGGGGGGGCAAAGGGAAGTGTGACAAAATATGCTTCTATTTTGGGGAGAGAAGCATATTTAGGCTTCAATGTTGAGGAGTGCCCCATATTCCAAAAAATTGGTGATGGGGCAATCAAGTGGCTCCTTATGAAACTGAAATAAAATTCTAGCGATGATGGTTCATCAGAGTTGGTTTAGGTAGGACAACTTTAGGTTCCATAAGTTGTCATACACTATACAATTCTAAATTGAAATTTACATAGCCCATTCCCAAGTGAAAAGACATGAAAATGTGTTTTTTCATATTTATGTTTTTTCTTCCAACAACATATTCACATGAAGATTTTTCAATAAATTTTCCAGCAATTTGCACCTTGTTTATCTTTAAATGAACTTGAATTCAATTTAGTTGAATTGGAATTCAATTTAGTTGAATTGGAATTCAATTTAGTTGAATTGGAATTCAATTTTGTTGAATTCAATTTTAATTCAAGTTGCATTGCAATGTTATTCACACTTCAATTTCATATAAGAATGAATTAATTTATCTTTTGATCAAAATTCATTTATATAAAAGTTATTTCAACCTGTCATGTCATTGACATATGAACATGTGTTGTCTAGTTAGGCTTCATGTGAATATACTAACATTGTTCAAGAGATTGTTAACAAAGGAACATATGTCAATGTAAAAGGTGAGAATGTAAAAATGTTTTTTGCATTTAACATGTGGAAACAACCATGATGGAGTCCTTTTTAATACTAAGTATGGTATGCAATTTCTTCTTTACATTTATTTTTGCTTCATAGATCATAAATTATATGAATTTGTGTGTTTTTTTGCAATTATGTAAATATTATGTGGGAGTTATATGCACAAAGGGCAAGAGGGAGCAAATGTGAAAACACATTATGAATTTGGCAATGATCCCATGAAAATGTGTTTCAAACACAAAACAAGAATGAGGGTAGGCCATAAGATTAAAGATATTGGAATTATGTAAAATTGTGTTTTTATCGTGTAAATTGTGATTTTTGACAATTTTGTGACTTTTGCTATGAGTTTTCTATGTTCAAGTATGGACATATTTGTGTCTCCTTCATTGTGATTTGCATTCACTTAAAATGTTACACAACAAGTGATGTTCAACTCATTATGTGTGCATTATGTGAAAACAAACAATTGAAAGAATTAATAGACCAAAAGAGGAAACATGTACTCTTCTCCTCAATTTTTTTTCTATGTTTTTTTTTGGGACTTAGAATTTATTTTGATACATGTTTTGATAATTCGATTAAATTTTATGCATCACATCATTACTATATAACACAATCCATACAATATTAACATGTTTATACCTTTACAAACATGTTTTAAATGGCATGGGTTTTTTTTAAATAATATAATATAATATACTATATTTGTCAAATCACTCAACCAAGATGACCCAAAAGATAAAATAATTTGAAGATGCAATAATACAAAAAAATTAATTAATAATGGCTAAAGGGTAAAAACACAATTAAAGGAACCACCTAAATGAGTGGACACTCCTTAAAATTGCATTTTTGTATGTTTGAAAGATCACAAGGGAAGCATAATAGTTTGGATTGTTGTAATGTTTTTTGGATTATGTTCCATTAACTACAAAGTTTACATGCTCAAAGCTTGACACAAATCAATAATGTTTTTGCATGTTCAAAACACTCAAAGTTTGGGAATGGACAATCCTTGTTGTTTTCAAATGTCTTTTTAATTACCAAATGTGCACCAATCCTTCTGAAAATTGGAGAGGATTTTAACATTGATGATTAGGATTTGAATTGATTTTTTTAAATAACCCATTTAAGCACATTCCACTCAAAAGTGTTTTTGACTATGAAAATTATGGATTTTGAAAATGTGACATTAACAAAAGTTATTCATATTTACGTCATAGAGGGCATAAATGCATAATATACATGAGATAAAAATTCAATTTTCAATCAAAATGTAGTGTTAAATGGGCTATCCAAAATTAAAAATTTAAGTTATAAACTAACAAAAAAAATGACATGTGTCATGTATAATATTTGGAAAAGGACTTTTACCTTGGCACCTTTGGTTCCTTTGACTGTGTTTTCACCCTAAATAGGTATATTTGTGAACAATATTATCTTTGAAATCCACATTTGACATTTTTTTGTTACATAAAATCAAGCTTCAACAAAATTGAATTAAGATTTATGAGTGTTTACAAGACATTGTATATGCAAAATGCCACTTGATCATTGTTACAAAATTACATACATAATATGATAAATAAACTAAAATAACTTTGTGCATTTCTTGTAACAAAATCAATGGTTATTAATAGTCTATTGGGATATGACATGTTTAAGAATCCAATTTTCCTATCATACATAAATAGAAAGATTTTTGCATGGATCTTTTATTGAATAAAAATGACCCTTCTATGTACTCATGATAGAAATTTGTGATATGTTCATTATTTTTTTGGAGATTCATTGATTAAAAACTCAATATGGATCATCATTATTTATATGGGTAGATGACCAACATTTTTATCATTACAAATGTCATTAGTTGATGATAAATCCTAATAAATTTATAATATAAAAATGAGTGATTTCCTATTATATGAATTTAAACTATCCTTGCAACTTATGAAAACCCTAATAATAATTATTGACATTATTGAATAGGATAGAAGATGAAAATGTTGTCATAAAACAAGTATGATTCCATCACATCAAATGGTTTGTATGTTTTTTAAAACTCATTTGTTGATCCTTGTCCATTATGCAAATATGACCTACTAGAAAAAAAAATCCAAATCTTGTTTATTGCATAATTTAATGTACATGAATGTCATTTTTATATTTACATTTTATTTATTGTTGTAGTACCTTGGCATCTTTAACACCAGTTACATTATTTTTGAAAATTTTATAATTTTCAGATTTAAGTTTGTCAAAGATTGTTTTTTGAAAATACATAGTCTTTTGGAATGTTCAAGAATGTTTTATTCTTGACATGAAAATTTCAATTTCATTAATTATTCTACAAACATGTGTTGAAGTTACCTTTGTACTACATTAATAAAAAATATTTAAGCAATCTTGAAAATATTATGAATGTATTAAATCATGTGTGTTTTTTACATCCCATGAATATGTTGAAAGGTTACAACTTTTTCTCAACATTTGAATTAAATGCATGGGAGGATACGTGAATTGTTGCCATGGAAGCTTTACAAGAAGGAAAAATGAAAGTGAACAAGGTAGCAAAAGAAAAAGAAAAAAAGAAGTGATGTAATTTGTGGGCAATACACCAATACTTACAAATTAGGTGCAAATTGAAACAAACAAGATTTCAAAAATCATAAAATTTGATTATAACAATTTTTTAATTTTTTATTTAGTTGAAATATTTTCAAAGTCTAGCTTTTGAATTCAAATTTTATATTACTCACAAATTTAATATTTTGGTTAAAACAATTATAGTTTAATCATAAATCACATGTCTCTCAACCTACTTTCACTATGTATCACACTTTGAAAACCTTGATATTGCTTTTTGCATGTTGTTACTTAAGAATGCATGATAATTCATATTCAAATGCATTTGTGTTTCACCTTTTCATTTAAAAACTACACTTTTAAACTTAGTGACATATTAGATTATAAATAATACATTATTTATGTTTTGAAAGATAAAATTTGAATTATAATTATAAATTTTGACCCACACATCATGATTGCAAATTTTTAAGAAGTTCTAAATATTAACATCTTGTTTGATATGAAAAGAACATGTTTTGGTGTATTTTAAACCAATAAATCACACTCTACGTCCATACATTTCATAATGGATTTGATATGGATTAATTTTCATAATGTTCGTTATTCCAACAAGTGATAACACTAAATTTAATATGATGAGAACTTTTCGTTTGTATTGAAATCAAAATTACAAATAAATAGATACGAGATTTCATTATAATTATAACTTTTAAAACTAGATTATTTACATTTTTAACAACCAATATTTTAAAAAAATTAATTGTTATTTAAATAAAAAATACAATATACTTTCTAATTAATGAAATAATATATTAAAAATTTTAAAAATAGAATTTTTATTTAATTTTGAAAAAAAAAATTAATGCACACATTTTAATCAAAATTAAAAACAAGTTCAAATCAATAGTGAAAATGAAATATCCATCATAACACTTTATCAAAGTTGAGAAACCTACATTATTTTTATCACTTTTATGTTTATAAAATTATTTATATTCAATATAAACCATTAAAAAAAAATTCATGAATATTTAATGTGAAGTGGCATCTAACAATCTTTTAATATCACCTCCACACACAACTTAGGGGTGGATATTTTATTTTCCCCTTTTTAACTACCCTTTCCTTGAAACAAATAATTTTTTTCCCCTTCTAATTACTTTCTAATATCAAATCAATAGAATATATTTTCCTTTTGAACTTTTGTCTTTTTTATAATTAGTGAAAACTTGAATGTTTTTGGAGCCTTTAAACCACTATTATTGTTGTTAAGCCAAGTTCCATCTCAACCTAACAAATGTTTTGAAATCGAACATCTGTAGTTAAAATTCGAATCAATATTAACAAAAAACAACAAAATAACAAGAAGCAATAGCAAGGGTGTAGAAAAAACACAATAGAAACATTAGAGGTGTTAGGTTGGACATGGATGGTACTAAGAGGTTGAGGGTTGAAGGTGTTGGATACAATGTCAAAGGACATTGAAAAGCATATAGGGAACATTGCAAGCACTAGGGTCAAAAATATTTTATATTATATATTTTTTGAACCAATGGTTGTTGGGAAGCATGGTAGGAAGGACATTGGGGGATGTTGGAAAGGCCCCAAAAACATGGCTTTTGAAGCAACAAAGGCCACCCAAAAGGACATCATGGGTGCCAAAAATATTAATGTTTAATAGGTGAAAATTAAGTTTCATATTTAAAAATTAATGGAAGTGAAAATGATTTCATGGACATTTTATATGATCATGTATTATCAATGTATGATAACTAATTTCTTAAAATGATTTATTTAAATAAGATTTAAATATATTAATATTTTGACTTTATCATCATTGGTAATGTGAAGCAACACGATGCCCAAATAAAATAAAAAAGTGGGTGCACCCCTCAATACGTAATAGAAGCATGAATAAGTAACTCATATTGCCTATACCCCCTTTTCCTTCCATTAGCCTAGGTCAAAGATGGTGAGAAAGAAATGTAGGAATATAAATTATATTCATTTAATGAGGTGATGAAACATGGACCTAAAAAGCCCATGGTTTTTTTTTGGGAGGGTGGGCGAAAGGGTTGTTTTGGATTATTTGGTTTTATGTTATTTTTGATGTTTTCCCCTATATGTTTTCAATAGCACCACTCTTTTATCCCCATATGTTTTGGCCCAAATTCTCCCCTTTTCAACTATACAGGTGAGCTGAAACGGAGGTTCTAATCCATCTTCTAATGTAATTCTATTATTTTGGTAACTTTTTAATTAATTTTGATTTTAGTTTTTTCTAGTGGTGAACTAATCAAATTGGCTCATTGAAAAAAACAAAAAGATGAACTTGGGAGGTACCCCCATCTAGGTTAATTGAAACATGAAAAATGTACCATGATGAACAATTAATTTTGCTCCACCTAGAATCAGAATTAGATTTTTCAAAATGTTGGTCTTATTTTAGTTCCAATCTCACTTAGTAATTAAACCTTACATTTGGTTTTAAAACATTACCAAGTGGAATTGGGGGTTAGAGTGAAAGCACACTATAGTGACCCCCTTTGGGCCTTTGGGACATTTTTGGGTTTAGTATTATAGTACATATAATATAATTATTCGAAAAGTATGGTACATTTAATTTTAGGTATCAATTTTGGTTTTTGGGCCCTACAATTATTATTTTACAACATTAATGTTATTTAATTTTTTAAAAATAATAAATTCATTATCTATATTCAAAGATCCATGAGTATATTTATAATATACATTGGTATATAAGGGCCATTGTTTCATTTTGGTTGCACTAACTTTAAGGCTTCATTAATCATTAAAATAATCAATTTTAATGAAATTAAAAAATTGCCCATCTAGCTATGCTCACTTTCCATGTGAATGTGATTACTTGTCAAAATTTCAATTTACCACACATTTATTGCATCTTTTCTGAAAGAATTCATTTTTTGAAATGAAAATTTTCAAATTAATCACATGTTATCCAAACATGGTTCATATTATGTGAAATGACATGGTTCAATATACATTCAAATTTCATAAAGATTAAAATCATTTAAATTAATTTTTCTTCAGAGTTTATTATATTTTAGAGTACACAAGTATGTATTACATTTGTTTCCATAAATATACTCCAATCTCCCACTTTAGAAAAATGAAATGAAATAGTTTTTTTTTTTTTTTCTAATATATTGCTTAGGTTATATTCTAACATAATATGCAAAAATATTATGAATTTTTTTCAAAAGTTTAAGGTGGGATACATTCAAACATACACACCCTTGGAAAGTAGTACAATGTGACACCCTTAGGTCATCATAGTGTGCTTTCACTTGTTAGTTCCATCCCTAGTTTCAAAACTAGGCCACAAACATATTTTCAATTCTTAGTTTATTCTAGGTGCTTGGAACCAAAATTGTCAATTTTATCTATCATTTTGAATACTCACCCAACACTAGTCTAAAATGTTGTCCACTTGTACAAGAGATTATATGATTTTAGTTTTGGCCCAAAAAATAGTTTGATGAAGCTAAGGGTTTATAGCAATGTTGTGCAAGTATGTTCATAATAATGTTCAAGTGATGATATATAATTTTTAATATATAATTGTTATGCATCAAGTAAGGGAATATTAACATTAATTTTTTCCCATCAAGATAACACCCAAGTAGATAGAAATTTATCTTTTTGATAGACAAGTAAGGTGAGAACCCCCCCCCCATCATATACCCCTTTAGGGGTTAAAAATGGGTATGTATTTTTCATATGTTTGACTAAATTTGAAAAAAATTAATTGCATTTTGGAATTTGAAAAAAAATTTTAGAAACTAAATCCAATGTTTAAATGTTATTTACTCAAAATGTTTGATTCATCCTTGAGGGTAAATGTCATGCCTATGAATAAACACTTAATGTATACAAAGATTAAAATGGTGTCATGGTTGACATTTGGTGGGTGATGGGGTCTCAAGGTAATTTGTAGTTCATTTTTAAGTGTTGTAGTAAGTTTTTGAATCATTCAATTTTGTTAAGTAACTTGCAATTTATGGCCCCCTCAATAGGGAGGTTTCGGTAAAAGAAATCTTGTCCATTTTAATGTTAGGTTTGCAATTAGTGTGCAATTAATGTTTAAATCAACTCATTTTGTGAGAACACTTGTACTAGTCTTACATGTCACCATAGTTGCAAATGCTCCTAATCACATATGTGACTACATTATGATAGATCCAAATTTTAGGGACACATGACTATAATTTATGACTAACACAGATATGAAAAGATTGATGAAAAATGAGCATATTTCATCCATTGTTGGTTCACAACCAAGTTGCTTTTGCAATTACATTTGCAAATTTTACATAAATGATTAAATGACACAAGACGTCTCACAACAACACATTATGGGTTTTTTGATCGATCAAATAAATGACTATTGTCCTTTTCAACTACAATTGTAACTATTTAGTCACAAAAATCACTATTTTGTTGCAAAGGCCATTGAGACATCATGTGATGTCATGGTTTTACAACTATAATTAGTATGACTACTAGTGTGTTTTTTTTGGATAGATATATTATTATTTTTAAAATTGTAGTAATTATGCTTTAAATAAATTTAAATTAATTAATTAAAAATACCTTGACTTTTGTGACTAGAATAATGATTTTTAATCTCACAATATCATGATGTGGCATTCCATGTGTAATATTTATAATGCCAAAACATGTCTTTTATACCTTGTCCTATTCGATTACAATGGGAGAAATGACTAGAAAATGACATAAACAACTTTAAAAACAACTAAAAAAATGATTATAGTCACATAAAACTAGTTGTAAAAGACATGTTTTGGTGTTGTACGTAATAAAATATTTGACTATTAGTCAACATGATGATTCATACACTACTTTGGATGAAATGAGGTGTTTATTGGTTGGTCACTATGTTAGAGATGATGTCCAATTCCTCAATGTAACTCTTTGCATCAAGATGTAAGTCCAAAAATTTTACCTTCATTACAATAAATCCTATCTTTTGAACCCGACGCACAAATGACCATTGTTTTTTTCAACTACATTTATAATTACATAGTCATAACAATCACTAAGTAATCGCAAAAGGCATCAACATGTTGCATGGCACCATGGTTTTGCAACTGCAATCAATATGACAACTTGTTGGTTTCACTAAGTTTGAATTCTTGATTTTTCAAACAGTTCAAGTTGACTAACTAGTCCTTTTTTACTAATGGACATGTCCATTTTAACTAAAGGCTCAAAACAAGTATTTTTTAACCAATCAAGTTTACTAGAGTAATTTATTTTGACCAATACATATAGTCAAGCTAAACAACCTTAGTCAAAATGGCCAATAGGTTTTAGTCAAATTGAACATAAGAAATTAACATCATTAGTCAAAATGACCAATGTTCTTTAGTCAAATGGAACATTTTATGCCTATTACATACCTACCTCCTACCTCCCACCTATAATTTTACAACCTACCTACCTACCAACCCACCCACCTACTTAAATGTAATATTTACCTACCAACCCACCCACGTACCTAAATGTAATACCTACTTATCCCACCCACCCACTTATTTACATACTCCCTACTTACCTACCTACCTATCTAGTCTATGTATAACAACTTACTTATAACCTACCTAGATGTATTAGCTACCCACCTATAACCTACCTACATATTAACTACCTACCTACCCACACACTTACTTCTATATACATGTACTACGTACCTACATACCCACCCACCTACCTACTTATCTATTCACCCGCCCACCCACCCACCTATCTTTTACAACCTACCTACTTTCATACTTCAAAGTCTTGCAATGAGTTGAAATAAACATATGAAATTAAAAAATTAACAAAAGTTGCACATTGTTTGATGGTGTGGTCCATTGGTTAAGGACTTGGTTTATCATTGGGGAGGTTAAAGGTTCAATTCCTAACATTATAACCTATGTACAATGTGTTTAAAAAGCTAAAGTAGGTAGGGTAGGCTAAGTAAGATATACTAGGGTAAGTTAAAGTAGGTTAAGTAGGATAAGGTAGGGTAGGCTACCACCTACCTACCTACTTGTTTGCTTGGTTTTTAACGACCTACCTACCTACTTACTAGCCACAAATGTTATTTTATATGGGTAAAAATTTGACCAGTCAAATGGTCCATACTATGCCAGTAAAAAAAACCACCCCGATCACAACGAACATGTTGAAATCAACTTGTTCAAGATGACTGAATGGTCTTTTTGAAGTTTGTTCAAATTGGGTTTTTTAAAGTAGATTTACTAGTAAAAAACACTAAGTTTTTTGGTAGTTTTTTTTGGTAAATTATCATATTGTTTTTCAATTTTTGTTCATTAATTAGTTAGTTAGTTACAAGAACCATCCACCTTTGTGACTAATAACGACTCAATTTCCCATGATAATGAGATGACATACTATATGCCAATAAGATGATGTGGTCTTATTTGTCAACATCATGATTCATGTCATTGATTTATGAATTAATCTCATTTATTAGTTAGTTGAAAATGTTTTTTTTTGTAATTAATAATGACTTGATTTTCCATGTGATGATGACAATTGGCAACAAGGTGTCACAAATTTTCATGGCAATTCATGATTCTTTGTGACACCATAGGTTTTTGTGTGTTTTGAATTTATGGCACCAATATTTGTCATGGCATGTCATAATTTTGTGTGTGTTATGAGGTTTTTAAAATCATGAATTCACATGCATGTGTATGTGTACTAAATAATTTATTGTTAATTTGTAATTATGATTCTAATATTAATTTAGTTGTTTTGAAAAAGGTGACACATAACTCCTTGATTTTTTAACTACTTAACACATTAACTTAAGTTAATATACTTATTAAGTTAACCTATGTATCTAGGTTACTTAGTAAAAACCTATTTCATAATATAGTTTACTTTGTAAGTTACTTAACTAGATATAAGAAATTGATTACATTTAATATATGTTTAAATATACATAAAATAGGTTACCCTACTAATAGGTTAACCTTGGTAGGCTTGCCTAGGTTCCTAGTTTTATAATTTTTGCCAAGTCAACTTAAGTAGCCTCATTACAAAATATTTTATCAAGTTTGTAACCACCTCAAATTTGTGCGACTAAATGCGATTATGATGTAACTAAATGCAATTAGATATGACATAATTATCTTAGGTTAGTAAGTAGTATAGGTTGGTAAACAAGTTCATCTTAAATCAATCTAGGGAGGTTTAGGTCTAGGCTAGGTTGGTAGCTAGTAGGTAGGTTGACCTAGGTCAACCTAAGGTGGCCAAGGTTATTTCAAGGCAAATTTTTTTGAGCTTCATAACTTTGCATTAAATATAATTAATATAAAAAAAGTGGTAGTGCATGTCATACCAAGGTTAATGATGACATGGAATTTCATTATTATAAGATATTTTAAATAGATGGTGCTATTCCATACCATATCTGGGGAGATGTATCATATTTATTGAAAGTTTGTAACCACTACCAATCTCATAAACAATCATTCCGCATCGAATCAAAAACCTGGCGAGAGAAACTTCTAAGAGATTATCTCCCATAAAAAATACGGATTTTCCACGTACCAAATCGAGATAATCTCTAGTTGTTAAAATGACTAGGCTTTGTAACTGAACGTCCTTTGCAACTAAATGGGTGAAATGACATGGGTTTAGTAATTCATTAATCATTAGTCACATATGTGTTTCCTACTCATTATGTAGTTGTAAAGGTCAATTACAAAACTGAAAAATGTGTTGTGTTTATTAACCAAATATTATTAAGTACATATTTTTGACCTTTGTAAATGTTAACAAATATTTTGTAAATGTTATCCAATTAAAAAATAAGTTAATATTTAAATTAATTCATACTTGGTGTTAAGTAATCATTTTAGTTATTAGTAAGATCCATTTAGGTTATATCAACTTAGCTATTTACCAATTACCTATCTTTATTATTTACCTATGTAAATAGTAATATGAAATAAACATTTCAAATAAAAAACTTGACAAAATTTGTCACCTTTTGGAGGTGTAGTCGATTGGTAAGGATTTGGTTTATCATTGTGAACGTGAAGGGTTCAATTCCTTTTACTGGTAATTTATGACGTGCATGCTTAAAGGACTAGGGTAGGTAACTTGTTAAACCAAGGTAGTTAACTACGTTCGGTTAAGTAGGTTAAACTATGTTAAGCTAGGCTTACCACCTACTTACCTACCTATTTACTATCTACCAATCTATTTATTATCTACCTAATAAAAAGGTATGTACACTTAAGTAGGTAGGTAATCTACTTAGGCTAGGTAGGGTAGTTATCTAAGTAGGTACATGGTAGGCCACATGTTTGCCTATCTACTTACAAGTTATTTACATAGCTACCCATATGATTAATGTATGTAACAAGATGTAAAATAAATAAGTTGAAGAAATTTATCACCATATAATGATGTGGTGCAATGGTTAAGGATTTGATTTATCCTCATGGAAGTGAAGGGTTTAAGTTTTTATACTTGCATCATAAGGACTAGTTGAGATTATTACATTAGGTAAAATATGTTAGGCTAAGATAGCTAGGCCTAATATCTAACTAAACTACTATGCCTATAGGTAGGTAGGTTTGGGTAGGTACCTATTAAACCTACTTACTTATTATTTTACTTGGGTAATTAGATAGGTAGGTAATTACGCTAAGTTAGGTAACAAGGACATTTGGCATCATGCAACTATCCATCAAATAGTCATAAATGTAGTTGAAAAATCAAGTTCCACATAGGTTAAATGGTGTTCATGTCATATTCACATTCATCCATGATAGTGGATGAAAAAATTAATTGTAGTCACAAAAGTTTCCAACTGTTGGTGCAACTTCTGGATGCCTCATGTGACATCTTTTGCACCTAGTTGTTTGATGACACTTGTATTAGGCAACTAGACCATAAATTGTAATCACAAGTGTTAAACATTAGAATTAAAATCTAGTTGTTAATTTCCAAATGTTTTAAAGTGTCTTCCATTTGAATTATATTTTTAGCACACACCTACCACTTTTAAGATGTGCACTTTTATCACATGTTTGTAATCTTCAATTTTATCCCATATGTTTTGCCCAAGTTCTCCCCTTCTCATCTATATAAGTGGGCCGAAGGGGAGGTACTACATCTTCATATGAAAACTTCTATTTTGTAGAGCTTTTAAAGTTTTGGTTTATAATTTTTTTATTATTATTTATATGATGGGCTAATCAAATGCAAAAAAAGAAAGAAAGAAAGAAAGAAAGGCAAACACCCAATCTAATTAATTGAACTAACAAAGTTTAAGGTTTAGGTCATATTTATTATTTTAAACAACCAAGATGCCAAAACATATTTAACTTTGGGTATGGGTATTTCTTACATATGCATAAGGTTATAAATAGGGTATAAATTTGCAAATTTTATGGGTATCCACTTCATTAAGGTACATATTGGTTTTTAAAAAAATAAATCAAGGTAAATAATTGACCCAATTTGCACTTGGTAGGCATATTTGGGTGAAAGATATACCCCCACAATGTCATTGGTTCAAAGATACTTGTTAATACGTCTAATTTGATGAGACTTGATTCAAACCACATTTTTCACATTGTTGGTATTTTGGTTTTCAATTCCTCAAAAACCAAACAAAAGAATGAAAGTTCAAGAATGTGAAAAATTCCTCATCAATGTGTAGGTAGGGTAAGCATGCCCATATAGTGTGGGCATGAGGTAGCCAACAAACACAAGTTTTCAATGTTATTAATGTTCAAAATATTATGTATGACCAAATGTTTGGTTGCGAAAAATTGTGTTTCGAATTATTCCAATACTTGTGCATGTGGATGATTTTTGTGTTTGGTCATGAATGAAAAGTTATATAAATATATACAAAATTGGTTACCCTTTGGGCAACAAATGTTTGGTGGTAGGGAGTGAAGTAAACACACAAGTGTGTACAAATAACCAAAAATGTGCAAAAAATACAAAGGAAATGTCTTTTGATGTCTAGTGATGGGGGTTGGAAGGCTAGGGTCCAATTAAAAAGAGGCAATATATGCACATAAATGTGCAAGAACCCATATTGATTTTTAATGCAAAAGTGTGAATTAAGGCAATTGAAAACAATTCCAAAAAACCTAAAATTGAGACATTTATGAACAATAAAAAAGACACAAGCAAAAGCATATTAAAGTATACTAATTGGTCATCCTTACATTTGACAAATAAAAATAGATTTGGAATCTTTTGCATTTTAGGCATTCTAGTCATGCCATAAATTTTGGGATGTACTTATCATATTGATTAAACCATATATGGTCATTCCTAATGTATGTGATTATTCTCATTAGTTTATTGCAAGTTTATTGCTCTAGTTAATATTGCACATTTTTCAAATCAAACAATTCAAATAATGTGTTATTAATGTTTCAGCCCTTACGCACCTTGATATACATTTTTTGGAATTTGAATTTTTGGATTATGACAATGTGAAGCCCCTTAGAAAATAAAATTTCCATAAACTTAAATTTGGCATCCAAAACATTTTTTTGATATGAAACTAAAGTGTATTGCATGTGTTTAATTCATAACATCATGCCCAAACCTTTTCAAAATGCAATATATGAATAGAATTTTTAAATATTTTTTTGGGACCTACTTTCAATCTACTTTCTCACAATGTGAACAATTGGCAAATTTTGCAAAGTAGATTGAAAGTAGGTTTTTAAAAAGGTTGATACAACTTTTGAAACTTTCAAAAAAATTCAACATACCACATTTGATGCCTTCATGTAATTCAATCATGCATTCATGCCCATCATGGAGTTTCCTACTACCTATTACCTAACCTACCTAATTTAGTTTAAACATTGTGATTTATATTTTGTTATATTTTTAATTTATGTGATATGTGATTGGCTAGGTGGACGAGAAATCATCACAATTCATACACTTGGAAAGATTAGTTGCCATTAATTGCATCCTTGGTTGTAAACATGGCCAACAGAAGAAATGACTACAATCATGTAATCATAATAATTACTACAAGTCATTTTACATGTCATATATGAATATATGACTAGGTTTGGGGATTAGTGATAAAATGGTCAAATCATTAATACCATGTTTTGGCGTAATGAATTTTAGTTTTTTTTTCTACATGATAGATACAACTTGTCATTACTTCAAAAGTCCATTATGAGTCCATTATTAAAATTATCCATAATTTTAAATACAATTTCCACAAAAAATTATTGTAACATGGTTAAATGAAAAATTGATAATGTTAATGTTGAATATGGTTTTACATTTTTAATTCATTTATGATCCATAAAAACTACAACTTTGACAGTCCAAAGATTCTATGTAACTGTGCTTTCACCTAATCATGAACAAAGTTTTGGCCATAAAAGGTTCAAATCAAGTCACAAACCATTACCAAATTTCAATTATTGTTAATTGTAAATTGTGTGATAAATGAAATGGGTGGGGTTTTAGAAGGATTTTACATTTTTGGACGTGAAAGACTATGGGATATGACCACATCATATTTTGCAAACCAAGGACATGTATGAAAATGCAAAAAAAAAGGTTTGGATGAAATGTTTCCTTTTCAAAGAATTCTTGTCTTTCTTTGAGAATTTTTGTAACACGAAATTAGGTCCCCACCCAAGTATGAACGCTGGCTGATCTTGAGGTTTTTGTTGTTTTATTAGCTGTCATTTTATTACGGCGCCCCATTATTGCTGCATGGAAGTGGGGGAAGAACGGAATGGAAAGGAGGCAGCTTGTGATAGAAGCTTAGTAGAGAAGCTTAATGGAGAAGCAATAACAAGTTTTTCAGGCAGGCAGATGGGAAGAGAAGAGGGGAGGTCTGCAGAAGGAGAGCTTCAAGTCTAGAGTAGTATGGCTGATTTTTGGGAGAGATGTGTACTTCAGCACTTGAGATAACTAAGATAGGCAGATAGACAGAGAAGAACGAGGAGCTTAGAAGATTGCTAGTTGCTGATTTCTTCCGCTGCGTTAGTAACTAGAGGATGGCTAGCTCCTGAATCTGGTGAGAGTCA
>Ga0116231_10010123_pt1 | contig 15413 bp, 15 predicted proteins | sample S1TSphgellanicum_2_FD_89695 | JGI IMG/M metagenome (GOLD analysis project Ga0116231, IMG submission 89695) | Host-associated microbial communities from peat moss isolated from Minnesota, USA - S1T2_Fd - Sphagnum magellanicum MG | ecosystem: Host-associated > Plants > Peat moss > Unclassified...
ATATGTAACCCTAAATTAGGTTACATTAACTTCTGGGTGTCACTGATCAGGGAAGTGGGCTGTTGGTTAATTGAGCCGTTTGTTTCCATGACGGCTGCTAATTACTTTACTTCCACATGGGAAGCTTTGTTGATTTGGGAGAGGGGTGGTGTACTGAGAGGTTTGCATGGCGGCTGCACTGAATGGGTATGGAGCCTGTGTGGCGACTCCGAATTATGGCTAGGGTCGGCGATGCAATTATGGAGAATGGCCGAAACTTCTGGACGAAGCTAACGATGGTTGATGAGGAAGATAGGAAGGACGGGTTTTTAGTAACGGACAGTATGGAGGAGAGAGGCAGGAGTTGGATAGTAGAGAGCTTAGTTATGCTGAGATTTTTCTTCCGCTGCGTCTGAAGTAGAGTTGAGCTCTTGTTGCAATGATAGACAAGAGGAATTAGGGAGAGGAGGAAGCAGTTTGAGTTTTGGGAATGGAAAGCTGTCCGCGGGTGTGAGACCGAATTGTAGAACTTAGATGCCAGGGTCCACATCAGTTGGTGTATGCATCGTTTGTTCGCACAGGACCCCTTCTTTTTTGGCTACAGTACACCTTAAAAGATTTTCACCTAGAAGATTCAAAATAGATGAAAGCTTTTCTATATTTGATGTTTTGTAACAAATTTTTAGCTTTAAGGTTTGGATGTGAACGATGAGAAGTCTTAGGGTTTTAAGGAAGAACATTTTTTCTTGTTTTCAGCTAGGGGTGTTACGCACCACAACGATAGAGGCAAGAAAAAGGAGTGATGGAGATGCGGTGGTGTTTATGGCTTTTATGCTTTTGTGTCGTTTTTTTATATTTGGGATGAGTGAACTAAAGTGGATATTACTAGACATTAGCGGAATGTGAGGCAAGGGAGCTACTAAACAATGGGGAGTTAGCGGAATTTTCGTTGTGGAACTAAAGAATGAAGAATAGGAAGGCAAATAAGTGGGAATTGGGGATTGATTTTCTTAAAGGGGATGGAAAGGAAAGAAGAAAGAAGAATAAAACTAGATTTGGTTGTAAAAAGAAGTACTAAGTAATTCGTTGCACCATGTACTTCAATAAACAAGAATTTAGTCTAAGAGGGGAATTTGAAGGTTGATGATGAGGGGGATGATGAAGATCTTAAGGGTTTCAAGAGCGGTATGTAATCTTCTCAATGTGTGTGTCAAGTCGATTTGTGTGTGAATGTTATTGATTTACATATCATGAAAAAACACCTTAATTACTGGGAATTCTAAAGATTAGTCACATTTTGTTAAATGTTTCAAGGTGGATCATGCAAAAGGGCTACGATTCTTGGTAAAATTTGTGAAATAGTCAATGGGGAGTTGAAGTGTGTTGTTTCTTTTTTTTAATGTATTGTCAATTTGAGGGGTGGTATTATGAGTATTGGTTTATGCAATCTATTTGGACTCAAGGGTCTATATTACAAAATGTTACCTGGGACATGGGTTCTTTTGGAAGTTTAATGTTTTTTTGGGGGTTTATGTGGTCTAAAGCAATTGAGAAGAGTAAGAAGGCCAGTAGGCTCAAGAAAGAGAGATCGGAAAGATCTGACATTTTATAGACTTCAAGCCTTTCATTATTGGTGATAACAGAAATTTAGGTGGCTTTTGGCTCAAAGCCAATGGGTAATTCTGATCTAGGTTTTACCATTTAATATATGTGTTCCTTGTTTTGATTATTGTGTGCCCAAGTTTTTTGTCACAACATGATTGGTGAAATCGTAAAATACTCAAATTTGACATGTGTGACCCCTTTTGTTGGAATAATTGAATACCATGTTCCACCCACTAGGGTTTGGTGTTTAATAACTCTCAAAAAGGAAATTGTCAAAATTAAAAAAAATCAAAAATGGTATTGTTGGAAAATCAAGGAATTGAATTCTTAGTTTCATGCAAAGTAATGATTGTTTCTACCTCTACATGTGATATTAAAGGTATAATATGTGTAGTTATTATTTGATTGTCAAAAATTTAGAAAATTAATAATGAAATTATCAAACCCCTTTTCTTGAAAAACTAAATTATTTAGCAAAAAATGTTGAGTATCAATGGTGATTTTGGCAAATTTTGTTGAAAATTAGTTGTAAGTTTAGTATGCAAAAACAAATCAAGTTCATAATTGTATTCACAAGATGAAAAGGTTGTAAACATGGAATAAAATTAAGAACAAAACTAAAGCATAAGGCAATACATCATAATGTTATTGAACAATCTAAAAGTAAATGGGGGGGGGGGATAATTGTATTTAAACCTATTTGGAGACCTAGTTGCAAGAAATTTTTTAAAAAATCCATATGGCCCATTGTCCAAGGAATTTTCTTGAACACCTTTCAAATGTCTATTATGGATAGAAAATGGACAATGGTGGATGAACTCCATTCATTGAATGAAATGTGAATGATGAAAGATGACTTCCATTCATGAATAACAAACTAGGTGATGATGGATGAACTTCATTCATTATAGACGAAAGAAAACATTCATGGTTGAACTTCATCCATGAATGATGAATTAAAATAAATTATATATTTGTATATAATTAATGATTAAAAATTCATGATATGTGATTTTATGTCCTTTGTTGGAATGGTTTAGTGAATGCCATTTGTAATAGATCAATATTCACATTTTTGTTTTGAATCTTCAAATGATTATAGAGGTCATTTTGATAATGTGAAGGCACATTTTATAATTTTAAAAAAAGTTTCTAATTAATAAAAAATCATTTCATTTGAAAAAAACTTGGATTTTAAATCTTAATTTAAACATTTAAAACTAATTCCCAAATAAAAAATTCATGTGGAAGCCTTAGGAATGTTTCCCTTGATCATAGGCATTTTGATTTGGTCATGGGTGAGTGTTTCACATTATTTGTGTTGGACCCCATTCTTTGCCTTTGATTTCCTTATCATTTTTGAGAATAAATCATGATTTCAAATTAAGATTGCAACAATTTTTTTTAATTATTAAAATCTATAATCTTGGTCATGAACACATTTTTCACATATTCTCCATAACACCTTTTAAATGCATTTAATTGAGGGTTGCTTCAAATTCCTCAAATAGGTCCATTGGCTAAGATTCACAACATTAATTCACATTAAATGGTGATTGCTTGAGGTGGGTTGTAGCATTTTTACAAAAGTGTTGCTACAAGTGGTGACTTAAGAAATATTTAGTTTGATTAACTTTATTTTGAAAAAAATGAAAAAAATTCCCTAAAAACCACAATTTGTTTTTCTTACAAAAAATTTGATATTTTTTGCAAAAATATCTTTAAAATAAAAAATTGATTTAGACATCATTAAACAAATGAAATACATCACACCATTCATATTTGAGAAAAAAGACTCAAAACAATAAAACCTCCCTAAATTTGTGCTTTCTGATTTTCTCCTCAACAAACTTTTAGAATTTCCATTGAACCATTTTCCACGATCACAAATTTTTAAAAATGCAAACTAGTGTTGGCTGATTTTTCCTTTTATAAAATTAGTTTTGGTGGATTCTTCCTTTTTTTAAAAACTAGTGTTGGCTAATTCTTTCTTTTTTAAAAAATATTTGGTTCCAACTTGAACAATTTTGAAAGTTTTGGCATGTTCTTGAAATGTGGATTCTAAGCATGTGGTTTTAGTATTGGCAATTTTTTCAAATTCAAGAAGCTTCAAGCTTGGTTTGAAAACAAGCTGAATTCCACATAAACATTATCACTCTCCAAATTTGGGAATTTAATAGGTACATCTAGAGTTTTACAACAAATTAAAATTGAAAATTATAAAAGTTGCCAAGTTTTAAAATTATTCACTTACCTATGAAGTTAACCTATTTGCTAAGTTTTTAAAAAATCAATTTGTTTATTTAAAGAACCTAAAATTATTTTTAAAAATTGGTTATCATTCTAGCAAAAGGTTAATTCCATAGTTTGATCCTTGTACTAGTTCCACCAAAATATGTTGGGGGCATAAAAATGTGAACTTGAACCTTTGATTTTTACACTCTAATTAGGAAATTTGTCAACACTAGTTCAAGCCACTAAGCCTTTCACCACCAAATCCACACCAAAAACCATTACTAATTGAACTTCTCTCTCTTTATATGTAAGACCATTTGTAACACGAAAACAGGTCACTACTCTAGTATGAACACAACCTTTCGTTAAGATTTTATTTCGTTTTAACTGCCGTCGTTAATTTTGGCTGCGCAGACTTCTCCATTACTCCTACAAGGAATTGCATGGCGGCTGCTTCTGGGTGGTCGTGAAAGCTGATCACGCGTGAATTATGGTATGGAGTGTAGCTAAAAAAATGAGGTCCGGGTCCGGAGAGCTAGGGAGAAAATCCGGGGATTTTGTGAAATGTGTAGTGGTGTGAGAGAGAAGAACAGAGAACGGCAGAGAGAGATGAGTAGAGAAGAGGAGAGTCTGGGTCGGGGGGAGGATCTTGGTTGGCTACTGAATTTTCCGCTGCATCTGTAAGCCAGCCAGTTGTCTGCTTCTTGATGGGACTGTTGGAATGAGTAGCAAGGAGAGAGAGAGATCAGGCCATTGAGCGGCATTGGAAAATCTTGAAGTCGTGTTGCTTCAGGAGAAAAGTTTTCTGACTTGGGCAGGCCTGAGTGTCTTGCAATCGAGAGTGATCAGCAAAGGCATTATGTGACACGGTGGCGTTGTTGCAGTCTGTGGTGACAAAGGTCAGACACTTCATGGAATCAGTTGCATACCGTGAACTCTGATCGATAAGACTCAACCGTGTGAGGAGTCTGTCTTCTGATGGACATGATATAACTAGGAACGCAATAGGTTTGTATTGCGTCTGTAAATAAAGTTTTGAAGCATGAAATCAACTCTGCCAGATTTGTGTGATCGAAATCAATGTTTGTAAATGATCAGTGAGTGCACAGGAGAATGCTTGATAAAGATGCCAAAGGAGCTTTCTAGTTTGGGAATAATGAAGCATTCACCTGAGTTCAGGCGACTCATGTCATCCAGTCTGTCTGTGTGGTTTTAGTACCCTCCTTTTTTGGTTACACATTTAAAGGTGCATTCACACTTAATGTTAAGTCAGTGTTAAATAAAAATCTAGGTGGCATCTTAGGTGGCACCCAATGTTAAATGGGTGATTGTTTAATATTAAGTGAATGTTAACTTAACATAAAATCTTCATGGCAAATATGTTGTTTAGGTCTTAAATGACTAGCTTGATGTTAGGGGACTTAATACTAGAGCCCTTAACACCATAAGTGAATGCACCTTTAGAACAATAAACAAGACAACAACCATGGAATGTCTGTCCATTTCAATTCCACACTATTGTGGCCTATGCTGTTGGCCCAAGTATTACCACATCTTCAACTGATTTTTCCTTCCAAAACCTGATTTATTTGAAATTTTAGTAACAAATATAATAGAAAAATCAATATCTCCCACATTCTAATCCAAATCTTATTAAATAAATTCCATTAAATCTTGTTCATCAAGATCTTTTCAAGAACACCAAAGGCACATTCCACTTCCTCTGAAATTTTTAGCTACAATTTAATTTAATTTTCAATGAAGAAATCATTCAATATTCAAAAACTTCTACATTGCAAGTCTAAACACCATGAAACCAAGCTGATGCACCCCTCATCCTTGAGAGCTTTCCAAAGACACCAAAAATGTGATTTGAAGCATCCTAGTTTAGTGGATCTCATCAATACAAAATAAAACAAAAGAAATAAACTACTATTAGAGCAATGACAATGGTAGTGAGGGTTTTGCTACAGTTTGGGTGGCGATGGGAGTGGTGACAACAACTTGTTACCACTACTGCCATCGCTTCCTTGTGTTCATTAGTTAGCACTGCGCAAGAAAAGGAGAGAGAGAACGACATACAAAGAAAGACAAATAGAGACAAAGAAAAAAAATTGTAGTTGGGGGACTTGAGGAAACATGAAAGAAAAGTTTCAGTTCCATTAGAGAGATTAGTTGTAAATCTACTTTCTAGATTTCCATGGCATGGTGAGACATATGAGAACAACCACTTTTTGGAGTAAAGGAGGAGGATAATGACAAGAGTAACAGTAACATCAACAGGCAACAAGATAACAAAGGTGAAGAGGTTAAGTGAAGATGGGTTTTGTGTTTTTTGTTCTTTTTTTTGTTTGGGTTTTGTTTTGTGGTGGGTCCTTTTTTTAATGCTTTTGTCAAGCCTAGAAAGTTTTTTATCACCAAGAATCTAGTCATTACTCACAAATTAAGCACAATGGAGAGTTTCTATTACAAAGAGAAAAACTTTACCACAATCTTGGTTTTTCTTGGTTTTTGTCATAGTCTTGGAGAAATAACAAAGGAAGAAAAAAAAGGAAAAAAAATTAATTAATTAAAAAAAAAGTGTTATAAGTGTGAATGTGTCAATAATTAATAGTTAGTCATTCACCAATAATATGTTTTTTAGGTTTTTTTTAAAAAAAGAAAAAGATGTGTTTTTCTGTTATTGAAGTTGGGGTTCTCCAAAGAATAAAAGATTAGATGTTTTTGGGCCCCTAATTCTTGCAAAATAGTTTTTTAAAAAGTGTATAGGTTGTGTTAAACCCAATAAAGTAAGGATGATGGTGTTAAAGGTTATTGCAAAATTAAAGTTTAATTATCTTTTGAAACAAAACTTGCTTGTTTATGACAGTTCATTATATTTTTCCATTTGATCTATTTAGTCTTATGTGGTTGGCTTTATAGGTTTAAAATTACCATGTTGAAATATGTATCTTTAAAACATGGGACCTATTTGCAATTGCGCAAATAGGTCCCATTCTAATATTTTTGCATTAGAGTGTTTAAGTCTTGTTGAATCTAGTTGATTAATGATCGTGGCACCCAAGCTTATAGCAAAGTTAGGGTTTGGCCTTGGCATAATGCCTTAGCAAAGGACTCCTTGGAAAGTTTCCTATCTTTTTTCATTCATTTTGCTTAGTATTATGTGACACTACTAAAATTCTTAATTTTTTTTACTAGAAATTTTCGCAAAAAAAAACTAATTTCAGACAAGTGTAAAAAAAACCTCTATCTCATTTTGGACAAGTCGTTTTGAACCTGTCCATTGTGACTGGGCCATGCACTTTTTTGACTAAACCTAAGTTGGCATTTTTGACTAGTCATTTCGATTAATACTTTTGACTAGTATTTTTTATTAGTCATTTTGATTAGTCAATATAACAAAAAATGATTTTTTAATTGGTCAAACACCATTTTGATTAGGCAAATGCCATGTGGCATTTAAACAGTGGCCACCCAAGTGAAGCCATGTGGCATTTAAACATTGGCCACCTAGGCTATGCCACATGGCATTTAAACATCAGCCATCTATGTTATCCCACATGGCATTAAAACCTTGGCCATCCATGTTATGCCATGTGACATTTAAACATTGGCCACTAGGTTATGCCACGTGGCATTTAAACCTTGGCCATCTATGTTATGTTATGTGGCATTTAAACATTGGTCATTAGGTTATGCCACATGGCATTTAAACATTGGCCATTAGGCTATGCCATGTGGATAAAACCTAAGCAACCTAGGTTAGATTTAAAATTAGATAACTACTCGTAAGATCCCTATCTTTAAAAACCTATAACCTAAACTCCTAGGTTTAAGTTTAAGAGCCTATAACTAACAATAAGATATAAAAGCTTAAAGTATGCTAAGGCAACCTAAACTATGACTTTTACTAGGCTTAAATGTACACCACCTATATAAAGCCTTCACCTAGATGACCTAAGTAGGAAAATCTTATTTCATTTTGAATTTAGCTTTTAAGTTTGCGCTTTTTCAATTGGATCATCCCAAGTGGCCTTCTTTTTTAAAATATTTCTTATGTTTTGGATGCTTATGGTGCATCTATTTATATTGCTCATCATTTGGAAGGGATGACAAACAATATGGGACAAACTTTTGGGAAGGAAAAATATTTTCATGTCCACACGACATTAAAGCCTTTTAGTTCACACAACATTGTTCCTAAATAACTATGTAATATACATAAATTAAGTAAATAAATAAATAAATAAATGAAAAGGTACGTAAATGTGTATGTTAATTAAGTTAAAATAAAAATTAGTAATACTTAATGTCTAGTTATTTAGTGATGATTAATAATTAAAACCATATTATAAATCCTTGACTTATATAAAATATCAAGATAGTTATAATGTACTATATGGTTGATTGATAATTACAACCAAATTATAACTAATCCTTACAAATTTGACTTATCTCATCATATATTATCAACAATGTATTTGTAATAATTAATATCTAACTATTTAATTACACATTCATTAGTGTATTTTAAGTAAATAACTAGTTAACCAACTAGTAATTTATCATAGGTATATAAATGGCCTACCCTAGCCTATATAAATAGGTTACATATAGGCTAAAATATAAGTAAATAGGAGTATATGTAGAGTATGTATAAATAAATACACCTACATATAAGATAATTGTATTTAGGTTATTTAACCTCATACTTACATTACATAAGTTAAATAGGTGGTTAATTTAACTTAGGAGAGATTAATTATAACAAAATTAATGATTGGTAAAATAATGTTAAACTAACCACAACTAAAGTAATTATGAAAAAATTAATGATTATTAAACTAACAATGGCTAAACCAACCAAAAAATAAATAAAATGTGAACAAATAACCTTGATTAAATTAATTATGGTTCAATTAACCATATTTAAATAAATATAGTGAAACTAACCATGAATAAAGCAAATAAGGCCAAGCTAATCGATGAATAAATATGGCCAAATTAATCATAAGTAAAGTAATTACGGCCAAACTAACTAATAAAAAATATTTTCTGTCTAAACCAACCATGGCTAATTTAGAAATGGTTAAACTAACTAATGAATAAATATTTTATGACTAAACTAGAAATGATTGAATTAACCATGAGTAAAGTAAATATGGCCAAAGTAACTAAAGAATAAATAATTTCCGGTTAAACCAACCATGGCTAAACTAGAAATGGCTCAACTAACCATGAATAAAGTTAATATGGCTAAACTAACAAATGAATAAATATTTTATGGCTAAACCAACTATGCATAAATTAATTATGGCTAAAATAAAGATGAATGAAGTAATTATGGTTAAAATCAAAATGGTTAAAATATTTACAGCAAAATTAACTATGGTTAAATTATAAATGGTTAAACTAACAATGAGTAAAAATTTTTGGTTAAACTAATTACTAATAAACTTAATATGGCTAAACTAACTAATGAATAAATATTTTATAGAAAAACCAATTATGCAAACATTAATTATGGCTACAATAAACATGAATGAAATAATAATGACAAAATTAACCATGGCTAAATAAAAAAGGTTAAACTAACCATGAGTAAATAAATTTGGTTAATTAACCATTAATAAAGTTAATATGGTTAAACTAACTAATGAATAAATATTTTATGGAAAAAACTAATTATGAAAAAAAATTACTTATGATTAAAATAAACATGAATGAAATAATTATGGCTATAATCAAAATGGCTAAAATATTGATGAAAAAATTAAACAAGACTAAATTAAAAATGGTTAAATTAAACATGAGTAAATAATTTTCATAAATAACCACTAATAAAATTAATATGGCTAAACTAACTCATGAATAAATATTTTATGGCAAAACCAATTATGAAAAAAAAAAAAAGATTAAAATAAACATGAATGCAATAATTATGGCTAAAATCAAAATGATAAAAATAATTAGAGAAAAATTAAACATGGTTAAACTAAAAATGATGAAACTAACCATGAGTAAATAAATTTGGTGAAACTAACCACTAATAAAGTTAATATGTCTAAACTAACTAATGAATAAATATTTTATGGTGAAACCAATTATGCAAAAACTAATTATGATTAAAATAAACATGAATGAAATAATTATGGTTAAAATCAATATGATTAAAATAATTATGTCAAAATTAAACATGGCTAAACTAAGAATGGTGAAATTAACCACAAGTAAATAAATTTGTCTAAACTTACCATTAATAAAATTAATATGGCTAAATTAACTAATGAATAAGTATTTTATGGCAAAACCAATTATGAAAAAAATAATTATGACTAAAATAAACATGAATGAAATAATTATGGCTAAAATCAAAATGGTTGAAATCATTATGGCAAAACCAACCATGGTTAAAATACTAACCATGAGTAAAATGAATTTGGTTAAATTAAAAGAGTTTAAAATAATTATGGCAAAACCAAACATGGCTAAATTAACAAAAATTTAAATTAATTATGAGTCTATTGATTATGGTTAAATTTATTAAAGTAAAATAATAATATTTTAAAAATAAATATAGCTATTTTAGTTATGTTTATAATAACCATGGTTAAATTCATTATAGCAAAACCAACAACGGCCCAATTAGTAATGGTTAAATTAATTATGCTAAACTAATTATCATGACTAGATTTACTAAGGCTAAACCAACTATTCTTAAGTTAACCATGGAAAAAATATTTATAATCGTTAAATTACTTATGGCTAAATTAGCCACAATTAAACTAAATATGGCTTAAAAAATGATGAAATAATTAATTATGGATAAATGAATCATGGTTAAATTAGATATGGCTAAATTAACCTTGGTAAAACATATACAACTAAACAAACTATGGTTAATTGAACATGATTAAATTGACTATGGTTATATTAGTTATGGTTAGTTTTAATTTTAATTAATTTTTTCATAAGTAGTTGAACGATAATTAATTTCAATATAATCAATTTAAACATAGTTAGATAAACCATATATACATGTAATTAATTTAATCATAATTAATTTGGTTATGATTCATTTATATTTTTCAATTTTTTTTCTAATTGGTCAAACATAGTCAAAATGTTAAATGTAATCCCAAGATACCTAATTAGTATTAAAATTTGTAATTGGCCTTTTTAACTAAGCCATTGTCCACTTTGATTAAGCCTACTTAGTTAGCCCTATTGATTGAGTATAATAGGTGTCCTTGTTGACTAAGGCACTTGTCAATTTGACTAAATTGGGTGGTCTTATTGAGTAGGCCACTAACCAATTTGACTAGGTGGTATTTTTAAGTCCAATTTGACTAAATATTTGATTAGACTAGTTGTCAAATCAATCATTCTAGTCAAATTGATTAGTCAAAAAATACTCATTGTCATTGAAGCCCTTGGCCTTTAGTAAAAAATACATGTTTTCTAAAAAAAAAGACCCATCTAGTCAATTTAGTTAGTTTGAAAAAATAGGAATCTTAGTAATTTTGTATATTAGGATTATTTTGTAGCGGTAGGCAATTTTTAGAAAATGGGGTTCATGTTCATAATAGACTTCTTACTTCATGGGCACTAAACGTCCCATGTCCCCTAATTCATCACGTCTTATCAAACTTCATAGTTCTTATTGCCCATTCGCCTTATCATGTGCCACCACTAACCTATCTTCCATTTCAACCCCCATGCAAACCACAAACCACCACTAGTTACCTTTTTAATTCTAACAAATCACACATCACCTACAAGTTCCCCCTACTAGCCCCTAGCCCTTCATGCGAATTTGGGGTCCCAACTTTACATTTTCCCAAACCCCTTCAATCATGCACAACTAGGACATTTTCCCCCTCCCACTTTGTTGGGCCCTACAATTAGCCATGATCATACCCCTTAACCTTCCCCCATTTTTTCAACATACCTTTAATCTTCACCTAAAATCTTATGCCCCACTTGTGAGCACCAATTTATTAATCGAAGGTTAGCTCGTCATTAGCATTCTTGTCAAACATCCAATTCATCTAATCCGACCTTGTGATCATCCTAGTTCAATACCTTCCTTTACTCCCACCCCGCTTACATCAACTTGGACATGGGTTTCAACATTGTATGTTTTCGGGTCCTTTCATTTAGGCCTTTCCCATCTTCGATTATAGAACATCCCTACCACTTTACAACATGATGTATAAGTGGCATTTTTGTTTTCATTGGATAAATTAATATAAGACTTGTATAATGTGGTAGCTTGGCATTTACTCCTCTTGCTACCCCAATGGTGTTTTGTTTTACCTTTTCATGGTGGGGCGACAAGGCATAGGGAAACGCGGATTCGACTCAAGTGCTTTTTAGAAGGTGACTGGGAAAATTTGAAGGAATTTTTTTTTGCAAGCCCAAGCTTTGGTGGCCAGTTTGAACTCAATCCTTTTTCCCTAACATGATCCTCCAACTCACAAACACTTGCTTCGTAGTTTAGCCCTTGGGCATGGATGGGAATATTTTTGGGTAGCTCACGCTTTGGCACCATTTTCTTTCGCACCCACATCTTATGACACCACCTCAATTCTCATCGCATTACACCCCAAATTAGATGACTACTTGTTACTTTTCCTCAAAGACTTCAAGTTAGACTAAGACTTCAAACTTTCTTTTGATTCCTTCAAGTTAGCATTTCAACACATGTTGCACTTATAAGGAAGTGGTCCTTTTGAAATGGTTTTTGAACACCTTTGGGATTATTTTCACCTTGAAGATTCAACAAGTGGATTCCTTCAATTGTTTCAATTTGTTTTCATATCACACATGGTCACATTCCACCCCAAATTACATGCGTCCTTGGAGTGGCCCACCTTTTAACCATAACCAAGCCTAAAGATGGAATTCATCCCATTACAGTGGGGGAAGCATTGTATCGATTCACAAGCTACGTTAAACCTTTAATTTTGTGAAGCTTTTGTAACACATTTTTCCCCACACCAATTTGGAGTTACAACTAAGGGTAGTTGTGAAGTAGTAATTCATGGCATTAAGTGCACTTTAAACCTTCACCTCGACTAGGTTGTTTTGTTAGTTGGACGTGGAAAACGTTTTTAATTTAATGTCAAAAGGGGTCATATTTCAAGAACTTCATGTAGAAGGTGGGGACATCATATAATTCATCTCCTTTGTTCATGCATTCTATGCATTTGAGTTTCCTCTATTGTACAATCATCGTAATCGTGAAGGTGATGTCACAATCATCCCATCTTCCATGGGAACTTGCCAAGGTGATATTTTGGGGGGCCATTATTTGCTTTAGCCCATTTTAAGGCTTTATGTTCTAATATTAGTCATTTCCCTTCTTGTTCATTTCCATCCATTGTAGATGACATTCACATCATAGGTCTTCTTTCAATTGTATCACTTGTATATGAGCATTTTTAGACCGAACTTCGTGCATTAGGTTTTTCTATCCAACCTAAAAAATGCATAGCATGGTCACCCTTTGGCCTGCAATTAAACTTGAACACCCCATCCCAATTTGCCACCCCATCTAAAAAAGTTAGAATCTTGGGGGTTTCGTTGCGCATCTTAATTTTCACATCATCCTTCATCAAAGATGCCTTGTTAAAGGACATTCAACATGTGGACCTTGGGTGATGTTCATGTAGCTTTTGGAATTTTAACTCATTATTTTGTGTAACATGCATCATATTTTTTATGATCCACACTTCCATCTTCTACCTCCACATAATTTTTTATTTCTTTTGATTCTTCTTTCCTTCGAATGTTTATATGCTTTTTAGGTCTAGGATCCTTTAATGGCCTAAAAGGATTTTTAACTTATAAACAAATTTCCTTCCTAATAACTTTCAGTGGTGTTAGGCTCATATCGACATCCCCCATCGTCCTAATAGCCTATTAGGGAGTTGGGCCCTTGTTGCTTCATTCATAACTGCTAGGTTTATGGTTGATCAACATCCCTTCCTTCTTAAAGCCTTAGTATGAGTCGACAACAACACATTTCTTTTCTAGCAACACTTCAAAGTGACATGTGATCTTCTACCACCCCTAGTTCATGTTTATCTTCTTCCATTTGAATAACTCATCAAGTAACAAATGGTTCAACTTCAAGATTCCATCTTAGAGCGTTTGCACCATCATACCCTTTTCAACATGTTTTTCGATGGGATATCTAAAGCTCATCATGTTCGAATTTTATCATGTTTTAGCCTAGGGGTGTGCGCTTGGTTTATAGTTCGGATGGTTTTCCCAACCTTTCAATTATCTTCCTTAATTTTTTCCATAACACTTCGTATGCGATTTAAATTATCCCATCCCTCAATTGCACACATCTCTTGATGTGTGTGTACACATCCCATTGACGTTGTGTTCATGGCAATGAACACACTGGAACTCATGATGCAATTCGCGACACCTTTGCCACCATTGCGTGAGATGTTAACTTTCACGACGAAAACAATTACATGTGCTTCCTTCAACCACATTCAACTCCTTTTGTCGATGACTCGACATTATGCTTACCAAATATGACATTTACACCCTAGTCAATGTTGTCATTACTGACCCAATGCGATTGGATTTACTTCTTTAATCTTGTGCAACTCAAAGGTTTGCCATTTTTGATGTAGCTCAAGCCAAGGAAAAGAGCTATTGCAATTGATACCGCACTAATCAATTCCTCCACTTAGCAATTGAGGTATTTAATTTTACACAAACATGCCAATGTGTTTTTACACAATTGTTTTAATGCCATTTGGAGCTTGAAAAGGTCAAAAGGTCTTCATTTTTCTACCTTGGTCACTTTTCTTTGTAAATTTTTTTGATCACATTACAAAAGATGCAAGTGTCTTCCATCTCAAATCAAGTGGTAGCTATAGGCTTAGTTACTTCCCAACTTCCACCCCTTCAAGACACACCTCCCATCACCATGGTCGATCTATTGCAAGTTCTTGGTTTTTGACATATAAATATGACCGACCTACCACAGGCAGTTGGTTATGGGCATGGAAAGATTTTGACACCTGCTTCGAGCCAACTTGACGTCCGCTCATTTCTCCTTTTTCTTTAATTTTATTCCTTTGTACATTTTCGTAATCTACCATGTGATTTTTAATAAAGCTTTATAGGAATGTAATAATAATAAAACTACCTTGCTTCATAGATAGATCACAAAAACTTAAAGAACATGGAACATGTTTCACAACTTTTTCATCAAAAAAGAATCCACACAAAACCAACCCTAAAGACCTGAAAAATTGACATTGTAACCTAAACTTATTCACACATACTTAAATGGAAAGAAAGAAGCAGTCTCACATTTGAATTAACATCTTATATATAAATTCACTTAGTCCGTCCGTGACTGGGCGTTCTGCTTGCGTTTTCTACGGCAGAACCGGCCCGGCCTATAACTGACCACCGGCTAGCATTTTCTATGGCACAACCGGCCCGGACGTCTGTGACCACTGCACGGAGAGAAAAGTGACGGTGGACGCAGAGAAAAGTGACGGGAAAACTGGACGCGGGAGAAAAGTGACGGTGGACGCAGAGAAAAGTGAGGGGAA
>Ga0116231_10010124_pt1 | contig 15412 bp, 18 predicted proteins | sample S1TSphgellanicum_2_FD_89695 | JGI IMG/M metagenome (GOLD analysis project Ga0116231, IMG submission 89695) | Host-associated microbial communities from peat moss isolated from Minnesota, USA - S1T2_Fd - Sphagnum magellanicum MG | ecosystem: Host-associated > Plants > Peat moss > Unclassified...
CGCTTCAGGGCCGCGAACACGCGGCCGCCCGCGAGAATCGCGACCCCGAGCGAGGTCGCCGCTCCGGCGGCGTAAGCGAACAAGAGCGCAGTCGTGTGCGCGGTCGGCCCGGAGATGGCGGCACCCGTGAGCACCAAACCTAAGATCGGTCCCGCGCAGGGTGCCCACAAGAGTCCCGTCGCGACGCCGAGCAGCAACGAGGATGCGAGACCGGTCTCACCCGCCGCTTGCGGCGTGAGTCGGTTGCCCAAGGCGACGAACGGTCGCGAAAGCCAATCGGCCAAGCGGCGCGACAAGAGTGTCGCGGCGAATGCGGTCAACAACACGAGCGCAAGGGCCCGGCCATATTGATTGACGCGCACGGCCCAGGCGCCGCCGACCGCCGCGAGAGTCGCAATCGCCGCGAAGGTCGCCGCCATCCCGACGAGCAGCGGCAGGCCACTCGTGACGAAGCGCTGCTCGGCGCGTGCGAACACGAAGGGCAGTACGGGCAGAATGCAGGGGCTCAAGATCGTCAGTACGCCGCCCGCGAAGACCAATACGATTAGCAACATATGCCCAGAAGACCGGGTCCGCGTGCGGAACATTTCACGGCAACCGCGTTTTTCGGCTGGAATCCGCTCATTTCACCGTAATGATATAATCGGGCGTTTATGGGCATCAGAAAGCACGTTACGCTGCATCGGCTGAAGGAAATGCACGCGAGCGGCGAGCGCATCGCGATGCTGACCTGCTATGACGCGACGTTTGCGCACGTGCTCGATCGCGCCGGCGTCGACGTACTCCTGGTCGGCGATTCGCTCGGCACCGTGCTCGAGGGACGCGCTACGACCATTCCCGTCTCGATGAACGCGATGGTCTATCACACGCGCTGCGTCGCCCGCGGCAATCGGTCGGCTTGGATCATCGCCGACATGCCGTTCGGCAGCTATCAGGCGGGAGCGGATTTGGCGGTGCAGAACGCCGTGCGCCTCATGCGGGCCGGCGCTCACATGATCAAGCTCGAAGGCGGCGGCTGGACCGCGCCGATCGTACGGACCTTGGTCGATCGCGGCATCCCGGTCTGTGCGCACCTGGGCTTCACGCCGCAGTCCGTCAATGCGCTCGGGGGCTACCGCGTTCAGGGCCGCAACGAACCAGCCGCGCGGGCCCTCAATGAGCAGACCGCCGAACTCGTCGCGGCCGGCGCCGCGATGCTCGTACTCGAAATGGTGCCGGCGAAAGTCGCGCGCGAACTCACCCAAGCCACTTCGATACCCGTGATCGGGATCGGCGCCGGCGTCGGCTGCAGCGGCCAGGTTCTCGTACTGCACGACATGCTGGGGCTCACGCGCACCGAACCGCCGCGCTTCGTCCGCAATTTCCTGGGCACGGGCGAAGGCATCGAGAGCGCCGTGAGCCGTTACGTTGCGGACGTCAAAGAAGGCCGCTTTCCCGACGACGCTCTGCACGGTTTTTGATCGAGCGAGATCCCGTGCACGTCCTGTCGACCATTGCCGAATTGCGCGCGGCACTCGCGCAGCGCCGTGGCATCTGCCTCGTACCGACGATGGGCAATCTGCATGACGGCCACCTGTCCTTGGTGCGCGTCGCGCGCGAGCGATTCGACAGCGTCGTCGCAAGCATTTTCGTGAATCCACTGCAGTTCTCGCCTCAAGAGGACTTTGCCAGCTACCCGCGCACGCTCGCGCGCGACTGCGAACTGCTCGCAGCCGGCGGCTGCGAATTCGTGTTTGCGCCGAGCGCACAGGAAATCTACCCGGAAGCGCAGGCCTGCCGCGTGCATCCTCCCGAAGCTCTCGGGGACACGCTCGAGGGTCAGTTTCGTCCGGGATTTTTCACGGGGGTTTGCACCGTGGTGTTGAAACTGTTCAACATCGTGCGGCCGCAGAGCGCCGTGTTCGGCAAGAAGGATTACCAGCAACTGCTCGTCATCGAAAACATGGTGCGCCAGCTGAACTTGGGAATCGAGATCATCCGCGCCGAGACCGTGCGCGACTCCAGAGGTCTCGCGCTCTCCTCGCGCAACGGCTATCTCGATGACAAGCAGCGCATCGAAGCGGCGGAACTCTCCGCGACGCTCGGCCTCGTCGCGGCCGAGGTACAGGAGGGCAGCCGCGAGGACTGGGGCCGCATCGAGCAGTCCGCAAACGAGCGGCTCGTGGCGCGCGGCTGGGTTCCCGATTATGTCGCCATCCGTCGGCGCGCGGATTTGGGGCCGCCGGACCGTGAGCACCCCTTGATCGCGCTGGCGGCCGCGCGGCTGGGTCAGACGCGGCTCATCGACAACCTGGAGATCTGAGGTTTACGTCTTTACCTGCGCCATGATCGCGAGCGTGCGGTCGTCCGGGTCCTTGAAGAAAGCCATCCATTCCTCGGTCCCGTCCGGGTGACGATGAATCCGATGGGGCGCATTGATGAACTCGACTCCTCGGCCCTGCAACTCCTCGTAAGTCTTGCCGATGTCGCCGACGCGCAAGTACAACACCGACTCATGGAGCGCCGAGCCGCCCTCCTGGGTCAACATCAACCGCGTCCCGCCGAGATCGAAAAACGCGAGCGTCCCGAAAGTATAGAGGTGCTTGAGTCCGAGCACCGTGCCGTACCAGCTCTCGGCGGCGGCGATGTCGCTGACCGATCGGGCAATCTGTCCAATGGGTCCGAGGTCGTGCGTCGTGGCCCTTTGCGTCGTTTCCATGAGAGTCTCCGTGCCGAGGGGCATTTGATGCCAGTGGCGCAGCGCGCGCCGATTGGCGAGCCCTAGTTTGGCCAGCGCGTTCGCCACGTGAAATTTGACCGCATCCACGCTGATGCCGCGCCGCGCGGCGATTTCGCGGCTCGTCAGACCGTGTTTGACGGCATGCACCACGCGCCATTCGCCGGGCGTCAAGACATCGGCATGCGGCGGTCGTCCGGGTCGGGAGCGCGTGGGCATAAGGGGGATTCTAGTGCTTGGCGCATGCATTTACCCTCCCCCCTCAGGGTCTCGCACCCGACTTCCCTTACGAGCACTTGAGTCTCCGTCCGACACGGCGCGAGGCCGACCCGTCGCGCGCAAGGCGCGGCGCCCGCTTATGATGCCCGACATTGTGAGTCTTCAAACCGAGTTCAGCGGATCTGCGATCGCCGCGGACGATTTGCTGGACCAGATACAAAGTTGGGCAGAGCGCGACAAGGCGAACCTCGCGCGCGAACTCCATGATGAGATGGGCGGCTTACTCGTGGGTGCGGTAATGGACATCGCCTGGGTCGAGCAGCATCTCGAGCCCGTGCTCGACTCCCAGTCGCGCCAGAAATTTGGGCGCGTGAAGCAGTGCCTGAGTGCCGCCATCGACATGAAGCGCACCATGATCGAGAAGCTGCGCCCGAGCCTGCTCGACAATTTCGGCCTTTTTGCCGCATTGCGCTGGCTCATGAAGAATGCCTGCCGAAAGGCGGACCTCGTCTGTACGCAGTCCTATCCGCCGGAGGAGCCGAATTTCAAGCCATCGGCGTCGATCGCGATTTACCGTGTCGTCCAGGATGCGGTCGGCGTCGTTCTGGCCGACGAAGCTTGCCGGGAGGTCGACCTCAGCGTCACGAGCGACGGCGAGACGATCCATTTTCACGTGACCGGCGGTGGCGGCGACTGGGAGGCGCGGCTCGACGAAGATCGGGCCTCGTACGTCGTCGCGTCGATGCAGCAGCGCGCCCGCTCGCTCGGCGGGGAGATTGCGATCGCGTGCGCAGCGGATTCGTCGGGTCTCGCGTTGACGGCGAGCATCCCTCTGGCCGGCACCTTGATCGCCCGCGACTCGGGCGACGTGTAGGTTTGGTCCTACTCGAGGTGCTACGTCCAGCCGACGTGACTCGAACCGGACCGCGCGATTAAGTTCGATCGGAAGGAGAAAGCAATGCTCAATCGCACTTCACGGCTCGACTGGCTGACCAAGATTCACTGGCGTGCCTTGACGATGTGGGTGGTAGCGGTCGCTTTTGCCGAGCTCGCCGGCGCGGCCGTTTACCGGCATGCCGCGCTCAGCGTCGCGGGACTCGCGGTACTCGTGGCAGCCGTCGCCGGTGCCCTCGGCGGCGCGGCGCTCTTTGATGCGCTCTCGCCTTTGCTGCCCACGGTACTACGCGAAAGGACGATCGGGCGCGGCGCGCCTATGGCACGAAATACCGGCGTGGAGACGTCGTCAGCCTGGAACTTCAATTACCGCGAAGCGGAGCCTGACGCAGCTTGGTCATCCGACGACGGCCGCTCTCAGGTGGCCTGGGCCGAGGCGACGCTCGCGGCGCGCGATGCCTGGGAGCGCGCCGCCCGCAATTCGCGGACTCGCGTCGTGTTGGGAAAACGCGTGATTGTCGGCGATCCGCCGCCGCGCAGCGGCGACGACACTTAATCCCACGCCACTTAATCCCACGCCAGTTAATCCCCGCGCTCGATCGCGGTAAACAATCTTAAGTTGCTCGTCACGCGCGCGACATACGCGCGCGCCTCCTGATCACCGCAGCGTTGGTCGGCCGTGAAGTGCAAGCCCCGCATCGCAAAGGCTTCGCCGGCACCCGCACCGCATAAGTGGATGAGCGCGGCGAGTTCGGCAATCTTGGCGGGTCTCGCGTTGCGCAGGCGCGCCTGCGCAAGAGCCGTCGCGGTCGCCCGGTCGAGGTACGCCGACGTCAACTCGACGGCATGCGCCGGCAGCACACGCGTATACAACACGTTGAACCAGCAAGCATCCCAGTCGTTCCATGCGCCTTCGGCCACGACGCGATGCCGCCGAATGCAATAATGGCGCGCCAACTCGAACGTGCCATCCGTGATCTGGTACATGCCCACCGCACTCGACGCGGGCCGGTAGACCTCAAACGGCCGCGGCCGCCAGGCCCACCGCCAATACGTTTGTGCGAGCGGATTGCCGGAACCTTCGACCTGTGCGAGCGCCGCCAGCAATTCTGGGGTGATCAGTGCGGTCGAATAGCGCTCGAACAGGGGACCGTATTGGCGCCAAGTTTCGGTCGGGGTCTTGTTGAGCGTCCCGCTGACCGGGAAGAACAGTTCCGTCGGCTTACGCGCCACCTGATAGAGCCAGTTGGACGCAAAAAACACGCCGGCACCGATGGCGAGCCCGAGGACCAGTTTCGTGGGCGTCGGCAGCCTCGCGAACGATCTCGATGCGCGCCTCAGGCGGCGAAACACACGGCCCAAGCGGATTTTCAGCCGCACGCGCCGACGTCCGACAAGGGCGCGCGCGGCCGCGCGGCGGGCAGCCTAGGCCGCCGGCGTTCGCGCGTGCCAGGCCATCGCTAGCACGGCGGCACCGCCGAAGATCAGATTGACGCCGACGAGTAAACCGATCGCCCAAGCCGCGGTCGCGGGCAGACCGAGAAATATCATCGCGGCCAATCCTAAGTCGATGAGACCGCTCACGAGCATCATGTTCCATCGCCCTGAGAGCTCGCGGCGATGGTCCAAGGCGTAGAGGATCGACAGCACACCCTCGATGCTCAAAAACGCGGTCAATATCAGCGTGAGCGTCAGCGCGCCGTTACCCGGGAAGCGCAACAAGACGATCCCGGCGAGAATGGCCAAAACCGCCGAGAGCAGCGCCCAACCGAAACCCGGTGCCCGGCGCATCATCCAGGTCGCGATGAAGCCGACGACGCCGCTCAACAGAATCAGCCAGCCCAGCATGAATGCCACCGCGAACGTCGCCACTTGAGGAGTGATGACGGCCGCGACACCGAGGACCAACAGCACGAGTCCTTCGATGAAGAAAAGCCGCCAGTGCTCGTGCAGCGAGGCGGCTATCTTGGTTTGCATGGATGAACTCATAGGAACGGTCAGCTTAACCCGTTCCTACGAGTGTCGTCCAAAAGTTAACCGAGATCGACGGGTACGAAAATGCGGTCCTGACCGCGTTGGATCAGCAGCGCGACTTGCTTCGAGTGCGAATCGATGATCTTGCGCAGTTGCTCGGCGCTCTGTACCGAGGTGCCGTCGACCGACAGCACGACGTCGCCTGCCTGGATTCCGGCATCGGCGGCCGGACCCTGGGCGTCCTCGACGAGCAGTCCGGCACTCACCCCGGCTTCACTGCGCTCCTCGGGACTCAAGGGGCGCACACTCAAGCCCAGTCGCGCGTGCTCGCCGCCAGCCGGCGAGCCGTTGCTCGCAAGCGTCGTCGCGGAACCGATCTTGGCATCGACCGACACCGTTTTGCCGTCGCGCCAGATTCGCAGCGCAACCGTGTCGCCGGGCTTCGCCATGCCGACCTGCGCGGACAGCTGGCCGGCATCAACGATCGGCTTGCCGTTGAATTCCAGAATCACATCGCCGACTTTGAGGCCCGCGGCAGCCGCGGCGCTATCGGGTTCCACCTTCGCGACGAGCGCTCCGTTCGGAGATTGCAGGTTGAACGAGTGCGCGAGCGATTGCGTCAGGGTCTGGATCTCCACGCCGAGCCGCGCATGCTCCACTTTTCCGGTCTTGACGATTTGATCCTTGATCTGCACCGCGACATTGATCGGAATCGCGAACGAGACGCCCTGATAGCCGCCCGAATTGCTGTAAATCTGGGCATTGATGCCGACGACCTGGCCGTTCGCGTCGAACAGCGGTCCGCCGGAATTGCCGGGATTGACCGCGGCGTCGGTCTGTATGAACGGCACGTAGCCGTCGCCGGGCAAGGACCGGCCTTTCGCGCTCACGATGCCCGCGGTTGCGGTTTCCTCGAGGCCGAACGGCTCGCCGATCGCGAGTACATAGTCACCGACCGCGATCGCGTCCGAATTGCCGAGCTGCACGGTCGGCAGATCATGTGCATCGATCTTCAGAACCGCGATATCGCTGACCTTGTCGGCGCCGAGCACCTTCGCGCGGTACTCATGATGGTCCGACAGCTTGACCGTGACGACCTTCGCGCCCGCAACGACGTGGGCGTTCGTGAGCAGCAGGCCATCCGGACTGATGATGAAGCCGGAACCTTGCGCATGCATGGGCTGTTGACGCGGCATCGGCATCGGCATCGGCATACCGCGAAAGAACGGCGCAAACGGGTTGTCCTGGTCGCCGCCGGGGCCGTTGAAGCCGTCCGGATGCATCGCCGTGTCGACGGTTCCATCGACGGTGATGCCGACGACGGCCGCCTGGTTGCGTTCGACGATCGCGCGATAATTCGGCACGATGGCCGGCGGCAGCGGTGTGGTGGTCGACGCGGCGCCGGTCGAGGCCGTTGCACCCGGATGCTGTAACAAACTCTGGGCCGACAGACCGGTTGCCGCTCCGACGGCGATCAAACCCGCTGCGGACCAAATCATCGTCTTGCTGCGAAGCTGCATAGTGGACTCCTGTAATGGGTTCGAACTGTGCAGCAACTTCGCACGCCGAGCTTAAGGCCAGCTTAAGACGCTCGCGGAAAGCTCACGATCACACGCAGGCCGCCCCCCGGCGCATCTTCGAGGCTCACTTCGGCGCGGTGTCGCTCGGCGACCGCCTTGACGATTGCCAAGCCCAAACCCGTGCCATCTTGCGATGTTTGCGGTCGCCGGTAGAATCGATCGAACACACGCTGCCGCTCCGCAGCCGGAATGCCGGGTCCATTGTCGCTGACCGTGACGATCGCACGATCGTCGCGGCCGGCCGTTCGGACCTGTACCGATCCGCCGGTCTGCGTGTAGCGCACGGCATTGTCGATCAAATTGCGCAACAGTGCGCGCAGCGCCATTCGGTCGCCGGCCATTGTCGGGGTACCCTCCGTATCCAAGGACAGTTCGATGTCGCGGCTCTGGGCGAAATCGTGGCAATCCGTGAGCGCCGCGGCGGCAATCTCCGCGAGGTCGACCGGTTCGATACTCGAGGCCGCCTCTTGTGGATTGCTGCGCGCGAGGCTCAGCAATTGCTCGACCAAATGGCTCGCGCGGTCGATCGCGGCCGCGAGACGCGTGCGGGCTTCGAGCCGCGCGAGCTCATCGGGCGCGCGCTCCAGCAATTGCGACTGCAGGCGCAGCGCGGTCAGCGGGGAGCGCAGCTCATGCGCGACGTCAGACAGAAATACCTGCTGGGCGGCGAAGGCCTTCTCCAGCCGATTCAGCAGTCGGTTGAGTTCCGCCACGAGCGGTTCGATTTCCTGCGGCAACCCGCGCGTGCTCAAAGGCGTGAGACTGCGCGCATCGCGCCGCTCGACCTCGGCCGTCACCTGCGCCAACGGCCCCAGGCCGCGCCCCACGATCCAAACGACCGCAACGACCATGACCGGCAGCAAAGAGAGCAACGGCGCGATCAAGCGCAGCGCGGCGGCGCGCGCCAAGGTCTCGCGGACACGCACGGGCTGAGCTATCTGAATCACCCCCTCGGCGGTTTGCAATCCGAAGGCGCGCCAGCGTGCCCCGCCCAAGCTCAGGTCGGCGAGCCCCAGCACGACCGGCTGCGTCGTGATCGGCAGCCCCGGGCGCGACAGGTAGACGCGGGCACCGAAAAGATCCCAGATCTGCACGACGAAATCGGCGTCGGCCTGGTCTGGCGGAATCTCGATGCGCGGCGCGAGACTCACCTGGCCGCGCAGCGAAAGCGCCATCTGGCGAAGTTGATAGTCGAACAAGGCCGAGGTCTCGCTGAGGACACGGCGATAGGTGACGAGCGCGGAGGCGAGCGAGACGAGCACCACCAACCCCAGGAGCGCGAGCATGAGCCGTGCGCGAATGGATTTCATGATTTGGGAACAAAATAGCCGACGCCGCGCAGCGTGCGGATCGCATCATTGCCGAGTTTTCGACGCAGCCCATGGATGTAGACCTCGACAGCGTTGCTGCCGATCTGTTCCTGCCAACCGTAGAGCCGATCTTCGAGTTGCGTCCGGGACAGGACCGCGCCCGGGCGCTGCAGCAGCGCTTCGAGCACCGCGAACTCATGGGCCGAAACGTTGACGGGCACGCCGGCGCGCTCGACGGTGCGCGTGACGGGATCGAGCCGCAAATCGCCGTGCTGAATGCAGGAGTCGCCGCGGCCGGCCGAGCGGCGTAGCACAGAACGGATGCGCGCGGTCACTTCGTCGAGATCGAAGGGTTTGACGATATAGTCGTCGGCGCCCGCGTCGAGGCCGCCGACGCGGCTCTGCACGTCATCGCGTGCGGTCAGAACGATCACGGGTGTCGCATCGCCGCGGCGCCGCAGTTCGCGCAGCACCTCGAGTCCGTCGCGCCCTGGCAATCCCAGATCGAGCACGACCAAGTCGAAGCGTTCCGACTGCAGAGCGAGTCCGGCACGCCGGCCGTCTTGCATCCAATCGACCGTGAAGCCGGCCTGCCGCAAGCCGGTCTGCAGGCCCTGCGCAATCATCGCGTCGTCTTCCACCACTAAGATACGCACGCCGCATCATAACGCTTGACAGGCCCGCCGGTCGGCGCGACGCTGCCGCCATGTCCGAAGAAGGCTCACCGTTGGTTTCCATGCGTCTTGCATCCGCGCCGGCTGCCGGTCCCGTGGATTTACGTCGCATCGGCGCGCACCCCGACCATTGGTATCCCCTGGCGTGGGGCGACGAAGTCAAGCCCGGCAAGGTCATCGGCCGCCGCTTTGCCGGTCAGCCGATTGCACTGTACCGCGGCAAGAGTGGCACGGTGTTCGCGCTCGAAGACCGCTGCGCGCATCGCCAGGTCCCGTTGCATCTTGGTGTCGTGAGCGGCGACCAGCTCAAATGTCATTATCACGGCTGGACCTATGACCAGTGCGGCAAATGCGTGAATGTGCCCTACTTGGGGTCGGTAAGGCTGCCGAACGGCGTCAAGAGCTATCCGGTCCGCGAACACGAGGGCTTGATTTTCGTGTTTCCGGGTGACCCGGCTCTCGCGGCGACCCGCACACTCGGCGCGCTCGGGTCCTCGCAGTCCAAAGAGTACAAAACGCGTCGGTTGAACCGTGAGGTCGCCTGCCACTACACGTTCATGCACGAGAACCTGTTCGACATGAACCACCAGTTCTTGCACCGCAAGCAGATGGGATCGATCCGCGCGAATTGCCTCGGACGCCAGCACGGTGACTCGTGGGCGCAAGTCGAATACAGTTTCAGCCGCACGGGCGGCAAGCAGTCGGTCGGCGAACAGGTCATCGTCGATCTCATGCGCAAGCGCGGCGCGCCGAAGAAGGACTTTTCGGATCACATGCGTATCCGCACGGATTATCCGAGCCAGAACCTCAAGGTCTGGGTGGGTCGCGACATTCACGAGACTTCGCCGCCCGTGCTCGACGTCTGGCTCTGCTATACGCCGCTCGATGCCGAGCAGCGCACGAACCGCACTTTCGGGTATCTGTCGGTCAAGAAGCCGCGCTTGCCGGGCATCATTCATGCCGTCTGGCCGTTTGTCGTCTGGTTCACCGAAAATATTTTTCGCGAAGACAAGGACATCGTCGAGTTCGAGCAGCGGGCCTACGACGCTCAGGGTACGGATTGGAACAACGAGATCTTTCCGGCACTGCGCGATTTACGCGGCGTCTTGGCGCGCTGCGGCGCGCCGATGGACTGAAACGCTCCAGCGGACGGTTCATGGTCGAACTCTTGGTCGTTTCTCCGCCGGATCACTATGCCCTGCGCCGGCTCGAACCGCTGCGTGACAGCGCGTCGCTCAAAATCAGCAACGATCAGGCGGAGTTGGAGCAGCTCGCACCGCGGGCCGAGGTCATTCTGTTCTGCGGCCTGTCGGGCGCCGCCGTGGATTTCGCTGCCGTATTTAGGCGCGCCGGCGCGGTTCGCTGGATCCATTCGCTGTCGGCCGGCGTCGAGAAACTCCTCTTTGCGGAGCTCGTTGCGAGCAGCGTGCCGGTCACGAATGCGCGCGGTGTGTTCAAGCGATCGCTCGCCGAATTCACGATCCTAGGTATCCTCTACCACACCAAGAAGCTGCGGCGTTTGATCGAGAACCAGCGCGCTCGGCGTTGGGACGATTTCACGGTCGGCTTCGCGAACGGTCTCGTCATGGGTGTCGTCGGCTACGGGGAAATCGGCCGCGAATGCGCACTGCTCGCGAAGGCAATGGGTCTGAAGATCCACGCCGTGCGACGCAAGCCGGAGAAATCGGTGACGGACCCGCTCGTCGACGTACTGTTTACGCCCGAACAACTGCACTCGATGCTGGCAGGAGTCGACGTCTTGCTGTGCAGCGCGCCACTCACGCCCGAGACTCATCATATGATCGGCGCACCGGAACTCGCACTCATGAAGCCGGCCTCGATCGTCATCAATGTCGGCCGGGGACCCGTCATCGACGAAGCCGCCTTGGTCGCGGCGCTCGAGTCCGGACGGATCGCGGGCGCCGCGCTCGACGTCTTCGAAAAGGAGCCGCTACCGTCGAGCTCGCCGCTATGGGGCATGGACCAGGTCCTCATCTCGCCGCATTGCACGGACCGCACGACGAATCCGGATTGGCTCGAACTCAGCATGCAATTTTTCGTCGAGAATTTTCATCGCTATCGGCGCGGCGAAAGCCTGCACAACCTCGTGGACAAAGCCGCGGGTTATTGAGCGGGCGCGTCAGGGTTTTCCGACGCTGATTCCCGCGGATCCGCCGACGCGCCGCGCCGCTGTACGGTTAGACTGCCGCAATCCCCGTTCACCAACAAGGTCTCATATATGCGCTACAACCCGCTCGGGCGAACCGGCTTGTTCGTGTCCGAAATCTGCCTGGGCACGATGACCTTCGGGGGATCCGAGGGCATGTGGCGCAATATCGGCGCGCTCGGCCAAAGCGACGCCGAACGGCTGATCGGCATCGCGCTCGACTCCGGCGTGAATTTCATCGATACGGCTGACGTCTATTCGGCGGGACTCTCCGAGCAGATCACGGGGCAGGCGCTGCGCAACCTAAAAATTCCGCGTGAGAATGTGGTCGTCGCGACCAAGGTGTTCGGCGAGATGGGCAAGGGCCCGAACGCGCGCGGTGCTACGCGCCACCACATCCTCGACGGTGTCAAAGCCAGCCTCGCGCGCCTGCAGTTGGATCATATCGATCTGTATCAGATCCATGGTTTCGACGCGGCGACACCGATCGAGGAAACGGTGCGCGCGCTCGATCAGCTCGTGCGCCACGGCCACGTGCGTTATGTCGGCGTTTCCAATTGGGCCGCTTGGCAGATCGTCAAGGCGCTCGGGATCGCGGAACGGCTCGGCGCGGCGCGCTTCGAATCGCTGCAAGCCTATTACAGCGTCGCGGGCCGCGACCTGGAACGCGAGATCCTGCCGATGCTGCGGAGTGAGGGGCTGGGACTGCTGGTCTGGAGCCCGCTCGCGGGCGGGCTCCTGAGCGGCAAATACGCGGATCCCGCGAGCGTCGCGGCTGGCAGCCGCCGTCAAGCTTTCGATTTTCCGCCGGTCGACAAGGACCGTGCGCAGCACTCGATCGAAGTTATGGGCCGGATTGCCAAGGCCCACGAAGTATCGATCGCGAGGATTGCGCTCGCGTGGCTGCTGCATCAGCCGCAAGTCACGAGCGTCATCGTCGGCGCCAAGCGCGCGGAGCAGCTCAGCGACAATCTCGCTGCGGCGGAGGTCAAGCTGTCCGATGCCGAACTGGCGCAGATCCAGCAGGTGAGCGACCTACCCCCGGAATATCCGGGCTGGATGCTCGAAATGCAGGGCAAGTATCGCCGGCAGCAGATCGCGGACGCCTTGGGAGCGCACTAGGATCAGTGCGGACGCGGATTCTGAGGTGGCCCAGCCTTGCCCGCCTCCCCGATTTTTGCGCCGCCATCGGGCAACGGCACGGTGATTGGCGCAACTGCCACGTTCGCCACGCCCTGCTTCGGCGAAAGACCGATCTGGGTGGCGGTTGCTGGGGAAATATCGACGATGCGGCCGGGAACGTAAGGCCCGCGATCCCGTATCGTGACGACCGCCGTCTGACCCGTGTCCAGGTTCGTAACCTTGGCCTTCGTGCCCAGCGGCAAAGTCTTGCTGGCCGCACTATTGCTTTGCGGATTCATCGGTGTTCCATCCGCCATCTTGTGATTCTTGAGATCGTAAATCGATGCCTTGCCGACGCGTTTACGGCCCGTGAGGTCGGGTTTGCTCAGCCCGGCCTCGCGCCTGTGTAGGCGTGTTGTGGGCGCCGACTGCCTCGGTCCGGATTCCGCGGGCGCGGCCTCAGACGGCGTCCACGCGGCGCAAGCCAGACTCCATTGCAGGCAGACAGCGAGCATGGCGGTTCGAGGCGATGGGTTCATGACGTGGATATTGCGGCCTCGTATCGCCGATGCTCCGTACGATAGCGAACAGACGCATTGCGCGATCGAATGCTCTGATGTTGCGTATCGTCCCCCGGAGCTGCCATGGACACGACGTCTCCTGCGACACCGGCCACCTCGACCGAATCGCCGCTGCCGACGCTGATCCTTGGGTGCGGCAATTTGCTGTTCAGCGACGACGGCGCCGGTTTGCTACTGCTCAATCGACTCGCCGTCGAGTGCGATCTTGCGCAAGCTCGTTTCGTCAACGCAGGCTCGGTCAACTTCGATATGTTTTCCTACGTCGAGTCGGCCACGGCCATGCTCGTCGTCGGCGCCGCCGACCTGCGCGAAGCAGCCGGCACGGTCGCGATCTTCGAGGGCGCCGACATGGATGCCTTCTTGAGCGGCTTTCGCCGCCGTACCGCTCACGAACTCGGGCTCGCGAATCTCATGGACGTGGCACGCTTGCTGCGGCGGCTGCCGGCGCGCCGCGCGCTGCTTGCGATTCAGCCGGGCCAAGTCGAGCGCTCCAGTGCGCTGTCGGCGCCCGTCGATGCAGCTCTGCCGCTCGCGCTGGAACGGGCCCAGGAATTGCTGCGGCGCTGGCACGGCACTTGAATTCGAGCGACGCCTCCCGTTGGAGCTTGCCGTTGGTTAACAACTCCGTTAATGATATCCCTATCGTTTAATCATGCCGGAGTGTCGCCATGAAACCCGCCCCCGCCGACTGGCCGCGATTGTCGAGCGCTGTCGTCTATCAAGATGCCGCCGCCGCGATCGATTGGCTCTGCAAGGCCTTCGGCTTCGAGGTGCGGGTCAAGATCGAGGGTGAGGCTCATGCTGTACGTCGATGAGGTGGATGCGCATTGCGCGAGAGCGCGCGCAGCGGGTGCCCGCATCGTCGGCGAGCTCGAAACGCAGGACTACGGCGCCGACTACTGGTCGGATCGCGGCTACTGTGCAATGGATCCCGAGGGCCATATCTGGTGGATCGCCGAGCGTTTGCGAAGCCCGGCCGGCCGTTGAGGCGGGCGGATGAGCTCGCTCCGGCGCACGAGAGTTCCGAAACTGCATCACGTCGAATCCGGCTTCCGCAATAATTACGTCGCTTCCGTGAACAAATCGTGGCGCGACGCGCTGCGCTGGCAATGGCAGCGGCTGCGCGCCGGACTGCCGCCACCACCGCAGCTGCCGACGCCGACGGACACGGCGCCGCTCGACTTTCTGCGCGAGAATGCGACGGCCGGCGCTGAGATGGTCCCGACCGTGACTTGGATCGGTCACGCGACGGCTTTGGTGCAGGCGAGCGGACTCAACGTTCTCACGGATCCGATTTTCTCGCGGCGCGCCTCGCCGTTCCGCTTCGCTGGGCCGCGACGCGCGCAGGACCCCGGCATCGCGTTGCGCGAGCTGCCGCACATCGATGTCGTCGTCGTTTCGCACAATCACTACGATCACCTCGATCGCCACAGCATTGAAACACTGGCGAAGCAACCCGACGGCCCCCCGGTATTCCTCGTGCCGCTCGGCATCCAAGCTTGGATGGCGCGGCTCGGCATCCCGGACGCCGTCGAACTCGATTGGTGGGAGCACCACGATCTGGGCAGCGTCGAGTTTCACTTCACACCGGCGCAGCATTGGTCGGCTCGCGGCCTCCGCGATCGCAACCGGACGCTCTGGGGTGCCTGGTCGGTGCTCGGCGCGGATCTACATTGGTTCTTCAGCGGCGATACGGGTTACAGCGCGGACTTCGTCGATACCCGCCGTCATTTTGCCGAGCGCCAAACAGCTGACTGCGGCGGCGGGTTCGACGTCGCGCTGATCGCGGTCGGTGCCTGCGAACCTCGCTGGTTCATGCAGGAGCAGCACGTCGACCCGGCCGAAGCCGTGCAGATTCATCTCGATCTCGGCGCGAAGCGCAGCGTCGGCGTGCATTGGGGCACGTTCGAGCTCAGCGACGAGCCGCTCGATCACGCGATCACGGCGCTGCCCCTCGCACGCACGCGCCTCGGCGTTTCGGAGGAAGCATTCTCGTTGATGGCAATCGGACAAACGCGTCGGCTCGCGCCGCGACCCGGCAGCGGGCGACCAGGGTACGTCTACACCGAGCGGCGCTGAACGAATTCAGCGACTGCCCTGGGACGCCGAGCTGTCCGCGTTCAATTGCGCCACGACGGCGTCGGCAAGCCGCGCGAGCAGTTCCGCCAACGCACG
>Ga0116231_10010127_pt1 | contig 15408 bp, 10 predicted proteins | sample S1TSphgellanicum_2_FD_89695 | JGI IMG/M metagenome (GOLD analysis project Ga0116231, IMG submission 89695) | Host-associated microbial communities from peat moss isolated from Minnesota, USA - S1T2_Fd - Sphagnum magellanicum MG | ecosystem: Host-associated > Plants > Peat moss > Unclassified...
ATCGGCCACCGAACTGCAATCCAATGCGTCCACCATGTCGGCCGCCGCAAATCAGACGCAGCAGCAAAGCACCGTGGTCGCTGCGGCCACGGAGGAAGCCTCGGCCAATGTTCAGGCGGTCGCCGGCGCCACCGAGGAAATGACCGCCTCCAGCAACGAAATCGGCCAGCAGGTGAACAAGGCGTCGCAAATGGCAGGCGATGCGGTGCAGGAAGCCAGGCGCACCAGTGAGGTGGTCGATGGGCTGGCGCAGGACGCGCAAAAAATCGGCTCGGTGGTTGAGCTCATTCAGCGCATTGCCGGCCAGACCAATCTGCTGGCCCTGAACGCCACCATCGAGGCTGCCCGCGCCGGCGATGCCGGCAAGGGTTTTGCCGTTGTCGCCAGTGAGGTGAAGTCGCTCGCCAATCAGACCGCCAAGGCCACCGAGGAAATCGCTGCCCAGATCAACGGCATTCAGCACGCCACGACCACGACCGTCAGTGCCATCCGCGCCATCGGATCTTCGATCGGCAGCATCAGCCAGGTGGCCACCGCGGTCGCTGCGGCGGTTCAGCAACAGATCGCTGCCACCAGCGAAATATCGAGCAACATTCAACAGGCCGCCCAAGGTACGTCGGAGATTTCCCGCAACATCACCGGCGTTGCTCAGGCGGCGAGCGAAACCGGCCTTGCCGCCGACTCGGTTCTGACCGTGTCACAAGATTTGTCAAAGCAGGCGGAAAGCCTGAATGCGGAGGTCGATCAGTTCCTCTACGCCCTGAATGCGGCGTGATCGTCAGCCCACGCTTGAACCCCGTCGTCGCGCCTGCGGCCGCCCCGGGCTTCCGCGGCCACCGCCGAAAACCCGGCATCCGCCAGTTCACGCCGAAGCGGCTCCGTATCCTCCACCATCGGCACCGACACGACCGCCGGCGCATGGGCCATCGCCGCCTCAGGCGATAGCATCGATCAGCGCCGGGTCAGGGGTAGCTGCGGTGCGGACGCAGTGCTCGGCGCGTGAAGTGTGGCCTGCGGCGGGCTGACCCGGTAGCTTCCGTCGTCCCTTCGGTGGAAATCCACATTCTTCCCGACCGATTCGTGACACGACAGGCAGAAGGGGCGGCAGCGCGCGCCTCAGCCGACCAAGGCGCTGTTTCTATCCACCAAACTGCACATCATGCAGCCGCCGGTAAGCCCCACCCGCCGCCAGCAGCTCCGCATGCCGCCCCTGCTCCACCACCCCGCGCCCATCGACCACCACAATCCGGTCGGCATCGCGAATCGTCGCCAGCCGGTGGGCGATGACCAGGCTGGTCCGCCCGGCCGCCAGCTCCGCCAGCGACCGCTGAATGGCGCGTTCGGTCTCCGTGTCCAGCGCGCTGGTCGCTTCATCCAGGATCAGGATCGGCGGATTCTTCAGAAACATGCGCGCGATCGCCACCCGCTGCCGCTGCCCGCCGGAGAGCTTTACCCCGCGCTCGCCAATCACCGTGTCGAGCCCGTCCGGCAGGTCGGCGATCATGGCGGCGAGCCGGGCGCGCTCGGCCGCCTCGATGATATCCGCCTCGCTGGCCCCCAGGCGCCCATACGCGATATTCATGCGCAACGTCCCGGCGAACAGGAACACCTCCTGCTGCACCACCCCGATCTGCCGCCGCAGCGACTCCAGCGTCATGGCGCGGATATCGATGCCGTCGATGGTAATGCGTCCCGCCTGCACATCATAGAAACGCGGCAGCAAGGCGCAGAGCGTGCTCTTGCCGGCACCGGAGGGGCCCACGAACGCCACCGTCTCGCCGGCGGCAATGCGCAGCGTCACATCCCGCAGCACCGGCCGCCCGCCGGCATAGGCGAAACGCACATGCTCATAGGCAATGTCGCCGGCCAGCGGTGGTGCCGGACGCGCTCCCGGAAGGTCGGCGAGTGAAGGCTCGGTATCGATCAGCTCGCAATACCGCCGAAACCCGGCAATGCCCTTGGGATACGTCTCCAGCACCGCGCTGATCTTTTCCACCGGCCGGAAAAACACGCCGACGAGCAGCAGAAACCCCACAAACCCGCCGGCCGACAAACCCCCATGCAGCACGAACCAGGTGCCGGCGACCATCACCAGCATCTGCGTCGCCCGCATGGCAAGGTACGTCAGCGACTGGCTGACCGCCATCAGCCGATACCCCTGCAGCTTGGTGCGACGGTAGGCAGCGTTGTCGCGCGCGAACAGCGCCCGCTCATGCGCCTCATTGGCAAACGCCTGCACCACGCGCATGCCGCCGATATTCTCCTCCACGCGCGCATTGAACACGCCGATGCCGGCAAAAATCTCGCGAAAATTCTGCGCCATCCGGTTGCCGTAGCGGGTCGCCAGGAACAGAATCGGCGGCACCACCACGGCGGTCAGCAGGGCCAGATCGGCGTTGACGATGAACATCAGCACGAAGGCGCCCACGAACGTCATCACGGCGATGAAAAAATCCTCCGGCCCATGGTGGGCAACTTCGCCGATATCCTCCAGATCCTTGGTCACGCGGGCGATCAGATGGCCGGTCTTCTGCTCGTCGTAGAAAGCAAAGGACAGGCGCTGCAAATGCTCGAAAGCGCGCCGGCGCATTTCGGTCTCCAGCGCAATACCCAGCACATGGCCCCAGTAGGTGACGACGGCCATCAACCCGGTGTTGATCAGATAGAGCACCACCAGCCCCGTGGCGCAGGCGCCAATCAGCCCCCAGTCGCGGCCAGGCAGCAGCCGGTCCACGAACGCGCTGACGGCGAGCGGAAACGCCAGCTCCAGCAAGCCGGAGAGCACCGCGCAGCCGAAATCCAGCACAAAGAGCCTGACATGCGGGCGATAGTAGGCGGCGAAACGGCGCAGAATGGACATCGGCCTCACCTACAGGAAAGCTGGCGGAGATAGAAGAAGCAGGTCTTTTTTGAACAAAGCGCCAAAAAACTTTTGGACATGGCGTACGCCATACCTTGTAGCCTGGGTCTTGACCCATGTCTTCGCGGCCGTCGGAACAGAGTTGCGGAACATGACCAGATTTGCCGACAAAACCGGCAACGTCACCGTGCAACTGCAGTAAAACCGCGCACACCACGGTCGATAACGATTCCAGCCAATATCGTTTGACACGGGTGTCATAACACCTTTAGTCTTCGCGACGGCGGCAAGGGTAGGGTTCCTGCTTCCGGGGTGGGCCGTGGGCGTTTAAGCTACACGATAACGACGAGCTATTTTATCGGCTGATGTGATGCTTCATTAGGTACGTGCATGTTCCGGATTCACTTGTCGCAACATAGATTTCATCCAAACGTCCGGCAGCCGCCATGGTACTCCGGCCCGGCTCGCCCCCGCTGCCAGACATCCCGCCGCAGCCACACACTCCCTGTCTCGGGACACACGAAGTTCGCATAAGCAAACCAGACGTAAAAGCCTGACCGATCACCACTGTTGAAAGTCGTTCGTGCAATGACGCTAAAACAAGCATTACGCCTCTCCGGTGCGACCACCCTGATCTCCGCGGCCCTGCTGGCCCCTGTGCGAGCGGACGATGCGGCACCTGCCGCCGCCGCAACCACAACACCCGCAGCGAAACCGGCCGCCAAGCCGCCGGTCACGGAGACGATCGAGGTCCGGGCCGCCAAAGTCGGCACCCAGCCTGGCGGTGGCCTGATCAAGAAACAAACAACCTCGGCCTCGGTCAGCACGATTTCGAGCGATTTCATCGCCAAGCAGACGGCGCTGACAAATCCCTATCAACTCATCGCCTCAGTGCCCGGCGTCACCATCGGATCCAGCGATCCCTATGGCGTGCAGACGCCGAACCTCTATATCCGCGGCCTCGACTCCACCGAGGTAGGCTTCCTCTGGGAAGGCATGCCGCTGAACGACGTCGGCAATTATCTCGGCTATCCGGATGAATGGTTCGCGACGGAAAATCTGTCGGAGATATCGGTGCGCCAGGGCAGTGCGGGCATTTCCGATCCGCTGATGAACAACAACGGCGCCGTCGTCGATATGGAATTCGTCGAACCAACCGACGACCGCGGCCTCTATGCCGATGTCGCCTACGGCTCCTACCATACCACGCGCGAATTCATCCGCCTCAATTTCGGAAAAATCGGCGATACCGGGATAAAGGGCTGGATCTCCTTCCACGACATCTATGCGCCAAGCTGGCACGGACCCGGCTACACGGAAAAGAAACACGTCGATTTCGACTTCGTCGATAATTTCGACAATGGCAGCAAAATCTCCCTGGTCGGCTCCTTCAACCACGAGGACCAGACATTTGCCATCCTGCCCACGCTGGCCGATTACAAGAAATACGGCATATCCGAGAACTACGACACCTACTACACCAACGGCGACACCAACTACTGGAAGCTGTATCAGGCACCCTACGACCATTTCTTCATGTCCGCACCGTCGAAATTCGTCATCAACAGCGATACGAACGTCGAAATCACGCCCTATTTCTGGTACGGCCAGGGCCTGGGAAGCGGCGGCACCGTGCTGAGCGAATCCGGCAACTATCTCGGCACGCTGTTCGTCCCACAAAACCTCAACGTCAACACCGGCGTTCTGCCCGGCGGCCAGTTCGCCGCCTTCGCCACTTACGGCAATGACCAGACCAGGCCCGGCGTGGTCGCCAAGGTGAATTATCAGCTTGCCAATCACCACATCACGGCCGGCTACTGGTTCGACATTTCACACGACAAGGATTTCGAGAGTTTCGAGGCGCTGGGCGCCGACGGCGAACCCTCCAGCAACACAGGCGAGAAATACGAAATCAGCTTTGCCAACGGCCAGGCGCTGCTGGCACAGGATATCCTGACCCGCACCACAACGAATGCGGTCTTCATCGAGGACACGTCAAAATATCTCGATGACAAGCTCACGGTTGACGCAGGATTCAAATATGTCACGGTGACCCGCTTCGGCACCGACTTCCTGCCGGGGCCGCAATATCACAACAGCATCACCGACACCAAACCCCTGCCCACGCTCGGTGCGACCTATCAGCTGGATCCGAAAAACCAGATTTTTGCCAGTGCCACCACCCATTTCAGGGTTCCGGTAAATCTGTCGCTCTATAACGACTATTATCCGTCCTTCGGCCTCTACGGTGTAGCGGCAAAACACCTCGCAGCCGAATACACGATATCGGAGGAGGCCGGATACCGCTACGCAGATGACCTGATTATCGGCTCCGCCACCTTCTTCAACTACAACTTTACCAATCGACAACTCGCCAGCACAATCCTGCAAAATGGCGTGCAGGTGTCCAGCTACATCAACGCCGGCGGAGAGACATCGCGCGGCGTCGATGTGGAGCTGGGGCTCCGCCCCTACAAGCATTTCAGCCCCTATATCTCCGGGGAATATCTCAACGCCACCATTGACAACAACGTGCTGGTCGGCAACGATTACGTCCGCTCGGCAGGCAAAACCGCCGTCGAAAGCCCGCCCTTCATGGTGTCCGCCGGCCTCAGCTACGACGACACGACATGGTTCGGCAACGTGCTGTTCACCTACAAGGCTTCCCAATACACCACTTTTACCAACGACGAAAAAATTCCCGGCTACCCGCAAGCCAACATGTCCATCGGCTACCGTTTGCACGACTACCTTCCCTCCGTGCACCCGGAAATCAAGCTGAACCTGATCAACATCGGCGACGTGCGCTACCTCAGCGGCCCTGCCTCGATCACCACCAACGCCCAAACCACAAAGGGCGTTTACGGCACGAGCATCGCCGGAACCTCGCCCACTTATTATATCGGCGGCGGCTTCGCGGCCGTCATCAGCCTCGCGGTCAATCTGTGAGCCCCGCGCGGCTACAGTGACACAAACCTGGAACGCGCTTCTCGATCCGCCGGATTTTCCGGCGGATCGCTACGCTCCCCTGGCCGACCGCATCGCAAAATTTTTAGGAACACGCAACGACATTGTCTTCGTACAAGCCGAAGCGGTGCTGGCGCTGGAGGCAGCCGCCACTTCACTGAGCCGGCCGGGCATGGTTGTCCTCAACATCGCCACAAGTTTTTATGGCACCACGGTCGGCGCCTGGCTGCGCCGGGGAGGTGCCGCCGTCCATCAACTCAACGCCGAGCCAGGTCGGCCAATCACCCTGTCAGCAGTCGCAAAAACCCTGGATGATTTGCAGCGCGTCGATATCGTCGCCTGCACGCACGGCGAAAGCTCGACAGGCGTGGTCAATCCGCTGGATGACATCGCCGCACTCGCGCGCGCTAAAGGCGCGCTCATGCTGGTGGATGCCGTCGCCTCGGCCGGCGCCCACACGCTAAACCTCGATGCGCTCGACGTCACCATCATCGGCCCGCAAAAAGCCCTGGCCGGCCCAGCAGGTGTTTCAATGCTCGCCTGCAGCGAACGCGCCTGGGCGCATATGAGCAGCGGCGCAACACCGGACGCGTCGCTCCTCTCGCTCACCGGCATCAAGCGCGACTGGCTCGACCGCGGCCGCGGCGCCCTGCCCGGCACCCCGCCCGCGCTGGAATTCTGGGCGCTCGACGCCGCCATCGCCCGCGCCGAATCCGAAGGCCTGGACAACATCATCGCCCGCCACCACGCCGCCGCCATGGCAACCCGCCAGGCGCTTCGCAACCTCGGCGTTCCCCTCTGGATAGAAGACGATGCCCATGCCTCGCATCTTGCGACAACCATCACGGTTCCCGAAACACTGGATGCCGACACACTGATCGCGTCGGCACCGGCGTTCGGCGTAAAAATGAACCACGCCGGCCCCCCAATGCGCGGCCGCCTGATCCGCTTCGATCACATGGGCCGCGGCGCGTCCACAGAGACCGCGGCTGCGTGTATAGCGGGTTTCGCGCGGATGATCAGAGCATTAAAACAGGAAAGCGGTTCGCTGCCCGATTGCTCCGGAGCGGACTGAGTCCCGACAAGCGGCACACAATATTTATCCACAGATTTCACAGATTTCACAGATTAGAAGAAAGCTTATCGCTCGTACATTCGAGTCTGACGACCCATTTTTTCTAATCTGTGAAATCTGTGAAATCTGTGGATAAAATCACTTTCTTCTCTACGCGCCTCAGCGAAGAAGACAACCCGGTCACGTAAGAATGTTCCCTGGTTATGCCCCAGCACATAATCTGCGGATAGCCGAAAGCTAATCTGTGGATGAGCCAAACCCGCTCACATCCGCCCCATCTTCCGGCCGAAGCAACAGAAACGCTGGCCCAGCCAGCAAAGTCACCAAGGACACGCAACACAAAACCACCCGGAACACATGCGCCGACGGCAGCACGCCCGGCCCTGCCACAAACTGCAGCAGCACCGCGCTGAAAGACACACCAAACCCCATCGAAAGCTGCTGCGCCATGCCGCTCAGGCTGGTGCTACGGCTCAGCCGCGCGGCCGGCATATCAGAAAAAATCAGCGTGTTTAGCGTGGTGAACTGTAACCCACGCGCAATCCCCAAACTGACCACAAGGCCAACAATAACATAGGACGGAGTCTGTGGAACCAGCAAAGTCAGCGGCAGAATCAGCCCCGCCGCAATCACGCTGTTCACGGCCAGAAGACGGCCAAAGCCGAAGCGCCGCAGCAGCCGCCCCGCCAGCGGCCTGATGATGACCGTGCCGAGGCTGCCGGTGAAAGTCAGCAAGCCCGAATGGCTCGGCGAGAAACCGAAGCCTAGCTGCAGCAGCAGCGGCAGCAGAAACCCGATGCTGTTCAGCCCGATGCGGTTGATCCCCCCGCAAATGACACCAAACCGGAACGAACGGATGCGGAACAGGCTGAGGTCAATCGGCGGATAAGGATGCGATTGCCGCGTGCGCACAAACAGCGTCAATGCCACGATGCCGATCACCAGCATGGAAGCACCGGCCATAGACTCGTGCATGCCAAGGATTTCCACGCCCGCCTGAATGATCACAAGTGCCACCCCGCACGCGCAAAAACCACCCCAGTCAAACGGCGGAACGCCACGCGGTCGGAATTCCTCCACGCGGGCCCAGGTCAGCAGAATTCCGGCAATTCCAACCGGCACATTCACATAAAATATCCAGTGCCACGACAGATATTGTGTCAGCAAACCGCCCAGCGCCGGCCCCGCCATAGGCCCGATCACCACCGGCACGGTCATGTACGTCATCGCCGTCACCAGTTCCGACTTATCGAACGACCGCAGCAAAATCAGCCGCCCCACCGGCGTCATCATCGCCCCGCCCATGCCCTGCAACACTCGCATGGCGCCGAAACCGACAATACCGGTGGCCAGGCCACACAACCCCGATCCCACGGTGAAGGCCGCAAGCGCGCAAATATAGGTCCGCCGCATGCCCAGCCGGTCAGCAATCCATCCGCTTACCGGAATGAACAAGGCAACACTCAACAAATAGGCTGTCACGCCGATATTGAGCGTAACCGGGCTCACCTGAAAATCCCGCGCCATACGCGGCAAGGCGGTGGTAATGATGGTGCCGTCGAGCTGCTCCATCATGAACCCGACGGCCACCGTCAGCGGGATGATGGCGCGCCGAAATCCTTGGCGGCGCGCCGGCGGCGAAGAGACGGACATGTCCAACAGTAATACGCCTCAACCGCTGAAAGAGTCTTTGACAAACCTGTCATGACACCTATAATTTCCGCTGTGAAGTCCGCGCGCACTGGGCATGGAGGATAGCGATGCAGGCCGAAGCTGACCTCACCTCACGCGGCCACGCCGCAGCGGCCGCCGACAGCGTCGGCCATATCGAGACGCACGGCATCGAGCTCATCCCCGAGCACGACCGGCATGGCAAACCGTCCGACGTCGCCCTCGTTTTCTTCGGCAGCCAGCTCACCTACGGCTCGATCATCATGGGCGCCATGCCGATCGGCTTCGGGCTGACCGTGCTTCAAGCGTTTTCCGCCATCATCGTCGGCACGCTCATCGGTGCCGCCGGCGTCGCCGGCATGGCCATGCTCGGCCCCGGCTCCGGCACCAACAGCGTGGTCGCCAGCGGCGCCTTCTTCGGCGTGCGCGGGCGCCATGTCGGCTCGGCGATTACGCAGGTGATCGACCTCGGCTATTTCGGCATGTGCATCTGGGTCTGCGCACCGCAACTGGCGCAACTCCTCCACGTCGCCGGCGCGCCCGACGTGCGCACAACAACCGTGTGTGCGATCATCATCTGCGCACTGGTGATGCTGGCCATCGGCCTGCTCGGCCACGCCACCATCGTCGCTTACGAAAAACTAATCTCTTACGCCAGCATGATCACGATTGCGATCATTGTAGGTGCATGCTGGCTACATCCGGTCGGCCATCCGCCGGCGCCAGGCCATTTCCAGCCAGGCGGCTTCTGGGGAAGCTGGATGCTATCGGTCTCCGCCCTCATCGCCAACGCCATTTCCTACGCACCCTTCGCCGGCGATTACGCGCGCTACATGCCCGCCCGCACACGGCCGCTCGCCATGTTCAACTGGACACTTGCAGGCATGCTCGGCGGCTGCGCCGCCGGCCTCAGCGCCGGCGTGGTGCTGGCACTGAACGTCGGCAATCCCTTCACCGTCAGCACGGACATGATGCGCAGCATGCCGCTATGGCTCATGGTGCCGGTGTCGATCTCCGGCCTCAGCGCCAACATCGCCAACGGTGGCATGGTGGTCTATAACGGAATCCTCAGCCTGCACGCGGTACTTTACCGATTGAAACGCGCGCAAGTCGCTTACGTGTTCGGCGCACTCGGGCTCGCCATCGGCTATTTCGGCCTCATCGCTTATAACATGGCCGAAAGCATCATGGCCCTCTGCTCCATCGTCACCATGCTCGCAACCCCCTGGGTGATGATCACCCTGCTCGGCTACGCCCGCCACAAAGGCGTTTTCGATGCGGTATCGCTACAATTATTCAACACGCCCGGCGGCCGCTACTGGTATCACCGCGGCTACAATATCGCCGCCGTCGCCGCTTGGTTCCTGGCAGTCGCTGCCGGCCTGCCGTTTTCCGACAACAGCCTGTTCGTCGGCCCAATGGCACCCTTGCTCGACGGCGTCGATGTCAGTTTCATCGTTTCCGCCATCGTGGGCGCCCTGGCTTATGCCATCATCTGCGCCGCGGCACGGCCGGCGGAAGCGCTGAGCTTGAAGGAAGAAATTCTTTTTTGAAAAAAAGAACCAAAAAACTTTTGGATGTTTGGGAAGGGCGCTCATGAGCGAGCCGCTGAGCGTGAACAGCATCGTTGCCACCAGACCAACGGCCAAGGAAATCGCACGACGCGTCGATGCAAGCATCCAGGCTCAAGAAAACGCCATCGGCGCCTGGCATTGGTACGACCCAAAGCGCCTGACTGCCGAAGCCGAGCGTCTCGACGCACTCCCCCACCGCGGTCCACTCCACGGCGTCCCAGTCGCCATCAAGGACGTTATCGACACCGCGGATATGCCAACCGAATACGGCTCCGCCCTCTACGAAGGCAACCGCCCGCCCAGCGATGCAAGCTGCGTCGCGTTACTCCGCAACGCCGGCGCGTTGCTGGTCGGCAAAACCGTCTCAACCGAATTCGCCTTCAAAGCCCCAGGCAAAACCAGGCACCCGTTCGACCCCACCCGCACCCCCGGCGGCTCATCGAGCGGATCCGCCGCCGCCGTCGCCGCCGGCATGGTGCCCTTCGCCTTCGGCACGCAAACCTCCGGCTCCACCATCCGCCCTGCCGCCTTCTGCGGAATCGTAGGCTACAAGCCAAGCTTTGGCCTGATCGACCGCACCGGCATCAAAGTTTTAGCCGATAGTCTCGACACCATCGGCCTGTTCGCCCGCAACGTCGCCGACATTGCGACAGTCGCCGCGCTGCTCGCCGGCCGCCCCACACTCGCCGCGGCCGCACCAACGCGTGAGCCACGCTTCGCGGTGTTCCGCACACCATCCTGGAACCTTGCCGACGAGGACGCGCAAAAAAACTTCGAGCAATCCCTCCTGAAACTCGAAAGCCGCGGCGCCCGCCTGCAAACACTCGAAGACCCCGCCGACTACCTGGCACTGCTATCCGCGCACGAAACGATCATGAACTGGGAAGTCCCGCGCGCGCTCGCCTTCGAACGCCTCACCGGCAGCCACGCCCTGCACCCCACAACCCGCGAAGGCATATCCCCCCTGCCAGGCCTGACCGCAGATGACTACGATGCTGCCTGCGCACTTGCGGCCGACGCCATGCAACGCTGGGCCAGCCTGCTCGAAAATTTCGATGCCCTGCTCACCCTCCCCGCCCGCGGCGAAGCACCGATCGGTCTCGCAAGCACCGGCGATCCCATCTTTAACCGCGCCTGGACGCAATTGCGCCTGCCCTGCGTGACAGTGCCGTCCGGAACCGGCCGCTCCGGCCTGCCGCTCGGCCTGCAACTGGTCGGCGCCCCACGCACCGATGGCCGGCTTCTTGCTGCATCACGCATGGCCGAAGCAGCCCTCAGCTAACGCAGGAGAACGAGCATGGCATCCGAAATCGAGATGGTGGAACTCTTCACCCAGGAACTGCAACTTTGCAAAGTCGGCCCCGGCCAGACGCTGGCGGTGCTCTCCATGGGCCAGATCCGCGCCGATTACGCACAAGCCTTTCTCATTGCCGCGCAAAACCTCGGCGCATCCTGCTTCCAGATCAATCTGCCCGAACGCCCCCGCACCGGCCCCATGAGCCAGGTCGGCCGCACGCCGCTGGCCGGCAACCGACCCGCGATCGAGGCGCTGAAAAAAGCCGACATCATCATCGATCTCATGGGCCTGCTCTTCTCCCACGAGCAAAACGAAATCACCGCCGCCGGCGCCCGCATGCTCTTCGTGCGTGAACCTTTTGATGTGCTGCGCGAAATGTTCCCAACGGAGACTCTGCGCCGCCGCGTCGAGCACGGCGAGAAACTCCTCGGCAGCGCCAAGACAATGCACATCACCTCGCCGCATGGCACAGACATCACCTACCGCCTCGGCCAATATCCGGTCATGACGGAATACGGCTTTACCGATCAGCCAGGCCGCTGGGACCATTTCCCCTCCGGCTTCCTGCTCACCCAAGGCAACGACAATGCCGTCGAAGGCACCGTGGTCCTCATGCCCGGCGATATCGTCAACGCCTTCCGCCGCTACGTGCAACAACCCGTGCGCCTGACAGTCGAAAATGCGCGCGTCACCCGCATCGAGGGCGACGGCATGGACGCCACCCTGCTGCGCAACTACATCGAAAGTTTTCATGATGACCGCGCCTACGCCTGCTCGCACATCGGCTGGGGTTTGAATGAGCGCGCGGAGTGGCACCATATGGCTTTAACGCGCGACCCGAATGCCGAGATTGGCGTGCACGGGCTGGCGTTTTACGGCAATGTGCTGTTCTCGCTTGGGCCGAATACCGAGCTAGGCGGAACTAACGACACGGCGTGTCATCTGGATATGCCGATGCGCGGCTGCTCACTGAGCCTGGATGGACAGATCATCGTGCGCGATGGGGCTGTGGTGCCTGTGGAAATGCAGGCAAGGAAGTAAGACTTCTTTTTTGAAAAAAAGAAGCAAAAAACTTTTACACATGACGTACGCCGCAAGATAGGCTCAGCCCAATATCCAAAAGTTTTTTGCTTCTTTCTTCCCTCCTAAGGCCCGCCATGCAACTCTCCAACAAAACCGCCCGCGAGATGTTCGAAGACCTCCGCGCCACCACCGCCGACCGCCGCTACGGCTTCGGCAAGCGCCCCATGCTCGTCAACGTTGATGTCCAATGCGCCTACACCTCGGTCGGCACCTACGTCACCGCCTACGACAACGATCCTTTGCAAATCGACTACATCAACCAGCTCGCAGCACTGGCCCGCAGCAAACGCCTGCCCGTCTATTGGACCTACGTCGCCTTCCGCGCCGACGGTACGGATTGCGGCGTCTTCGGCTCGCGCGACGACACGCCCGACTCGCTGCAAAACATCAAACACAACTCCCCGCGCGCCGCGCTGGATCCGCGCCTGGTCACGGCGGAAAGCGATTACATCGTCAACAAACTCATGCCCTCCGCCTTTCACGAAACCAATCTGCAATCGCTCATGGTCTATCTCGGCTGCGACAGCATCATCGTCACCGGCGGCTCGACCTCCGGCTGCGTGCGCGCCACCGTGGTTGATGGCTTATCCCGCGGCTACCGCGTCGCCGTGCCAGAAGAATGCGTCGCCGACCTGCACGAAAGCCCGCATTTCGCCAATCTCTACGACATGCACAAGAAATACGCCGACGTCGTACCTGTCGCCAAGGTGATCGAGCTTTACAACAGATTTGCAACACCGTAGCCCCGATGCAATCACCCCCCACCGACCGCTTCATGCACGTAGAGCAGCGCGGCATAGCGTTCATCCCAGACAGCCAGCGAAACTCCCGGCCGTCCTCGGTAGGAACAGTGTTTTTCGGCACGCAACTCACCTACGGCACGCTCGTCGTCGGCGCACTGCCGGTAGCGTTCGGCCTGAGCTTCTGGGCGGCCGTCTCCACCATTCTGCTCGGCACGCTGCTTGGCACCATCGTGTTCGCCGCCATGGTGCCGATCGGCTCGCGCACCGGCACCAACGGCACGGTCAGCAGCGGCGCCTTCTTCGGCATACGCGGCCGCTACATCGGTTCGATGATTACGCAGATTGTCGATCTTGGCTATTTCGCCATGAGTTTCTGGATCAGCGCCCCGCCGCTCACAGAAGCCGCGCATCGGATACTCGGCACCTCCACCGGCACGATCCCGACCATCATCGGGCTCGTGTTCGCCACCACCTGCACCATCGCACTCGCCGTACTCGGCCACGCCACCATCGTCGCCTATGAAAAACTCACGTCCATCGCAGGCGTCATCGCCATCGGTCTATTGGTGTTTTATGCGGCAACGAACGCAGGCACTCACCCGCACGCCACCGTACAGTATGCGCTAGGCTCGTTCTGGCCCACATGGACGATGGCGTTCACAGCGCAAATCGCAAACGCAGTGTCCTTCGGCCCATTCGCCAGCGACTACTCCCGCTACGTGCCCAGCACCGAAAGCCCCTGGGCGCTCTTCTGGTGGTCCGCCGCCGGCATGTTCGCCGGCAACATGATCGCACTCATCGGCGGCGCCTTCATCGGCATTGCCGTCGCCGACCCCAACGATCTGATCCACGGCATGATCGGCTTCCTGCCGCTCTGGCTGGTACTGCCGGTCACCGTGCTCTCCTTCATCGCCAACACGGCGAACGCCAGCATGGTGGTGTACAACGGCATTCTCGATCTCCACGCCATGCTCTGGCGCCTGAAATGGGTGCAGGTGGCGGCCGTATTCAGCACGCTCGGCGTCGGCATTGCCTGCCTCGGCATCGTCATGGCCGATTTCACCGACCGTATCGACGCGCTTTGTTCCATCGTAACCATCCTTGTCACACCATGGATGTTGATCAACGTCATCGGCTATCTGCAACACCGCGGCCGGTTCGACACGCAGGATTTGCAGGATTTCACCCACCGCGACGGCGCGAACATCTATTGGTACGAGCATGGCTTCAGCCGGCGCGCCCTGATTGCCTGGGCGATTTCCACGACCATCGGCATGGTTTTCTGCAACACGCACCTGTTCGTCGGCCCGCTCGCCACCATGTCGGGCGGGGCTGATCTCAGCTTCATCAGTTCCGCCGCCGCCGGGGCGCTCCTCTATCTGGCACTCGGAAAAACCCGCCCCTCAGCCGGCAAACAGGCTTTGACAAACCTATCATAACACCTTTATTATCATAGCGGCTCTAAGATTCTGCCCTCGACCGGATCCTTGCCCTATCAGGAGAAGCCAACATGAAGACGATGAATGCGGAAGTCATCGACATCCCCCGCCCTGCCCTGCGGACGGGGGCAGAATTCAAACGCTCGCTCGATGACGGGCGGAAAGTCTGGGTGCAAGGCAAACTGCTCGACAAGGTGACCGACGAGCCGGGCCTCAGCGCCGGCATCGACCTGCTCGCCGACATGTTCGATGACCAGTTCAAGCCCGAGTATGAGGACATCACCACCTATTCCGATCCCGCCACCGGCCAGATTTCCAGCCGCTCCTGGCAAGTGCCGAGAACGCCGGAAGATCTCAAAGCCCGCCGGCAAATGATCGAATACACCAGCCGCAAAACCATGGGCACGTTCGGCCGTCCGCCCGATCTCGCACCCACCATCGCCGTCGGCCTGCTCGCCTATCTGCCGGTGTTCAAAACCCGCAAATCCTCGTTCGACGGCTGCACGCCGGACTTCGCTGAAAATATCGAGCTTTATGTCGAGCGTGGCCGCCAGGGCAATCTCACGGCCGCGGAAAGCCTCACCGGCCCGCAGAACGACCGCTCATCGGGCTATGCCGCGGCGGTTTCGTTGCTGAAAGTGACCGGCGTGGAGCGCGGCGGCGTGCGCATCTCCGGCGCGAAATCCGTAGGCTCCATCG
>Ga0116231_10010128_pt1 | contig 15406 bp, 14 predicted proteins | sample S1TSphgellanicum_2_FD_89695 | JGI IMG/M metagenome (GOLD analysis project Ga0116231, IMG submission 89695) | Host-associated microbial communities from peat moss isolated from Minnesota, USA - S1T2_Fd - Sphagnum magellanicum MG | ecosystem: Host-associated > Plants > Peat moss > Unclassified...
ACAAAAAAAAAAAAAAAAAAAGACCCATTGGAACGCGTTCATTATACATAGCACCGTTCCCCAAGAGTTCCCTAGCTTGCGACTGCGCTATTGGAAGCCTTTTGACGCGCTCGTAGCCAGCCCGCGCTCGTAGCCGCGGCCTTCGTCTTCTTCGTGGGGACCGCACGCAGGCAGGCAAGCTTCATGCTTGACTTTGTTAGCCGAACGGACGGCAGACGGACGCGGGCGCGCGCGCGAGCAGCGGGTCTTCTTCACTCCCTCGGTTGCAAGCAGCTGCTGCTAGGCCTTTGACCTCAAATCTCGTTTCCTAAGTCTTTTTTTTGCGAGGTTTTCTAAGAACGTGTGTTTGTGCGTGTGTGTTTTGTTCTCTCTCTCTCTCTCTCGTTTGTTCTTTCTTTTCTTCAGTTATTTATCAGTTTCGCGTGACTGCTCGTCTGCAACTGTAGAATTGAATTGCGTCGCTTGTTTGTAGTGCTTAGAAAGAGGGAGATCTCCTCAGTTACTAGTTTGCAGTGCAGCATGATTAATCGACATTCATTTTTCTAGGGGAAACACTGGTTCTTTTTCCCGAAAGCTCAGTTGCAGAGGACTAGAGGCGCTGGATCGAATCCTGAAAAGCGATCGTGTGAGGAGGATTGAACAAGAAGCTCGCTCGGGATCTAAAAACCGGGAAAAAGAAAAAACACTCCAGACTAGTTCTGAATTAGCAGATCGGAAAGCTCGTGGTCCGGATCTATCTATCTATACGCAATTCGTTGCTTTGAAGAGGAGGAGGTGCTGCATCTGATCTAGATTTCGATGGCTTGCCAGAATTTGTTTAAAGAGGCTGTGGATCTAGGGATCACAATCGCCTTCCGGTTCTATGGCCGCTATCCAGAGACGGGGAGGTCGTATTATAAGCCTCCCTGCTGCAACGTCGCGGGCAATGAAACTGATGATGGAGAGAATCGGCCCGCAGAGAGGAGGATCATTTCGTCGAGGCGACGTCCCAGTTTAATGCAGAGTTTGCAGTTGCCGAATAATTTGTCAGTCTTGTGGCTTCCAAACCTCGAATCTGCAAGTGAGTCCTACTGTGAGCTGATCTCTTTTTTTCCTCTCCGGAAAAGCTCTTTTCAGATCGTTTCTTCGTCTTGATCCTTTCTTGCAATCGTTTCCTGCTTGCTTCAACGTCGACGTTGGTGGCCATGAGCAGTAGTAAGAAGAAGCAGTCGACTGGTCAATATGATCTGACATTACAATTCTTGTGTTTTTTTGTTTTTTGCTCTTGTCCTCAGCAGCAGCATCTGGAGTTCTTCCCTCACCAAGCCCTCAAAATGTAGGCGCCCATTGAATTCTCCATCGAATTTTTTTTTTCCTCTCAAGAGGACAGATCAAACTTGCTGCCAAACTCTAAATAACAACCTGAATCCGTTTCAAGAGGACATGACAAAATTTTTGAGCTGCCAAACCCTAAATGACAACCTGAATTCATTTCAAGAGGACATGAGAATAATTTCGCTGCCAAACCGTCAATGATTGTTTCAAGATTGGGACAGAGAAGCTGCCAAACCTTTGACAAGTTTGAATTTGTTTCAATACTAGGACATGAGATTCAGCTGCAAATTTACCTTCAACTAATTGGGTACATGAATTGAGATCTGAGGAGCACATTGCTGATGAAACTCTACACTTGAATGATCTGAAATTTGTACATAGGTTCAGGAAAAAAATTCCAATCAATTTTACAAGTGCACTGATGCACACAAGCCGAGCAGGCTTGTCACAGAGAGAGAGTCCAGTACTGCTTTTAATCAAGTACTTTTGCAAGTTAGGAATAGCTACAGTAGCACAGATTGCACAAGTTCAAATGCAGCAGCTGCCATTTCATTTTTCAAACCATCCTTTTGGGGACTTTGAACCTCACCAATTGCAGCATGAAAAATTACTTTCGGTCTTCAAACAGATCTATGTGTGAATCTATTCATTTCCTATTGTTGATTTCTAGTGATTTCAACTTTGGTGAATAATATATTATTAGTGAAATTTTATTTTGGAGATATTATGTTATTGATTCATTAGTAATATTCAAGTCTGAAAATGCAAAAGAATTAATCATCGCATGCATAGCTGCAATTCCTTATGTAGAAAACTCATCAAAAATTCAGAAGGGAAATGAATACATGAATAGTTGCAATCCATTAAGCAGAAAACTCATCAGAAATTCAGAAGGGAAATGAATACATGAATAGTTGCAATCCATTAAGCAGAAAACTCATCAGAAATTCAGAAGAAAAATGAATACAACTTTGCAGCTCAACTGTTTGTTTGAACCATTCTTCTGAAAGTTCCACTCATGCACTATAACTTATTAAACTAATTAATGTGAATCACAATAGGTACCCAAGTTTTTTATAAAAACTTAAGCAAAAATCGATGATAAACAAAATTAAGAATGAAAATTCCATTCGAGCAATGAGGTAGGACAACATGCCCCGACATGCACCCAAGAATGCACACCCAAAATATTCCCCAAAAGTGTCACAACTTGTCCCATATCATTTGCCCAAAAGCATGTTCTTGTATTGTATAGATGTAGGCTAAAGGGAAGCACTTCCATAGCACCATATTGATAATAAAATCTTTTATTTGAAGAGTATTAAATTTTATTTTATTTTTGTGAAGGGCCAATCAAGTAACTCATTGCAAAAATAAACATTGAACTTTGAGATGCTCCCACAACTAACTAATGTGAATTATAAATATGCATAGTCACTAAGGGTATATAATGTGAATTATAAATATGCATAGTCACTAAGGGTATATAATCTTTACATTTACATACCGCAAAACAATTAATTGTTATTATCTACATGTAAAACAATTTGGCTTGTAACTGATTTACACTTAGATAGTTTCACACAATGTAAATATGACAATTTACAATTACATGCATAACACTCATTAACACCATTTCATTCCAAGCATTTAAAGGACTAAAACAAGCATGTGAACAAAAATGAATGTGCTCATCATGACATATGATAAACTCGACATGTTCAATGGAAAATGAACATTGTCATGCACTGCAAGGTTATAGTCCCCAATGCAAAATTATTTGGTCAAATGTTCCCCGAATCATTTTGTGATTTAAAGTTACTTGTGTATATCATCACAACAATGGTATACACAAATGAGGTTCAACATACAACATGACAACATTTGCTTAATGTGTTATGAATACATCCATTTTTCTTAATTATTGTACCTCATTGTAGGTTGTCCCATATGCCATCCCCTAGAACATCTAGCACATATTAGTGTGATGGCTATGCTACTATGTTACCCAACTACTCACATAACATGCTACAAATGTAGTATCATTGTTCCAAGGCTAGTCAATCAATCTAAGGGACATTGAAAAAGTGGTAACATGTTAAGCATAGTTTAAATGCATATTCCCCCCAAGTTGGAGCTTCCCCTTGCTTAAATGTGATCCTTATTGCTTTCTTGGCTTATCACCAAATTGCTATCATCATTAGGAAGACTAATTGTCGAACTAGCTTGAATTAAATAATACTATGAATAATCCCCTTGTAATCCTTTGTTTTCATTCAATTATTTCACACAATTTATCATTCATTTTTTGCAAATGTACCCAAGTCATGACATGATCTCAATCTCTTCCATATTCTATAGTTGTTTATTTTGAACTTTTGAAACTCCCTTTCAACAATAACATGAGCTTTATGGTGAAACCAAGATAAAGTAAACACAAAAGTGACTGTTGCAATGCAAAACATGGTTTTGCTATATTCATAAAAAACAAAAGTCAAGATCTATTTCCAAAAGCAAAAAGTACCATTTTTTTTACACATTCATTCTCAACTATTGTTACTAATAATTTTAAGATTTGACTAGTTCTAACAATTGTTTAATAAGGTACTTTTACACTGACAAATTTCAGCTCACTTTGTGGACTTTGAAAAATAAACAAATAAAATTCTCAGGTTTTCTTTCAAATTACATGAAGGAATCATTTTGGTGCCATCAATATTCATGGGTTGATTTTTTTGATAGAGTTTTTCATGTCCATTAAATGTGTATTTTTATTTTTGAAAATTTCCTTAAACTTTTAAAGTGTGACATTATCTAATCCATATTTTTTTAGTATTTTTACAAGTCAAATGGTAATGAAAAAATACCATTATGAGATGTTAAAAAGAAGGATGAAGGGCATGGTGAACCCAATAATGCGATGTTTGTGAAAAAAAAATCTGATTTAAAAAGCCCCTAATGTTTAAATTTTTACCAAATCTATTTTTTACCTACTATCTAACTAAATAGCCAAAATAAATGGGGAGTTTATTTATCTTGGTTTCACCCTTAAACATGGTTCTTTGAAAGTATTTTACCTTATTTTAATCATATCCATTCATGTTTCCTCCTTGTTGTATCAATTGTTGGGCTAATATCTCTAAATGTCTAATAACCTAGGTAAATGACTTCAAGCTACCCAATAATCACTAATGTTTGGGAACACCATCTTATATAGCCCATAGATTGTTAATAGCCTTTATGAACCTATTATCAAGGTATTTGCTCCTTATTCTATTTATCATCCTCATTCCAATGGAATTATTTCTACTAAACTAGCTTAATGCCCCCTCCTTACTAACCAACAACCTTCCCTTCTTCTTCCTTAAAAGTAAATGAAAATTCAATGGCGTAAGAATTGGTTTATATGGAGTTCTTTGTAATAAAATTCATATGTCGTTTTTACATGACCATTTTGGTTGTATGGTCGTCCCTGAACCATTTCAAAGGCAATGCAAAAATAACTATCTCATTTTCAAGTCAAACTATTTCATACCTACTTCATTTTCCTATTAACTTTTGTGATAACTATTTCACACCTTTCCTAATAACTACCTCATTCTTTTTCCTATCCACCAACATGGATATAAAAAAACAAATTAACATGTGTCTTTTCATGTCCATGAAATGTATATTAATTAATATTAAATTTGACATTGACATAAATGTAAAAAAACATAAGAAAAAATTAAAATAATTGATCGTCACTGATAGTGCACAGCAATGCTAAGCTCAAATTAATATATGTAACTTACTAGAGCCAATAAATGCCTAAATAATTACTTGGATGCTAATGCATGCATGCCTAACCTTAATAGATCATCATGCATCACAAACTATTGTTCATTCCACAATATGAACACTTCAAATCATGGTAACAACCACTATGTATGTTGTAATGGATCAATTGATTGTAGATACACTAATAGGGCACAAACATCAATGGACATGAACTTACAAATGTAGCATTCAACAAAATTGGTGTATCCAAACAATGATGCCATCATATTATCATATGATTATAAATCAGCTAATGGAAGAAAATTCTCCAAAAGTTAAACACATGAATGTTCTTAAATCAATACACAAATTCAACATTTCTTCTAAAATCAATAAAATCCCCGCCTACGTTAACTCAAATGACCTTTTATTTAGTCGCCATATAATCGCCATATCCATTAAACCAACCCCACCCACAAGATTGTAATTTCATGCAAATACCATGCCCTGAAACAACTATATCCAATAGCAATTCAAGCTATTGCTCCTATGTTGCATAGGAATCATGACCCCCAACCAAAAACCTAAGCAAAAATTAATCAAATCCTATATGCATGTGTGTGTAACCTTCTATAGTTCAATGTGTGGAACAATCATTAACCATGGATTTTAACTATCAAAAATCATAATTTGTGAGATTGTCATGGTGGTCAAATTTTACAACCCTAATGTGTGAGTTTAGAATCGTGAACACATCTGACCTTACAATGGGTTATTCTTAGAATTGTGCAAAATTCAAGGTGACATTTCAACTGAGGTTTGTAGGTTTGGACTTTGAGATTACATGTGGACTATTTTTGACTTGAAGATTACATTTCAAGAAGAGTTGTTCATAGAAAGTGGAAATTTTCAGGATACATTATTTGAAAACTACTATGTATTCTATGTTAACTCCATTAAATCCATGTTCACATCCTCCCATTATATTGAAGGACGCTGGACCAATGTGTCTTTGGCAGCTCTTTCACTTTTTTTTGATTGTGGGTGCAGCACAATTTCAATTGATTTATAGCAACAATCAAATGATCAATGTCCAGACCAAGGAGCATTTCGTGTTTTGTTGAGAATCAAACATCCACATGTTACAAAAGGAGAATGGAGAGATTCTATGATCAGTGCTGATGAATCACCCATGTACAGGAAGCTAAGCCATATAGAGTTTATGCATTGAATGTTGATGTGAGTGGAACAGCATATGGAGAGTTCCAGTCAGACTCAAACACTGCTTGAAGCTGTTTCACTATACTAGGATCATAGGTGCCGAAGCTCACCCCAGCCGTGTTATAAAAGTAATCCCAGAGGAGATTGCTTGTTCCAATATTTGCTCTCACATCACTCACCACATATTTTGCATGATTGACTCGAGTGAAATCGGGAAATTTGGCTCCTGTTGGTTTTCCAGTAGTTGCATTTAATGCTGGACCAACTGATTGCCAGCCAGGAACTTCATAGAATTTGACCTCAACTTTGCCAGAACATTCATTGTAGATAGAAGATGAGCAAAGTGCATTGGTATAGTTGAGGAACAGAAGGTATTGTTCTGTTCCAGTTATCGTGTACGCCCAATGTGCCACAATAACCTTCACTGTCGCATGTTTTGCTAGCACCACCTTTAATTGCCAAAAAATGTTTTTTTCCCAAAAAAACCACAAATCAAGTTCCATTGCAGGCAGGCATATCTACTTGCAAATTGTGAGCTTGATAATTGAATAATCTTAAGGGCACAAGGATGGGTCTAATGGATTTCTGTACCTTTGCAATTGCTGATGACAGTGCTGGCCAGAATACAATGGTGTTTGTGTATTCTGATTGACCAAGCCAGTCCATTGTGTTGATTCTCACAGTTCCATTAACAGGTACTGAAAGAATTGTGTCCACCCATCCCTGCTCATCTGTCTGATAGTCATGATACGCAATCTGCACACACGTCAATGATATGCAATCTCCACATATGTCAATTGGTATGCAATCTGCACACACATCCATCAACAGTAAGCAATCTGCACACACATCCATCAACAGTATGCAATCTGCTCACACATCAATGGGTATGGCTCACATGAATAATGTCAACAAAAAGTTATGCAGATTTGGAGAATCTCAATCACAAAGGGAAGCTGAAATCGTTTGGAATTGTTCAAATTTGTGAACCTCAGGAGGAGCCATAGAAATGTAAGCTGGTGATGCACCAGCAGCTTGACCACCTGGATGTCCTTGCCAGCCCGGTGTGTTCAACTCCACAGAAAAGAAATTTGGATCTGCCAGGTATGGATATCCTTGCACTCTTGGGGTGCTCACATATGCTGGTAGTGGAGACCTGCAACATTAAAAGCATTGACAGAAAAACATATGAGTAGGTACTCTTCAATGTTTGGAGGGTAAACATTGGAGAGTACATTTGATGTTCATAATTTGTTGTTTGGTTTCTGGTTTTAGCAGCAAAGTAGTAGAACACAAAGGAAAGATTTAAACCCTTCAAGAACTATCATCACCAACATACAACAACACCACCGGAAAGATTACAAGCCATTCAAGAACGATCTATCATCACCAACATAACAACAACAGTCTCTGTGAGAGCAACCAAAGATGAAACAAATTGGAGAGAAGGGAATTTACTTGCAGCGATCTTTGGGCTCCAAGAAATGAGACCAGCAGGGTACAGTTCGGTTGATCTGCCATTCCGTGTCATCAACAGTCTTGGTGAATAGAGAAGCATTCAATGTGGTGAGAGTCCAGTAGTTTTCAAAGAAATGCTCCAACCGCTTGACTACAGCAGGACAATCAGTGAAATAGATTCCCAGTTCCTTCACCTGCCAACAAGAAGGTAAAGTCAGTCAGCCAGTCAATCTCCCCCACCTCCACTGCTGTCTGTCATAGCATCCACTTCTTCTTCTCGTTGACCCTCAAATTGTCTGAGCCCACAAACTAATGAGTATTGAACCTCGTAAGGAGGATCTACATGTTTGTCTTGATCGATCAACATCTACTCCTCAGAGACAATGAATGTCACCCACCAAGTCCATCTTTTCTTCTTCTCCACAATTTCAAGCTTTGGCACAAATTTGATTTCTCATCATCCCAATGTCCAGATGTGAAGATGAAGACAGAGAGAGCAAATGTAAGCATGAGCATGAGCATAGCTTTTGCAGCTTTGATTGTGAAGAAACAAAGGGAGGAAGGAAGAAGAACCTCCACTCCAGGAGTAACAGCAGCAGCAGATTCAGAAAATGGGTGGTGCAAGAGGGGGTGAACAAGTTTAGGGTTGAAGAATTCTTCCTCGTACTAACTGAAGCTTCTACCAAATTTTGCACCAACAAAAAAACAGATCCAGAGATCTTGGGTTGTTGCCACCAATGTGAGAGCACCATTCCATAAAAGAAGAAAAAGAAGAATCAAGAGCTTACTTGTGTCAAGGATTTCCAGTCGTTGTTTGCAGAACCCACATAGGCGTGTTTCTTATTAGAGATCCATAGCTTGGCGTGAAGAACACCACCACCCCACCAATCACTTACATACAAGGTTCGGTTTTGCACATTGGGTCTTCCCGCAGCTATGGCTGCAGACTCTGAATCGAAGTCTGGAGAAAATCCTGTATCCTGAACAATTCTGAAACCCACCACCCAATTGTGAGAATCACGGCAGCACAAAAGCAGTTGCAAAAAAAGACTCGGAGGCTCGAACTTCAAACTCATGCTTGCAACAAATGCTAATTGTGAGCTACTACCTTACCTGATGGGAACACCTCGATCTGCAGCTGCTTTCAAGGAATCATAAACAGCTTGACCAACAGGAGCTCCAAACTTATCCAACTGTTGTTGGGAGTAGCCATAGTCTCCGGAAGCGGGGTTCTTGGGAAGAGCAAGGAGCTCCCAGTAATAAGACGTGATATCTAAGCTCTTGCTGGAGTTTCCAGCAAGCCACTGCAGCACATCTCCAGTCCTAAGAACTCCAGGAACAGCAGGCAGTTCCGGCATGTCTGTGGGAATGGATTGCACCAACCATGCTTGACATGATGCTGATTGTTCCCCAGTCTGCTTTGCTGCAGATAAACAAACCAGTGACTGCAGTAACAGCAGCTGCATTGACACCATCATCATCATCATGCTCTTGTTGCTCCTCCTCCTCCTCCTCCAGGTGCAGCAGAAGGAGGAACCCATCTTTCTTTCTTTCTTTCTCTGTGTTCGTTCACCAAGGGGAAAAAAAAGGTTTTGTGGGTTCAATCAAAACCAAACACAAATCTCTGTCTGACACAAAGATCAAAAAGTTGAATTAGAGAAGAAGAAGAGGAAGAGGAAGAGATTGCAATGATTTTCTTCCAGAAAGAGTTGATGAGCTGTGACAACAACAGTTTCATCAGCTGATCTAATGCATAAAACAGTGTATTTTTTTGTGAATTTGATCATAGTTTTTTGCTTCTACTTTAGCTACTTGAGCCAATTGCACAATTCAAAACCAAATTAAGACTGGAGCTGCTGCAATAGAGATAATCTCCAATGGACAAGAATAGGTACATTTCTCAAAGCTTCTCCTCCTCCTCTTCTTATTATTGTTGACCAGCCAATGTGGGGAAGAAGAAGCTTGGGTGGTGGGTGCATATTGTGCACTGGTATCATGGCATATACTAAACAATGAGAGAATAGAGATGAGAAAAAACACAGATTTAGCACGAGCTCTCCAACCGATAGGATCACACAAGTTGCTACAAACTTTCCCCAAATTCTGTTGTTCCCATACAGAGACCACAACAGATCATAGATGGCATCAATGAAGTGGCATGCCATGCCATCATCTCTCAAGGACCATCAACTCTCTCCAACAGCATCATCTCTCAGAGATTCTTATGAATGCCTATTGCCAGTGGTAGAATATTAGGCATCATCTCATCCAAGTTCACAGGAAGTTTTATGTAGCACCTGGTCAACAATACTCAAAATGTGGGACCCCATGAAAGACAATTACAATAGTACCATGGCAAGTTCAACATTTCAGGGTTGAATAAATATTCTGCTTTGAAATTCCCATATTAAAAATATGGAATGTTCCAGGATATTCTAAAAGAATTTCTTCACAAAAAATTCTTTGAATTTTTATTATTTTGAAAATTTCCACATTTCTGAAAATAATAATAATAAGTGTTGAAGTTGCGAAGGTACTATAGAACATTGCTTTCCTTAGTCTATCTATCATCTCTCTGTCTCTCCCTTGAAAGAAGAAAAACCTTGTACATAAAAATGGCAGGGATGGGAACCCATCCTATGGAAGAACAATACAAGGCAAATAAAAGCACGAGAACACATGTCACTAAAGAACATAACAATCACCACACCACTAATACTTTAATAAAATAGAAGACTGTAAAACTAAAAAGGTGTTGTCTATCACAAATTGATTGGTGACGGAGCTGCACAAGCTATGATGGGTGGAAGAGATGAGGAATGTTTTCTATGAATGCACATTGAAGAATTACAATTGTTTGCGCACATTGGAGGGCTATGGACATACATTGTCAATAATAAGAAATAAACATCAGATGAATTAAAAGGACAATTAATGATAGGCTATAGTGGCTTAAGCATAAGATATTAAAAAGGAGTCAAAACAAGAATAAAGACAACATAAGCAAGGAGAATGAAATCGTTTCTTAATGCCCATTTTGTGTGATCATGCTTTTTCATAAGCACTATTTGTTGCTACATGTGTTATCATGGATGGTGCACAATGCATCATATCCAAGCACATTGAATAAGCTAGGACAATGTTTGTTAAAGTCCAAAAACCATTTAAGTTGGTGATTAAAATATTGATTCACTAATGAGTGTGGCTAAGGAAAAAATGGTAAACTTCTTTCTATATGTGTGCTTCACTTTACAAAACAAATAGTTACAATGGTATCTTAAAGAGTATTGTGAATTATAATGCATTTATTCCCACACAAGCACAGAAGCAAATGGATACCAAAATGTTCAATGATATGTTCACACTAACAACATGAAAAAATGTGCAATTATAGGATGTGACAAGCCAAGGCAAATATGTAATGTTGTAAAAAGGACAAACAAAACATAGGTGTGGTAAGACGAGTTAATAACCAAGTGATCACAATTGGACCTATATAAGATCGAAAACATATTTGCATGGTGTCTAAAGGAACATCTATTAGAAGTGTGGCAAATTCTTGCCTATGTAAGTAGTTCATAAAAAAAACATGCAAATGAGGATATGATTATGTCACAAGATTTTCAAAGGGCAAGCCTAATAATGAACAACCTAGTGTAAGAAAGTTTGAATATCTTGTAATGCCAACTAGAAGGGGAAAATGTCATTCTCAACATACATCATCACTATCAAAAAAAAAAAGATAATCATCTTGCTAGAAATGAATGACAAATGAAGGAGCAATTAAAACCCAACATTCTAAGAAGGTGAGGGGTAATAAATCGAACCAATGAAAGAAGGCCAAGCCCCTTTGAAGAAGCAAAATGACTTGACATGATGGTATGGGCATTCCATTTCCAAAATGGCCCATGGGTTCTTACATTCAATAAGCATTCCTTTAAATACACTACAAGTCTCCACTCCTACATGTGGACTTGCTCTAACAAAGAAAAAACACCCCAATTACCAAGGAAGAAAAAAAAAAGAGCAAAAATGTTAGTGCTCATGCTCATCATTGGGCATTGGGTTTATAAGAAAAAAAGGAAGAAAAATAATCTTTGAAAGATGACACTATGCCCAATGGCAATTCCTATGATCTTTGAAAGATGAATGCCTTGATTATTTTGAGTGCACAATTTTAGGTTGCATGAGCATTTAGCTAGCATGCCTAGCAACACCCCTTAAGTTATTTGGGCTTCATTCAGTATTGTTCACATTCAACATACAATGTTAATTATTCTTATCCTCACCCGTCAAGAGGAAAAGTGGATTGTATGAGGGACTACTTGAATCTCACCACCTCAACCAACCATTATCATTCACTAATCAAATATAATCATTTCCTAGCCTTCTAAGAGAGCACTATCAACTTGGGCATATTTGTTGACCCAGAGGAGTAGTACATTATTTGATTATAACATTTTATCCAAAATATATTTAGTGTTATTTTATTGATATCTTTGGGCATTGTATGAGGAAGTAACAATCCATGCGACCCTTTTTGACTAAATTACCTATTCACCCTCCTTTGCACCCAAATAATACATGAGGCACTTGTCTATCATTGGGGGTTTGATGTGTAGGGTAATGCCTAAGGGTTGTGGCATTTCTGAAATAATGGGCCTTTAGCCTTTAGCTGAGGGTTTGGGTTTCGGGAACACCCTAGCCCAAGGGTGTTGCATGGCATAAAAATTGACAAAATTTTGCTGATTTTTTTTTTCCCATCATGATACTTATTGAGTATGCATAGGATACCCATCAAGTATCAAAAGAAAAGGGTTTTAAATGATGTAAAACATTTTGGAAATCCCCAACTTTTTAGATCCTTCAAAAGACCACCATGTTCAAACAAACACAAAGAACTATCTACCGAAGTGTCAAGCATAACAAATGAAGCTGCAAAAACACACCTTGAAATTGCACTCATATGAAGTTCATGTTTTTAACACTAAGAAAATACTTTAAGGTGTAAAAATTAAAGGAAAAAAAAATGGAAATTTGTAAATAGAAAGGGGGCAAAATTGTTAAAAGTGTTGAAGATTAAGAAATAAAACCAAGGAAGAAAACACCATCACCATATTTATAAGAACACATTTACAAGGACATTTGGTGACAATGGTATGTTGTGCATCTTGCTAACGAATGGAGGTAAAAATGTAGAAGTTGATGTTTGGAGGACAATACAAACGTTGTAATGGGAACTTCAACAATGTCTTACTCCTTTCAGCACCAATAACTTAGTGTTATTAGGATCAATATCGTATTACATTGGATATGATCTTACCTATAAACTTTTGATGGGTTGTTGTGAATCAAAACTACATGATCTATCCAAACACCAAAATCAAAAGGGTTTTTTTTTTTCCTTTGGTAGGAATTTTTTTTTTGATATCCTAGAATAATATCTAATGGTGTTACTTGGTGAATGACAAAAATTTAACAAAACAAGATTAAAATACTTGTTTATTTTTTATTTTCAAATTACTTTTGGAGGGAAAATATTAAGGATTTAGTTCTTGATTGTAATGAAGGTTGTGAGGAACTAATGTTTTACACACACAAATAGACTTAGAGAGTTGCTAGAGAATATAATAGAGACACAATATGTAATTTTAAAGTAATGTTGAGCTATGAACCATAGATTTTCTTGTTTTTCATTTTTAATTTTTACATTTTTATATTACAAATGTTTAATATGTTCAATTCTAAGTTTAAAAAATAGTAACATGTTGATGAAAAAACAATGAATACATTCTGAATCTATTGTGTTTTCTACTCATAATAATTAAAATATGATCACAAATTCAAATTATCAAGAATAATCCAAAATATGGGAAATATTGGAACATTAATAATATTGAAATCAATGTGCGAATACAATTTGCAAATTAACTTGAATGGTTTAAAACAACAGTTTATATGTGATGTAAGTGCTACTATGTGTAAAATTTGTAGCGTTTATTAGTAGGCAAAAAACAAATATAGTAAAATTTGCGCCTAGTATTTAACAACCATCTCATACATTATAATTAAGATATACTCATCTCCTCAACCCTTCTATCAAAATTTGGAATGATATGCACACTATAGCTTGGCGCACAAGTGTATGAAATAAATAAAACGATTCTCTTGGGTGCACCCAACATCATATCATTTGGTGGCTACTAGGTAGATATATGTAAGTGGATGGTTACGTAACAAAATGAAATAATTTCAAACTCCCCCAAAAAAATCATGGGTTTATGCTTGTGTTGGTTCCCAACATTCTTCATTAAAGTAGTTCCCAGTTAGCCAAACTAATTCTTGGAACACCAAATTTAATTCTCGACATCATGGAAACCCAATTAAATGAAAACTCTTGGGTGAGATTTCTTACAAAAGTATACATATATTATTACCAAAGTTGACTCTTTTTTCTAGTCATAAATCTTTAATCATGTTAAAATTGCAAAGCTCTCACCCAAAATGGCTTTGCCATTTGGAGGTTGACATTAATCAACATTGTATCAAACACCATCTCTAAAAACACTCTATTTTGATTTTTTTTTTTAAATGTAAGCATATAAGATGACTTACTATTTTTCTTGAAAAAAAGGTTTTTAGAACTTTTTACACAATTATTGGGTATTCAATAAAAATTTGGTCTCTATGTTGTTCTTCAAAAAGTTGAGCTTTACATTGTTCTACAATACCAATGACAATCATTAATATGCTATTGTTTATTTGTTTCATTAATATAATTGTGAATGAGGTGTTATATAAAATGATGTATAATGGGCAACTTGTGAAACAATGTCAATATATAATACATATAGTGAATTACAAAATGAGAAAATATTGATAGGAGAAGGCATTAGGATTAGAAAAAATACTTACATCCCCAAGCTTAACTCAATTTTTAATCAAGGAATGGTATGTCACCACATATGACCACACACGGACTTTAGGCATTAGTGCTTTCATATGAATTATTTGTATACCACAAATTGTTTTGTAAATTTGGAATCAATTTTCTTTCCTATCCATCAATTGCAAATTGATGCTTGTAAGGGGTGATCTTAGGGGAAATTTTGAAAAACCAAATCAATCATATGTATTAAGTCCTGGACTTATAGGGTGTGCCTTTGTGAAGGCAATAGCAAATTCCATATTTCATTTTATTCCACTACTAAAATTTCTTGCTCCTCTTCATTCTTTATTGATACAACCAATATGTTTATACCCATAAGAATACAATAGCAAAGGTTTATGAATAACACATGGGCTTGCTTTTGTATCATATGGTCAATCAATTGGTTGAAGCACCTTTAAATGTGAAGTTCTTTTTCCATGAGAGGAGGTCTACAATTTTTTTGTCGTTGGATTCAACAATGTTAATATTCTCATTGAGATTTCAATTTGAATTCAAATCAATGAACAATTTGAAAACAAAGATTCCAAGCCACCACCCAATCGATTTGGTAACAAAGATGAATTTTGGTTCTTCTTGTTAAGGCCACTTGATAATCTATTGGGTTATGACAAAAGAAAAAAAAAAAAAAAATTACAAAGAATGAAAAAAAAAAAATCAAAAAAATAATGTAAAACACAAAAAAAAAATAAAAAGTAAAAAAAA
>Ga0116231_10010130_pt1 | contig 15402 bp, 20 predicted proteins | sample S1TSphgellanicum_2_FD_89695 | JGI IMG/M metagenome (GOLD analysis project Ga0116231, IMG submission 89695) | Host-associated microbial communities from peat moss isolated from Minnesota, USA - S1T2_Fd - Sphagnum magellanicum MG | ecosystem: Host-associated > Plants > Peat moss > Unclassified...
GCGCCATTATCATGCGCCCGGCAGTTGGTGACGCTAAGCGCATCGGTCGCCATCGAATACACGCCATGGACGGCGTTGTTATAAAACTCGCAATGATCAATGCTGTGCTGCGTGATCGTCGGATCGCTCGCCAGATAGGTCAGGCCGGAGCCATAATTGGCGCCCTGGGCATTGCGGAACACACAGCGGGTGATCACCGATTTGGTGCAACTCGCCTGAATCGCGACGCCATAAACGTTACTCTTGATGCCGCTATTGGCGTCAAAGATCACCCCGTCGATGACAACCGTGGCGCCCGAAAAACTCATCCACGCGGCGGGGGCGGACGACCCCGATTTCGATTGCGACGGCCGCGTCAAAATGGTCTGCCCCGGCACGCCGAGCAGCGTGCACCCCGATGCCGAGATGTCGCATTCACCAATGATCGCATAGGTCTTCGGACCGAGCCGTACCGGGTTGCCCGAGGCGATGGCCGCCAGCAGGGCCCCGCTGTCATCGGTCGTGCCATTCCCGACCGCCCCGAAATCCTCGATCGAAACCGCGTTCATCGCCAGCGATGAAAGCGTTCTGGTCGCGGTGCCCTGGGTGGCCTTCGCCGTCAGTCCGCCACCCGGCAAACCCGGCACGCCGCCAATGCCAACCATGAAATTGGCATAGCTCACGCTCACATTCTCACCGCCCTGCCCAAGCGGAACCAGATCGTAAGTGGCCGGCGTATTCCCGGTCGGCAGGCTCGGAATATTGAACGGCGTCGCGTTCGCGGAAAGCGTGGTGCCGTTCAGCGTCAAATTGGCCCCGATCGTCACGGGCACCGGCGCGGTGACGCCCGGATTCACCCCGGCCAGCAGCGTGTTCTGCGGCACGGTGATGGCGAGCTGCACGCCGGAGAGAATCTGCGCGCGCGTCGCCGCCAGGGTCTGATCATTCTGGAAGATCGGCAGCAGGTCGGAATCCGAAACGGAATTCGCCAGCGGCAATTGTCCGATTGTTGGCATGGTATGACCTTCAGCTGGTGGTCAGTGTCGTTCCGGTCGGGTCAGTCAATGCTTGGCCGCTCGGTGTGGTCAGGGCGTATTCTGGCGCCGGGATCGACGCCAACGGCACGCAGGGCAGCGAGATGCTCCGCGTCAATGCCCTGCCGCCTGTCGTGGTGAGGGCGATGGTCACCGTATAAGTGGTCAGCGGCTGCCCTTCAGACAGCCACAGCACGGCCCACGCACCATCCGTGGTGGCGGACACCAGCGTCAGATCACCCGGATTACTCGGGCTGATCGCAACATCCAGCGTGGCGATCGTATCCCCCGGATTGGCGGAAAGTGCGGGCGAAATATCGAAAACATAATCCAGCGTGTCGGCCGGATCCTTCTCCGGCCATACCAGCGGCACCGGCGGCGGTATCTGCGGACCGCGCGGCGTCGGCACAAAGCCATCGATTTGCAGATAGCGCGCGTTCGACGGCCGCCATGTATGATTCGCAGGTGTGCTCATGCGCCCAGCCTCTCAGTATTCGACAATGACAATGCCCACGGCGCCCGCCCCCCCCGCATACCCGACCGGATTGGCCCCGACGGACGTCCCGCCCCCGCCCCCGCCGCCGCCATAACCGACGGCCGAAAACCCCTCCTGCGGCCCGCTGGAGCCTTTGCCCTGACCCGGGCCGCCCCCGTCGCCACCCCGGCACGCGACGGCGATCGAGTCGCTGCCCATCGACCCGCCAAAATTATATTGCCCGCCGCTCCCAACCCCCCCGGCACCGCCCGCCAACGCAAACGCCGACGCCGTGCCCCCGCCGCCGCCGCCGCCGCCCGAGCCCGATAAAAACGTGCCGAAACTCGACGTCGCACCATTATTGCCGTTGGCCGGCGCAGGCAGTCCGGCGCCACCCGCGCCGACCACCACCGGAATCACCGCGCCCGGCGTCAATCCCTCGACCACCCCGATCGCCATGCCGCCCGCGCCGCCGCCACCGCCCGGCAATGTGCTATGATACCCGGCGCCGCCGCCGCCGCCGATGACCGTCACCCGCACCGCCGTCACGCCATTCGGCACGATGAAATTGCCCGACGCGTTAAAAACCTGCACGCTCGAAAAACCAGGCCGCAAAGCCGGCAATTTGTAACTCAGGAACGGCGCGCCCGGAAACACCGAAATCGCCGCGCCATGAACTGCCGTCTGCCCATAATTGACGGTGATCGAATACAGCCCGACCCAGCCGGAATCCACCGGCGGTGTCAGTTGCGTTCCCGTTTCCGCCGGCGCCCCCGCCTTGAGTTGCAGCTGCACACGCTGGATCCGCTGCGTATTTTGCGGCGTCCCGGAATTGCTCGGCCCCGAATAAGGCTGCGACGGATTCCCCGCGTTCACATAAGGCAGCACCACCGGATCGGTGTCGGTCTCAGAAAACGCCGCTTCAAGCAGGTAATTGATCGACTGCCCCAGCGAAGCCGGCGTCGCCAGCGAAAAACTCGTCGCCTGCAGATTGATGCCTGTTTTGACCAACTGGTCCGTCGTATCCGCGGGCAGTGAGCCATAGGCCGTGGCGTCGACCGACGTGAAATACGTAATGCTCCCCGGACCGACATTGACCGTCAGTGAAGCCGGCGAAGTCGGCGTGCAAGCCAGACCATCGACCACGACGCTGCTGCCCAGCACCGCCGCGGTCAGTGCGCCTACAGCCGTCATGGCGTTACGATTAAGATTCAAAATATCCGTATCGAGGGGAATGCTCCCCGGATAGACAATATTGCGGTCCATGCGCGATCCTCAGTTCGAGAGATTCATCCAAGCGGTGCTCGCCGTCGGCAGCACCGCCGCCGCCGCGGCGTAGATGTCAGAGTCGGTGACCGCGGCCGGGAGGTTTTCGAGCGTTCCATAAAACATCGGCGCGGCATCATACCCGCCAGGACCCACGCCATAACCGCTCGCATTGCTGATGGGCGTCGCGTTAGGCCGATACCCGGTGACAAAGAACTGGAATGGCAACGAAGCACAGCCATAACCGCCCGCCACGCCATAACCCAGCGTCCCGGCATTATAGCCACCTGTATCGGATGCATTCAGCGGCTCAAAAATAACCGGCGCCCTGCCGGTCAGATTTGTCAGCGCCACCACAAGCGCCGCCCGCGTCGCCCGCGGCGCCAGCAAATTGGCTCGAATCCGCAAACTGAACGCGGCATCGCTCTCGCCGGCCGCGCGCGGCAGCGCCCCGCCAAAGTAATCAAGCGAAGCCATATCCAAAAAAATGCCAAAGGCCGTGGCAATCCGGGCTTGCGCCGCAACACTCTGCAACAGCCCGTATAAACCGCTCCACGCCGCCGCCAGCCCTGTCAGCAACGCATTCAGAACCGGCGTCGTGCCGCCAAACCAGCGCGCCGGCAACACGGCTTGCAGCCGGCCGGTCATATCATCGACATCACCGGTCATGTCAGGAAACCGCGATCGTCCCCGGCGTCACGGCGCCGAACATCGGCGGCACAAGATCGCTGGTTCCGCCATTCAAAAACACCGCCGTCACATTGCTCACCGCGCTCGAGGCATCATAGGCAAGCTGCGCCAGCCTGGTGTAATTCAGCGTCGCGCCGACACCCAAGCCATCGATATAACTCTCAACCGCGCCAGCCACCGCGGCCACCACGCTCTGATGAGAGATCCCTGGCTGCGTCACCAGCGTCATCGAAATATCGGCCCGCACGGCAACCGGCCCCTGAACCGCAAAACTGCTCCCCACCGGCCGCAGCGCGTCCACCACCTGCTGCACGTTCGCCAGCAGTGACGCCGGCGGCGCACCCGAACCATCATCCACCGTCACCACGAAATTCCCCGGCTGCGCGGCGCCCATCTGGTTGACGTTCTCGCTGATCACATAGGTCAAGCCCTGCTGAATGCCTTCGATGCCCGATCCGATCGCCGCGTTGGTCGCCTTCGAAAGCCCGCCCAAAAAACTCCCAAACCGCGCGCGGAACGCCGCATCACTCTCGGCATTGACCCCGCCGGAAAATGCCAGCGCATTCGTCACGGTATCGACACCTTGTATCGCCGAAGACAAGACGGAAATATTTCCCGGCAGCACATTGCCCGCCGCGCCCGGCGTGGTGGCGGCGGCCAAAACCGTCACGCTCGCGATGCCGGCGGTCAGGCCATAACCCGCGCTTGCGGCATTGAAGGCCGGGTTCGTCGGATCGGCCGCCACGGTAAAACTCTGTGAATTGTCGGATGTCGTCACATTTGTGCCGACCGGAATGAACGCCGCGGTGCTGGGCGAAAAACGCGAAAACGTCACATACCCCGTCGCCGCCACGGCCGGCAGCCTCACAAAACCAAAATCGGCGCCAAACGTGTCACAATCTGTTCCCGTGCTGGTCGCCAATCTCGTGGTCGCCAGCACCTGAACAATCAGCCATTGCAGCCACAGCGCCAGCGACGCATTGGCTTCGAGGATCGCCCGCAGAACCGAGCCGACAGTGAGATCAATCAAACTGGCCGCCGCACCCTGCACGGAAGCCGCCATACCCTCGACGAGGTTCGTGAAATTCTGAAGCGATAACTGCATGTTTTACACCGAGAACGATAGCGTACTGGTTTCCTGCGCCGCCGCATCCGTATAGACGACGGACAATGTCACCGTCCCATCGCCTTCGGCATGCGCGGCGATCGAAGGCGGCGGCGAACTGGCGACCGCCGTCTCCTGCAGCATTTGCGACCTCGCGATGGCCGCCATCGCCGCCGGCGCCGCCGGCTGCCCCACGAACTGCGCCAGCCCCGCGCCGTAGGTCAGTTGCCAGATATAGCCGCCAGGATTGGTCAGCAGCCGCCGCAAAACCCGCTGCTGCGTCAGCAGGGTCCCGTCCACCATCGCAAGGTCCCCGGTCGGTCCAACAGCCAGGTCCCCGCCAAAAATCAGCGCAAGATCAGCCATCACACGGTCTCCGACGGTAATCCCGTCTGCCCGCCTTGCGGGTCGGCATGCGTGTGGCTGTCATAGGCATTGCGAAACGCGGCGACCGTTCCATGCGCGCCGGCCCGGTCAGAAATATCGCCGGACACAACCAGATTCCCTGTCACATTCACGGTCCCCGCCGTTAGCGAAATCGTCCCATCGTTCACCAGCCTGATAAAACTTCCGCTCTGGTGTTTTAGCCAAAGCTCACCCACCGCCGCCGGCACCGGCGTATCCACCGCGGACCACACGCAGCCCACGATCACCCCTTGTTCCGAATGTCCCTCCTGCGCCAGCACCAGAACCTGGTCCCCCGGGGTCAACGGCGCCGCCAGCCCCCAGCCTGCCCCCACCCAGGGCGACAAAATCGGCAGCCAGCCGCTCAGCACATTTTCCGGCTGCATCATCACGCGGGCGGCATAGGCGGCGGGGTCAAAACTCGAAACCAGCCCAAACCGCGCCACCCCCGTCAGCCCGTCCATCCCGCCCGCCCGCGCCTTGACCGCATTCCAGAACTGATCCAAGTCAACCTCAATTCACCGCGTATGCCCGAATCGCCTGCGTAAACCCACGACGCGCATCCATCGTCCGCCTGATTGTTTCGATACTAAAATTTTGGTCAAACGATGAATTCGTTGCATTCAACGCAATGATCGACCCCGGCAGCAATGTCAGCTCCCCCGGCATCACCAGCGCAATCATGCTCGTCTGCCGCATCAGGCTGGACAAGTGGTTCGCCGCATAGGAAGCCGCCTGCTGCACCGTCAGATTAGGCCGGATCAGCGTCGTCACGGCGCCCGGCCCTGATCCCACGGTCTGCTGAAACACCGATTTTTCCCGGCTGCTCCAGGACTTCACCGTGACCGTCCCCGGCATGGCCGTGGACAGATCGAGCGACAGCTCAATGCAATCCGCGGGCGTCAATGACATCGACGATCCCGCCGCGGCCGGTCCAAAATTCAACGTCATGCCGGTCACCGACAGCGAGAATCCCTCAATCAGCGCAAGCCAGCACAACAAATTCCACTCGGTCCCCGCCCGCGAATTCAGCCCCAATGCGCTTCTGGCATGGTCCAGATCATAATACTGTCCCACCTTCGTCTGCGTTGCCGTAACATTCGCCGTCAAACCATGGCGCCCGGCGATGGCCTCCGCGATCTGACTCGACGTCTGATTGGCAAACGTCTCGGAGATTTCAGCGTCAATCAGCAAACCGGAGAGATCCCGCCCGGTCAGCATCGCGGTGCTCTCCAAAACGTCGATCCGGATATTGTCAATTTTCCCGGTAAAAATATTCGCCGTCGCCGCCGCGGTCACACCGATACTGATCGACACCATCGCCGCGCCGAGCGACAGAAACGTCGCGGCACCGGCGGCCTGCACGCCTCCCAGCGCGCAAACCACCCTAAATCGCCCGGCCGCAAAATAGCCGACATGGTCAATCTCGACCGATATGACGCCAGGCAGCAAACCGCCACCGGCGGTCACCTGCACCTGCGGCTGGCTAACCGGCAATCCCACCCCCGGCGGTTGGATCGACGGCCGGGATCACCAGCGTCACGATGCCCGAAAGCTGCGGGTCAGACAGGCCATTCGCCCGCGCAATACGTATCCACTGCGTCGCGTCTTTCAAATAGACCGCCGCCAGCGCGAACAGATTTCCGCCCACCACCGTCACAGTCTGGTTCATAGCAAAGCCGTGGCGGCGTTGGCGGCCGCGCGATTGACATACCCGCTCATGCTCGACAACGCCGCCAGCTGACCCGCCGACGCCACAACCTGCGCCATGCCGGCAACGCCCGCTGAAGGACTAACGGCTCCCGTCAACCCCGCGGCGCTCGCCGCAAAGGCGCCGTTGGCCGCCGTCATACCCGCCGAAACCAGGTTCTGCGAAACCGCCAAAGCGGAAACCGTCGCGGCACCCTCAAGCGGCAGAGTAATCCCCGCCTGCGCCGAAAGCCCCACCGCCGAAGCGACATCACTGGCAATCAGATTGCCGATCGCCGCCACATCAGAGGCCACCGCCGCCACCGGATCAAGCACGACGAGGCACGTCACGGAAAACGGCACCCACCAGGGTTTCTCGTAACTGACCGAGAAATCCTCAATCACCACCATATAAAAAAAACTGTCCCAAAACAGCGGGACCTGCGCGCCCGCCGCCGTGGCGGCATCTAAAAGCTGCGCCCGCGCCGCGGCATCCGAACCCGAAAATATCCCCGAAAAAGAAATTTTTCCAGGATCATCGCCCAGCACGTCCACAACGCGCCCGCCCCCGATCAATTGATGCAAGGCCAGACGCTGTCCGCCTTCCACCACCATGCTCTGGGGCACTTCAAAATCCTGGAACGTCACGCCGCCCAGCGTGATGACGACCTCGCTCATCGCATTCATCCTGGAATTTGCAAACCAGCCCAAGCCGGACTTAGCCGCGGGTCAAAACCGCCAATACCAGACGGCGGCAACCGCGCCTGTTCAGCAAAAATTTTTTCGATCGCAAGGGCAACCGATGCGCGATATCCCGGCCGCTCCTCAGCCTCCGGCGCCACGAAAAAATGTCCCCCCGCGCGCCGCGGTTCGGCTCGTGGCGCCACCGCCCGACTCTCCCGAAAACTCAAAGATTTTTTGGAAACGGCCGACGAAGATTGCTCCCACGATCCGGATGCGTCTTTCTCACGAAAAACCCGCTCAACTCCCCCTGCCGCGCGGATCGGCGCAATGCCCGGCGGAGCATGAGTGACCCCGCTGGCGCCGATTGATTCAAGCTTAGCGCGCCACGTGAGACGAGGGCTATTCCGATAACTAGCCGCATGTCCGGAAGACCGGATCGAGCGCTCGCCGAAGAAGGGTTTCGGCAACGCCATCGGTTGCCCAACACCTATCCATGCATTGAGCCAATCAAGGTGCTTCCAAAGTACCGCCGGCGCGTTGGCGCCCAGAAGCCGGAAGACCGATCCGTTTCCAATTAAACCAGCACCAACCATCGCGCTTCGCACGGGTAAAGCCGACCCGCCCCCATCTGACAAAGCTGCCTGTCTCAACTTCGCCCCCCGCTTGCGCCGCGACACCGCAACTGGCGCAACCGATCGATAGGCTACCCGGCCGGCACCGCCATTCAATTGAAGCAGACGGGAAATTTCAATCTCTCCAAACCTATGAATCACTCCAACCAAGGCGCCGCCAATCAAAATGAAGACCCTCCAGCGTTCCTAACGCCACGACAAAAGCCATGCGTTCCGCCTCATCAAGGCCGAACGCCACTTCATAAGGCACCCCGCACTTGACCAAATACAGGCAATCAATCAGCCCAGGGTGCCGGCTCAGTTTCCCGCCTGCGCCACCACGCCCTCTAACGGTGCCGGCGAAATCGCCGCCGCCACCGCCGCCGCCCCATCCTCCCCCAGCCGCTCCAGCGACGCCTCAATACCCGCCTCGCCATTCGGAAACGGCAACGGCACCCCATCAACAACGGCAACCGAAGCCGCAATCATGGCCAGCCCCATATACGCCTCATTCACCGAAAGCTCCGGCCCCAGCGCCTTATAAAGCCGCAACGTCTCCAGCACGCCCACACGCCGCAGCGTCAGCGTCCGGCCCGCCTTGTCCGTCACCACCCGCTCCATCACACGCTCATCCGGCTGGACGCGTAAAAATCAAGACGCTGCGCCACCGGCGCATCCCCACGATACGCCCCCGCCGAAGTCAGCTTGAACACCGCCCCACTGAACTGGTACGTCGAAGTCGACCCATCAGGCTCATTCACATACTGGTACAACGTCCCAGCCGGAATCGATTGCCCATTAAAATAGGCCTGCTCGATCGCCGCGATAAAATCATCCGCCACCGGCGACCCGCGATCCAGCGTAAACGTCCCGCTCCATCCCCTCGGCAATTCGGCACCCAGCTGCGACCCATCCAGGCAATCCACCCGCACGGACTGCGTCACCTGATGCGCCTCAAATCCCGTCACGTAAGACAGGTCCACGCGCCCGAACGGCCCCATCACAACCAGTTGGCAATCGCTGCCAACCGAAAACGTATTAAACGGCATCAAAAACTCCTGTTCAAATGCTGGGGCTCGTCTGCTTCGTCACCTGCACCGTCTGCCCGCCCTGCACATTCACGATGAATTTCTCGTTGATCGCCTGGTACTGCACCTGCACATCCGCCTGCACATAGCCCAGCCCTGTCCGGCTCGGCGGATTATTCGTGGTATCGCACACCACCGCGAACGGCAGCGACCCATCCGTGCTCCCCAGCAGCCCCTGCCCCAGCAGCCCATTCAAAAACGCCATCAGCGTGGCACGAATATTTTGAAACAGCGTGCTGTTCACCAGCTGCCCCACATAAGCCCCCATACCGGCGCTCAACGTGCTGGCAATATAATTCGTCAGCCGCGTATAATTATCACCCTGCGTCGCCGCATTCGAAGACGCGTTATGTCCCCCCCGAACACCCCAAAACGCCCCGCCCGGCTGCGGATTGGCAATCACATCGATCCCCGCCGAAAGCAGCGCCGCCAGATCAGCCGTCGCATAGGTCGTCGCCGTACTGCCTCCCGGCTGGCCGGATTTCTGCGAGCCGATCACGCTATAAAGCGGCTTGTTCAACGACGACTGCTCAGGCGACAAATTCGCCAGCCGCCCCGCCACAAACCCCTGCGGAGAGACCAGCCTGGTCAGCGCATTCGCCTGATCATACCAGTAAATCCAATCCCCGAACATCATTTTGGCCGCGTAAGTATCAATCCCGGCCTCCGCCTTCACCGTCACCGCATTGGCAATATTATCCCCCGCCGGCCCGGTCAAAATCATATAAACCGACTCAGACAGTCCAAACGCCACCTGCGCGCTCCACTGCGTCGCATCATCCGCATCCGCCAGCAGCGCCAGCGCGCAGCCCTGCCCGCGCAGCGCATACATCCCCTGCCGCGGCAGCGTATCAACGCCAATCAGCGTCGCCGCCGTCACCGTCACGGCCCCGTCGCTCCCCGGCGTACCCGCCGCGAACGGATAAATCCCCGCCACCGCCGCCGCGCCCGAACCCGAAGCCGACGCCACAACAAGCTGCGATGGCCCCTGCAGCGCCCCATTCCCCGCATTCACCGCATTGGCCAGGTTGCTCCAAAACGCCGCGCCGCTGCCGGTAATGTTATTAAACACCTCCGGCGTCTGCCCCGGCAGCGCCACCGTCAGGCTCCAGGAATTCGCCGCCGAGCCCGGCGCCAATGTTAGGCTCAGAAGATTCCCCAGGCTCCCGGTGTACAGCGCCGTAAACGTAATGGCCCCCAGCACGGAAACCGATGCGGCCGTATCCGTACCATCCGTTACCCGTACGCACCGAAAATTCGCCGCCCCCTGTTGCACGGCGGTCGCCACCTGCGTGCCCATATCGTATTTGCGCGCCATCACCGGCCCAAACGAAGCCGCATAGCCGCTCATGCTGCCGATAATCGTCGGCTCGCCCACCGGCCCCCAGCTCGCCGTGCCCACCACGCCCAGCGTATCGGTCGGCACCCCGTTCAGCAGCAGGCTCTGCGGCGCGACGATCTGCACATACAGGTCCGGCACAATCAACGCCGTCGTATTCAGCGCCCCTTCGGCAAAAATCGGCATCGACTCACTCCTTTCCAGCGCGGACGCGCACCACGAAACTCGCCTGCGGCCCCGCCAAAATCTTCTGCACCACGGCCGCGTCCTTAATCACGTCCCCGCGCCCAAAGCCCTCAAACGGCTTCAGCACCACCAACTGATACATTATAGATGTCCCTTATCCGTTCAGCGTTTCCACAAGCCCGCCATCGGCGTAAATATTCGCCGTCCCGAACAGCATCGCCGGCTCAATCTGCGCCAGCGTCGTCGGGTACTCCACGCTATACCGCAGCGTCCGCTTATACAGCGCCGCATCCGCCGTCCCATCCTCGGCGTCACTGCCCACAAAAATCAGCCGCGCCGAAGATCCATCCGCCAAAGCCATAAACTGCGGCATCGCCAAAGCGTCATCGATCACCGGCGCCACCGCATCCCGCGGCAACGGCGCTGGGCACCACATCGTTATCTCAAACACCTGCGTCTGCCGCTTGATCTCCTGCAGCGCATTCGCCCCCGTCACCACCCGCGCCGCAAATTTTTCGGCATTCGGCAACGTCACCGTGGACCCCACATACCGCACCAGCCACCCCGCATGCCGCAAAACCTCGGCCAAATTGCTCGCCACCGTCGGCGGCGAGTCATTGGCCTGCACGGCGTAAGGAAACGCCGCCTCATTCGCCACCACCCCCGCCAATTGCCCCAGCGCGCATACACCCGCAAACGTCGCGCTGTTTCCCGCCACCGTCACATTCAAACTTGCCTGCACCGCGCTCACAACCTGCCATTTGCGCGCAAAGCGCGTCACGTTCTTCACATCGCCGGTGGCATTCACCGTCACATGCACCACACCCGCCGCCAAATCCGCGCCCAAGGTCGGCGAATTCGGCAACCCCCGGTAAACCCGGCACGTACTCCCCACCGCACTCGGCGCCGCGGTCCCATTCGGGTAAAGCGCATTGGCCACAATGGAAGCCAGCGCCGTTTCCACATCCGCCTGGTCGGCCATCAGGTCACCGCCTGATTCATCGAAAGCCGCCAGACCCCATTCACCGCTTCCACGGCATTCACCACAAACTGCGCGCCGGAATCATCCGTCAGTAAATCAGCCACCGCCGGCGCCACGCATCGCAGCGCCGGCAACAACGCCACAAACCCCGGCACCTTCGTATCATCCGCCAGCCCGGCATGCGTCCGGTCCACCGTTCCGCCGCCCACCAGCACGCTCGCCGGAAAGCCCGTCAGCAACGCCGTTCCGGTCCCCGGCAGCACCGCGCCATACGGATTAAGCCCCGCCAGCACCGGCGCCGCCGGCCGCCACAGGCCCACCACGGTATTCGTCATCACCACCAGCATCGGCTTCGGCGGCTCAATCGCCGCCACGAACGCCGTGCCCTCGGGCCCCGCCAGGTAGTCACCCACCTGCAAATAACTCCAATCCGCCCAGGCCTGCCGAAACGGCACCCCAAACCCGCTCGGCGCCGCCACCCCGCCCCCCGGCAGCACATACGCCACGCACAGCCTTAAAAACCTGTTGGCCGCATCAATCGGCTCCTGCGGCCCATTCGGCCGGTACGCGTCGTGCAAAAACCCCGCCCGCCGCGCCGCGCACCCAGCCCCATAGGCCAGGCGGTCCGCCAACCTCACCCCGTCCATGCGCCTACACCACCAGAGTCACGCCGGCCTGCGCCAATCCCGGCCCCGGCGGCACGCCCAAAAACGCGCAAAGCCGCCGCCGCCATGCATCAAACAACCCCTCCCGGTCCGCCACCTCGGTCGCATTATGCGTCCACGCCGCCGCACTCTTGGTATCAAGATTGTCGGACGCCGGCGGAATCGCCGCCTCCAGCGCGGACAGCGCATTCAAATACTGCACCGTCACCGCCACTTCCGCGGGCGACAAATTATTCATCCGGTATTCCAGCGTCCCATACGCCTGAAAAAACCGCCAGGATTCAAATCCCGCCGCCCCCGCCCCATAAGCCGGATAACCGCAGAACCGCCTGATATCGACCTTTTGGGCATCGGTGAAACTGCCGGGAACACTGTCGGACATCTCAGTAAGTATCCCCATCCCCGATGGTGAAATACACGGTCCCAGTCCCCGCCGCCAAAACCGCCGCGGCATAGGTCACAAACGGTCCCGCCCCCACCAGCATCCGCGCCCCCGCCGGCACCGGCGTGCTCGCCGCCGACGCACTCAAACTGGCAGCCGCCCCCAACTGAAAAAACGCCGTCGCCGCCGAGGCATTATACACCAGCACCGTCGTGCCCCCGCCCTTCAGCGCGACATTCGCGGAACTAGTGGACGCCGCCAAACTCGCCGTGCCGGCAGGCCGGAACGGCTGGGTCGAACCTGTGGACATGATTCGCCCCCTTAACCGATATGCTCGATCATCACGGCGCGCTTGTAATTCGCATTGGTCGCCGTCGGCACCGTCATCGGCGTCGTCGTGGTATCGGACGGCGCGCAGAACCCGCCGATCCAATACCAGCTCTGCGCAATGATCTGCTGCAGCCGGTCAATCGGCTCGCGCGTCACCATCGCCACATTGTCAATCACATTTACCAGGCTGTCCTTCGGCGCCACATCATCCGCCGCCATCCCGGCAAAATCACCCTCGATCAGCGCGCCCTGCCCGCAAACAATCGGCCGCCGCACATACAACCCGGCAATGCTCGGGCTGCTCTGCACATAAGCCTCGGTCGTCGTAATAAACCGCAGCCCCAGAAAATCACTCACCATCCCCTGCCGGAACACAGGGTTGGAAGACGTGGCACCCGTGAACAGCTGCTTGAAATCCGGATCAGCAAACAATTGTCTGGCCGACACAGGATCGAGATAACAATTATAAACCCCATCAACCAGCGGCACCGCATTCCGCCGCAGCAGCGCCACGGCGTCCAGCAAATTACCCATGGAAAGCGTGTCGGTCGCCTGCAGCGCCGCCGTCGTCGCCCGCGCCGCCGGCCGCACGATCGAACTCGCCGTCGCCGCCTGCACCGCATTCCCCGCGGTCCCATCGGCGACCGTCACATTCGATGAAAACTGCAACGCCCCCGAAATGCCGCCAGGCGCCGTCGAAACATTATTCGCATCCGGCGTCACGCCCACCAGCGTATAGGCATTGCTACCCACCGTCACCGTCATCGGATACGCCGCCGACACGCTCTGCTGCACGCCATTCACAAAAACCGTCTGGAATCCGCGAACGTCATCAATCTCCACATTCGGCCCCGCCGACGTCAAACTCGTTACCACGCGCGAATTGCCGCCAAAATAAGGCGCGAACAGCGCATTCCGCGCCAGCTCATCCAGGCTGCGCGCCGCCTGCTCCCCATTCGTCGCCGCATTCTGCAAAAACTGCGACGCAATCCCCACCCGGCTCGTCACCATATTGAGATCCTGCGTCGCCGCATAAAAATTCAGCGTAATCGTGTACTGCTCAACACCCCAGCTGGTGCTCGTCAGCCCGTTATCCAGATTGGTATTCGCCGCCGCCGCCAGCGGCGTCGTCACGCTCGGCTTCAGCCCGGCCCGCGTCTTCGTCAGCGTCTCGCCAATACCCACGGCGAATTCCTCGCGGTCGGCAATCAGCCTATAGCCAAGCCGCGATTTCAGCGCCATCTCAAATTCGCGCTCAAGAAACCCCTGCTGGATAATCGGCTGCAGCGCAGCCGGAAAATTTTGTATGCTCATCAGCCCATACCCTTCATCGTTTCCAAAACAGCAAAGACGCTTCGCCGCCGGCTGCCACCAAGGCAGCCGGTTCGGCTCTCATATCTAAACCTCTAGCTAACGCCGCTTAATCAGCGCCGCGCGTGCCGCCAGCCACTCCTCATGCCCCATCTCGCTCGCCTGCCGCGGCCGCGGCGGCTCAGGCTTCGGCACATGCACCGCCGCGGAAGACGAAGCTCCCCCACCAAACAGCCACGGCTTAGACCGCTTCAACTTCGCAAATATCGCCTTCGGCTCAACCAGCTCTCCAGCCTCCGTGACCTGCACGTCCGCAATATCCAGCAGCTTCAAACCGTCGAGATCAATCATCCCCGCCCGGATCGCCTCCGCCTTCAACTCAGCGCGCACCAGTTTCGCCTGCGCCTGCGCCTGCGCCGCCGCCAGCGCGGCCTCGGCCATCTCGGCCCTGGCCTGCCAGTCCTCGTCCATCTCGTTATTCTGCTCGGTCATCAAAAATCCTGATCAATCGCTTCCAACTCAGCCGCCACATCCGCGATGCCATTCGCCGCCGCCAAAGCCTTCACACCGGCCTCCCGCGAAATCTGCCCCGCATTCGCCAGCATCGAAATCGCCTGCGCCTCCTTCATCCGGTCATCCGCCGAAAGCGGATACCAGCGCGGCCACCGCAACGAAATCCGCGCCGCCGGATCCAGCACGCCCACATCCTCACCATAAACCTTGATCGGAATCCGCGCCGACGCGCGCACCACCATCTTCATCAGCGCCAGCACGCCGCCATCGCCGTAAGCAATCCGCAAATTATCCGCCAGCCAGATCAACCCCTGATTCATTAACTCCAGCGCCCGCCCCGACTGCGCCGCCGTCAACCGGTCAGCATTCGCCCGGTTGCCATGCACAGATTCCAGCGCAAACTCCCGCAGCGTCCGCACATAGGAAATCACCGCCTCGCACGCCGTCCCCCCAATCTCCAGCAGCTTCGCATCCCCCTTCTCGGAAACCACAAGCGCATTCCCCGCACCTTTCACAATCTCCGAATCACTGACCGCGGGCTCCTTGATCAACAGCGTCGGGTCAGAACTATACTTCAAACCCCGCCCGGCCTGGCTCAACTGGTAATCAATCTCGATGCTCGTTTCGATAGCCGCCCGAAACGTACAAGCCCCGTCAATGCCATCCCC
>Ga0116231_10010131_pt1 | contig 15401 bp, 10 predicted proteins | sample S1TSphgellanicum_2_FD_89695 | JGI IMG/M metagenome (GOLD analysis project Ga0116231, IMG submission 89695) | Host-associated microbial communities from peat moss isolated from Minnesota, USA - S1T2_Fd - Sphagnum magellanicum MG | ecosystem: Host-associated > Plants > Peat moss > Unclassified...
AGGAACAAAACAAGAGAAAGGAAGATTTTTGTTTCTTTTGGTGGATAAACAAAAAAAAACACCCCCCTCTCCCCCCCCCCCCCCCCCCCCACCGAAAAGAGAGAAAATCGGAAAAGGCTATCCAGGACCCTAGAAAGTGAAGGGCAGGGGGGGCTGTATAAGTAGTAATGACAGTATATGTTTTGCTAAAGATTCTCTTTATGCGGGTCACAAGTGGCTCTCAGCTTTAATTGTAGTCCCAAGAAAGGTGGGAAAGAAATGTTCTAATTGGCTGTTGGCCGTAAAATTGGCGGCCGTTCCCACCAACCAATTTAATCAACTCACGGACGTCAGAACCAATAAGGACAAAATTTAAGCTCCGAAAATGATAGAAAAGATTGGCAACAACGTCCCTCCGTTGTTGGAACAGTTTTTCACATGTTCACAATAAAGGTGTAAAGTACACCAGGGTGACGCCATGCTACATTCTTTATTTTTAAATTATATTTACAATATATATATATATTTGGAATGTACTTGAAGATTTAATGCGAAAGGATCATTGGAATGAAGGAAAGTATTAAATCATTTCTCACCACAAGATCCAAGCAACTTCCACAGTTTGGGCCTTAAGTGAATGTATTGTCCTTGTCTACGAGGGTTGTTGTTGGGAGGGCGCTTCCATAGAGTGCGTCCCTAACAATAGGCCCACGTAGACTAGTAAAATAAATAACAATTGTCCTTTTATTGGATGATATTCATCAATTTCAAAATAAATATTATACACAATTTGTACCATAATATGGAAGTATCATATTGATGGATCCAATTTATTAATGGATGATTGACATCCATCCATTTGGATATCGTTGAAATGTTCATCAAAATTGTGCATCCATGGATGAATTACATCCAACCAAAGGGGTTTTTTAAAAATGAATTCATGAACATGCCATTAACACGAAAAATTAGAACAAATAAACCAAAGAGGAAATAAAGGAATCATTGTTTTGTTTTTCAAACAATTGTGATCCAAGGCTAACCGATTTCTATAATCTTTGAACTATTGTTAACAACTTACAATTGTTGTTTGCACAAAAGTCAATACAAGAAATGGACGATAGGCAATATATAAACATAAGGTTTATTCATGGGCAAGGGGAAAAAAATCAATCCAAAACAAAAAAATCCATGACCACTTGGATTACATTGAAAAATTCCAAATCAAGAATCAGGAACTATATTTTCAATTATGAAATTAGGTAGCAAAAAAAGGTTTAGAAGGATCCAGTTTTAAATGTTTTCTACATCGTTCCGACTCAATGATGGCTAGTGTGTCCAATTGTCTCTTACCAATTTCACATTATAAATGTAATACATGTGCTTATATGAAAGGAAGTAGCTATGTTTAGAACTTGCTGCATTGGAAACAAAATTTGGACAAATACAACTTGGAAAGACACCAATTGTGACAAAGTAGGTGCATGGTAGGTGTTGGTTCATGATTCATGAACCAACAGTTCATAAATGTAAATATGTCCTTTAGGTGTGAAACTAATGTTGACAACCTTGGCATCCAAGGTGGTAGCATCTTTCATCATAGCCATGTTCATTGGCAAGCATTGCCTCATACGAATTTTACATCCATTTTTCATGCTAAGGGCAACTTCTAGAATAATACGTAGTTCATTGAACTCAGTGGTTGGTGTAACAAAAGGTGCACCATGAACAAGAATGAAATTTATTTGACCCAATGCATCAACCTCACATTGAATGATATTTGTGCTTGGATTAAAAGGCCAAACATTGGGAAGAGGAGGTTTGTTATGCTTCAAGTTGTGTACAACTCCATTTGCACAGTGAGCCATGTTACCAAAACAAAACCAATTTTTTTTTTCAAGGCCTTGGGGATGGTGACAATTTTAAAGTTGTCCAATAAGCAAAGGGCCACAATTGGTCCTCTTCGTTTTATGAATGTTGAACAACAAGCAAAACCATTTGTATATGCAACATCACAACAAGTTACTATTGTTGTATCAATTGTCCGTTGAAGATGCCATTGATCTAATGGAACATAACTCTCCACCACTAGAATTTCAAATTGTGTTACCACACCAATGACAATTGTGGGAATATGGTAGGACCTTGAGCGTGGATGAAATTTCCCTATTTGAGTTGTTTTGAGTGGTGTTTCCAACATTTAGATGTGCAACAAAAAATGGAACACATAACAAATCCAAACTCTAATCCAAACAATTTTTCATGGGCATGTTGATTGTGAAAATGCCCATATCAAGTCTATTTGAATTTGTATGCAACTTTCTTTTCACAAACATAGAATGTGTGTCACATTTTAAACCAATTCCTCTAAAATGCAAGGGAGAACTTGAAACAAGATTGCGAACCACCTTTGCAAATTTATTTAGGTTTGATGAACAAGAAGCCACACACAAAAATAAATTTATTTCAATTGGTCATGTACTTACTGTATTCTCAAATCAAAATAAATGATAAAATTGTTGTTGCAATACTGACCTCACCAAGTCGTCCATGGTGGTTGTGTACAAATCTATTTTCACTTTGCAACCATTACCAACAAAAACCCACATGGAGGACTGAACACTTTCTACAATATTAATTGTTGGCACCAAAACCTTCTCTTCAAGGTCAAGTTCATTCACATGGTAATAAGCCAGATGGGTGGACTTTTTAACCCACCAACATGCATATATCAGTCAATGTAGATATGCACCACATCTACACTCACAAGATGTTGGGTTGTAGTACAAAATGCATGTCTATGTTTTATATGGAACTATAAATTCAAGCAAAAATGGTTTGGTTGTGTTCTTTCCAATATCGTCTATTTTGAACCTTGTACTTGACTTTGTATGCATAAGTTTCATTGGCACAAAGAAGATTCAAACACAAAACACCTTACAACATTTCACACCAAAAGGGAGGTTGTTCATACTAGTGTTATTTCTTTTACACCATGGATGACCATCAAATCTCAAATCCATGCCATCCATACAATGAGGAGAAGTACCACCTTCTTGCATTGTAGGAAGCTCAAAAACAATCTTGCCATTGTATTATCTTGGGAGGACTTGGACCTTTTAAATCTCAAATTGCTCAAGGTCCAATTTTGCAAGTTTTCTTGTGGAGCTAGATTTTGAGAAAGCAAACAAAAAAAGGAGTAAGGAAATTAACCCTACAAGGAGGGTGTGTGTCAAGACGGTTGAAGGTGCTTGTTGTAAAAGACCATGATAGGAACAATCAATATTCAATGATTGTCCATGACCCTCTACAATTTGCATTGTGTTTACAAGATGTTGGGAACTTGAATTTGCAACTCATTTTGAAGAATTCTTTAATGGTAAAGCCATAGGAATATAAATTGATTGACCAATTATCACCAAAAAAAGCCTTGGCATAGCTTCAATAAGAAGATGGACAAACCATTGAGGAGAGTTGGGCAATGAATTGTAGCGAGACCTCCTTTAGAAAAAAATTATTCTACAAAAATTGTGCTCACCTTCAAATTGAAATCAATTACCAAAGTTGTTTATAAAATAGTACAAAGAGGACCAAGAAAGGGATACTTGCAATATTTATTGGAAATAACATATTGTACATAAAGGAAAGAGGGTATTGAGGTTTCCATTATGTCAGGAAGATCGCAAGAACAAAGCCCCACAATTTGTACATGTAAAGAAAAAGAACTCAATGATGATGAAATGTATTGAAAAACAACCCAAATACACTAACAATCACTAAAGAATTGTTGTTGATTCCTCAATGGTTATGACACACTCACACAACAAACCCAATGCATTAGCCAAGTAAAGTGCATATTTTCATTAATCAAAAACACATAACAGAAAACAACACGTGCAACATTTTCTAACATATGCCCATTGGAAATCTATTGTAAGAAATATTCATAACTGTGTGATAAAAAAAATTCTTCATTGAATGTATGATTCTAAGGGAAGTACAAGACATGGGTTAGTGGCAATATGACATAACATCCAAACTATCACAACTAGAGGGTATGCAATTAATTGATTGTGCAATTAGATCCCATGATTATTTGGGAACTAGCACAAGTGTTAACCTTATTAAATGTGCCACCAACATTCAATAACATGTAAAGAAAACATATGCCCATTGGAAACCTATTCTAAAAATATTCATAAATGTGTAATAAAATAAGATCTTCATTGAATGTATAATCTCAAGGTTAGTACAAGACATGGGTTAATGGCCATATGTCACAACATCTAGACCATCACAATTGGAGGGTATGCAATTAAGTGATTATGCAATTAGATCCCATGATTATTTGGGAACTAGCACAATTGTTAACCATATTAAGTGTGCCAACAACTCTTAATAACATGTAAGAAAACAATGTATGAAATAAAGTACTCATTATGTTCAAAAAGATCATTAAGTTAAATTTAATACAATCATCAAACCTAGTTGAGCATGTTGCCTTTCTCAAAAAAAAATTTAATTTCATGATATGGTTGTATAATTGTAAGATGTTATGAGTGAAAACACATGTGGATGTATTTTGAAATTGATATTCAATTATAGACATTGATATGAATGAACTTTGCCCAAACCCATATTTATTGCATGCACACATTAACTTAGCTTGTTCAACAAAAACATGTATAAAAATTGTGGAATAATAACCACAAAAGGTTTAATTATCTTCCATATTTATGTGGATTATAATGTTTCCAATAACAAAAGAATAAAATTTCAAGTACGCATATGACATTAGGTTTGGATGGTAATTGGGCACAATAATTGACCTATTGATGACACATAAACAATCCCAAATTTTGTAGTACCCAATAATGAATATTTATGCTAGAGTTTATGGGTAGGAATGTTCAAACAAGGAAACCACCAAACGGCTATTAAAACTTAAACCTCTATTAAATTTTCTTGTAATATTAAAAAATTCTTATATTAAATTTGTGAGGAAAATTTAAGTGTCTTCTACCTAACCCTAGCATGGTCTAGGAGGACCAACACCCACATTTGATAAGTGGGTCCAACCATGTTATAGGGAACCACACCCACCCCCTTAGACCACTATTTTTTTTGTTTTAAAAATAAAATTAAAAAAATATAAAATTAAAAAATATGTCTTTAAAAAAAATTAACTTAAAAAAATTTGATACTAATATGTTAATTTTTATATTGAAAAAAATTCCAAAATATGTCATAAAAAATATATATTTTTCTCGAATTCAATGAAATCAGCCGTTCTATTGTTGGAATAGCTTGCTACCAAGCATCATTTATAAAGGTGATGCATCAAAATTCTATTGGATCCAATCTTTTCCTACATTTTGGTTATTGGGTTGCCATCAAGAAGAAGTTGCACTACAAGTTGACATTGGTTCTCCATGGTTAATTTGACAAAAAATGTTTGTTGGTCCAAAATAGAAGGGTTAAGCAATGGCCCAACAAACAAGCCATTAATCCCAAAGCTTTTACAGTACCCAAAATGAGTTTGAAGAATCGCCATGTGTCTTAGAAAGGTGGTTTCAGCCTTTAAAACCAACCAATATTAAAGGTAGACGACCCCAATTACATTAAACAATGCTTGGGTTCAAAAACATTTTTCCAATTCAATGATCAAATTTGTTATAATTGAAGAACATTGGTCCATTTGTTTGGTCACCATGTTCACATTCCTATTGGTGGGATTTGTAACATGTAACATGTTAAACAACTTACTTCCTATGAAGAAGGCTGCGTATGGAATTTGAGATACAAGTTCTATTCATCATGTCAAGCATAAGGGCTCACAGGTATGCTTAACAAGTTCACAGAAAACACCAATTTGTTGAGTGGAAAATCGAATATGTGTATCACAATACATTTCCTATAAGTCTACATCACAAAATTTGAAAGCATTTATGAAATCACATATGAAGGTTTGCTATCCATCACAAACTTCTTGGGGGAAAATAATTATGTAAAAATGATGGGAATTGATATATAATGTAATTTGGATCAAATGTTATTTTTTAGTTATTTCAAAAAATGTTAAAATTATATTTTATTATCATAGTATCAACATAAACATAATTATTCTTTAAAATGATGTAAATTAAAATCTCCTTGAATGGTAAAATTTTACATTTGTGTCATGAAAATTATGGTAAAATGACAAACCATTATTTTTTTCAACATCATAATCATAGAATTAATAAGTCAAAACCATTGTTCATTATGTTTAGATATTTCCAACAAGCATTTTATCAACAATAGAGTAATAAAGTGAAAAACACACAACAATAATGTGAATTTTTAAAAATAAATAATATAAATATAATCATGATTCAATATAATCATATTGAAATTTTTCTTAAGGAAGTTTGTGATGCCCTTGTGCAAGTTAGGACAAACCTTGAACAAGTTCCAATAGAAATAAAACAATAGCAAGACCCAGAAGTGTTTTTACATCACATAACAATTCATAAGATCAATTTTTGTAGTTTGGAAATTTGAGCTATTAATAGCCATGTTTAAAACCAAGTTTTTGTATTCTTGCAGAATCCTCTTAGAGGGTGCACACAAAGATATCCAATGGGTCTTTATGTTCTTCGATATTTTGTTACCTTTTGTGCCTAGGATTTTAGCTAGTTTTTAACCTCTAGGGCCCATTTAGAGTTATGAGCAAAATAGTTGAACATGGATGCCAAAAGAGTTACAATCTTTGATACCAAGCTCCAAAAACTCAATGTTTGGACAATAAAATTTGTCCCATGCCCCATACAATGCACCCCAATGACAAAAGGGGCATGCCTTTACATGAACTAAGTAGTGACACCATTTTTCACCCCCTAAAAAACTATACACCATTTGCTCCAAAGCAGACTAATTTTTTAACATCTTGTTTAGTCAAGCCTCCACATTCCAAAATAGGCTTTATATAATCATGGTAGTTAAATTGTCGAAAATGGTTCCATCAACCACTCATTGCAAATTCAATAAGATGGGACCTTATTTTAGTTTCTACCACATAAACATGAACTTAAACCAAGTCTAATTGTCAATAGTTGTAAACTCATCAAAATTGACAGAAATGAAATTTTATTTTAGCAGAGAAACCTTGGTGGCACGTAAAACCACACTCTGCATGGCCTTTGCCATGCCCCATCATGTGGAGTTGGACCAATCTTGTGGAGACAATTTTCAACCTTAAAAAATTGGAAAAGCTACTTAAAATTTTCAAAGTTTATCATTGAGTAGCAATGTTTCAAAAAATGCCATATTGCCACAAATTGGAAATATCTTTTCTTTTGTTATGCCTTGCCACCATTCACCAATTAAGCAAATGTGTCTTTTCACCTACATGCAAACAATTTTTCACATATGAGTTAGAAAGACAAAGGTAATGGCCCAACAACAACGCCTAGTCTTGGGACTAAACATTTTCTGAAATTGGAGTGTTTGATTAAGGAATCTAATTTAAGCACTAACTTTTCTCTCCCTTCCATTTTGGAGCAAATTTTACATTCACCATTTCAGTATGAAAAATCGTGTCCTTGGAGACTAGACTAACATGCAACTAGATTGTCATGGAAACTATTGTGCAATTAGGGTACAACTACAATATGGAAATTTGATGAATTAATAATTCAAATGCCATGTCAAAATATTTCATAGTCGTAATTTAGTTGCACATTAGTTGTAACTTGGACTCTATACATGCGTATTTACTCAAAGTATATACAATGATAGTTAATCGTAGTTTGACCATGATCACAAGTTGTAGCGAAGTGGTTAATCTCAACTGTGTTGTAATTGGTGTAGTTTTAATGTTGAGTGAACAACTACTTTACAACTAACATACGTTGTTGATGCATACAATCATGCCACGTGTTCGGTAGTTAAAGGTCCATAACTTTTAGAACTTGCAACTTGTTTACAATTAAAAGTTAATTAAATTGGCAAGTTTTGCATCTAAGTTGTAATTAAATGTGCCACTATGGTTTCACTACATAACTACTACTTGTCCACTATTTTGGAACTAGAGTGTTCAACTCATCTAGAATTAATTGTCAATTATGTGGCAACTCATACTAAGTTAAAAGATTTCTAGATTGTTCAGTTCATTAAAAATGTAAATTTAGGTCTTCAATTAATTTGGAATGGTGTATTAAAATGTTTATGAATATGTACATATAGATATCATTGTTTATACACTTCAAAATTTTCTAGATTAAATTATTAATTGTGTCATTGATACGAGTTGATTCATTTATTGAATTAATTAATTAAAATAATTCATTTTCATAATTATTTAAATAATTAAAATTTAAATAATGTAGTAAATATTATAGTCCTATTTTTTGTGATTGATGTTCAATTGTTGTGTTAATAATATTTCACTACATTGTAATTCATAATATTAAGTTGGTATACATACGTATTAAACCATAAAATTTCATGAAAGGTGAAAGTTTATTTTTGAATTGAAATTAAAAGCAATGTTTATATTTTATTAAACATTCAATAAGGGTGTACATATGAATATGTCTTCATATACTTCAATGTCTTTTACTCAAATTCATGTTTATTATTTAATATTTCAAAACGAATTATTTGTTATTAATTTTTAAATTACTAAGTAATATATAATATACTTAATTACCATGAATTAATTAAGTAAACTAAATAATAAACTATTAATACGAATTCATTAATCAAATTTGATTAATTATTAATTAATTAATTCAAATAATTATAAATAACAAACTTTGTTAATGTAAGTGATTAATTATTGAATTTTATTTAAATTCAAAATCATCAATTATCAACATAATTAATTACTTAATAGTTATTTACAGAATTAATTATCTAATATTTATTTTGATAATTAATTATCTGAATTATATTTATTAATTCATATAATCAATCTAGATAATTAATTATCATATATTTAATTCAAATAATTAAATTCCAAATAATTATGCCAAGTCATTAATTATAAATTATAAATTAAATAAAAAATTAAAATCAAACAGAAAGCATGTGGGAAATTGTTTTGTATTTACAACTCTATTGTAATTATGGTGCGACGAAAATATTTAACCCATATATTTTGTTTTCAATATCTCATTTCACAAACTATAAAAAAAAGATGTCTCCTATTGCATTCTCACAATAAAATACATGTGCCATGTTGGGATAAACTCATAAAAGCTTAACCCTAAATGCAAAACACATAAAAAATTTAAAATTTTATTTGGCTACTCTTTGATCGGCTATTTTTTGTTCACTTACTCTTCTAGTATTTTACTTTCTTACCTACCTACTTGCCTACTTAAATAACTAGGACTTACTTTTCTACCTACTTAAATAATAAGTAAGTAGGTAGGTAAATAGGTAGGTTGGAACTATATCAATTTACCTGCCTATGGCTTTGTACTAACCTACTTAGGTACATACATATATTTGTTTCCAAAATTCAATTAATATGCCACATGGCAACTTTTGATTGTGCCACATGTTATAATCCAAAACCATTTAAAATAAATAGTCATAATGGACGATGGATATCAATATTTCAAAAATCATGAAAAATCTTCATAGTGCCACATGTTAAATTTTGATGGATGGATGAAAAATGACATTGGCATGACATCATGATTATAGTCATAGGGGAGTTGCATAGTAATTGAAAAGGAGTTGGTAGAAGTGAAATTTAAATTCTTGCAAAATATTTCACACTATTGTAACAACAAATTTGCATTTCACATGCCTATGTTCACTATTTTTGTCTTAAGTTTCAACAGATTTAACACTACCATTCATTCCAACATCAAATTCATGGTTATTGCATATAACCAAAATCTACACTTCAGAATACATTTTTAAAAATTCCATAAACATGATTACAATTCATTTCATCATAATATACATTATAGGAAATCCACACAAAAGATGAACATAAAATTTATAATAGAAGTCTGTGCTTTTTTGTATCATTGAAAACATGAATCCAATATAGCATAATCCCATGTTTTATTGAAGAAAATCCCAAAAAAACATTTAAAATATATGCTATATCAAAACAAAATATGTGGTTTCTTATTACAAGTACCTCTAGTTCTTCCTATTCTTCTCTCTAAACAAAAAAAAACTCCAACTACCTTGTCCCATCTTTTTTTTGTTCTTTAGAACTCCCCCCTTTAGTACCATTTCAAGTCACATCATTATGATCCAAAACAATAATAATTCAAAATTCAAACTAACAAGGTTCCCTGATTAATCCCTATCCTAACTACTTTGTTCATCCTGAATCATATATTCAACTTACCCCCTTAATAAGAGTTGTTGCGACAAAGTTGTAATTGAATTGTAATGAGTTGCACTATATATATAATGAATTGCAACTCTTATAACTTGCCCTATAGTATTCACAATGTATAACTACAGTGAGTTGCAAGTGTCTGATGCAACTCAAAAATTGAGTTGCAAGGCCAATTGTAAAACATCCCTTTTTTTCATAATGTTTGCATCTTTCCATCCTTTCCACAAACAAGTTAGAACTAACAAAATCATGTTGCCCATCAGTTTTGATAAACCTTATTTAATTCGCATTCACTATTTTTGACTTTCTTATTTTTTGGTTTATTAGGTCTAGCTTCTAGGAAATCTACAAACATAATTAGGGGTGGGTCTTTAGACATAAGCTTTCCCTTCCCCTTTTCAAGTGTAAAATATTGACAGGGTGTAAAAAAGGTTTCAAGGGGAGACCTAAGATGGGTGGTGACAAACTACCAAATGATGAAAGTTTCAAAGGTTTCATCCACAATTTAATCACTAGGTTTAGCCATTAAATTTGGCACCAAATTTAGCTTAAGTTGAACCATTAGATTTGGCCATTAAGTATAACTTAAATTTAGCCATTAAATATAACCATTAGGAATAGCTTAAATTAAACCATTATGTTAAACAATTATATTTACCCATTAAGTTTAATTTAGGTTTAACCATTATGTTTAGCCAAGTTTTAAGTAATTATGTTTAGCCAAGGTTTAGTCATTATGTTTAGCTATTAGGTTTAGGCACTAGGTTTAACTTAAATTTAACCATTATGTTTAACCAAGGTTTAATCATTATGTTTAGTCACTAGATTTAGCCATTAAAGTTTAACCAAGGTTTAGGCATGAAGTTTAACCATTAAGTTTAGCCAAGGTCTTATCATTATGTTTAGCTATTAGATTTAACCATTAGGTTTATCAATTAGGTTTACCCATTATATTTGGCCACTAGATTTAATCATTAAGTTTAGCCAAAGTTTAACTATGAAGTTTAGCCATTAAGTTTATTAATTAGGTTTAGCCACTACGTTTAGCCAAAGTTTAGTCATTATGTTTAACCATTAAATTTAATCACTAGGTTTAACAAAGTTTAACTATGAAGCTTAACCATTAGGTTTATTAATTAAGTTTAATAATTATATTTAGCCATAAGATGTAATTACTAAGTTTAACCAAAGTTGAACCATTATGTTTAGCCACTAAATTTAGCCACTTGATTTAGTCATTATATTTAACTATTAGTTGTCACCTAGGTTTAGCCACTATGTTTGGTGATGTGAAATTCGAAACTTAACAAAAGTTGAACACCTTTGATGGTGTAGTCCATTGGTAAGGACTTGGTTTATCATTGTGAAGGTTTAGCGTTCAATTCTTACACACACAAAAATTGAAGACTCAGAAAATGATAACAAGAAAAATTGAAAATTCTTGAATTTCAAAATACTAAAATGGAAAAACCTTCAAAATTCACAAGAGCAAAACACTAGTGCCAAAATGACAAGAAGAAAATTGAAGAACCCTAAAATGATAAGAAAAAAATTGAAAAATCCTGAACTTTAAAAAAAAAAACTAAAAATTGGGGATGTTCACAAAATTAAAACCAAAAACCCCCAAACTTCACACCAAAAAAAAATTAAAAGCCAAATTGCCCAAAGTTGAGAGAATCAAATTGAAGACCCCTAAACTACCCAAAGTTAACAAAAACTTGAAGAAAATAAAATGGAGGACTTTGAAAGTCTATAAAAGCAAAACTAAAAAACCCCTAAACTCACAAAAACAAAAATAAAAACCCTAAGCTCACAAAATAAAATTGTGAAGATTTCATGGAATAAAATTTATACAAATACACAATAATATTCTTAAAATAAAATGATTCACTAGCATATATTGAGAGGGCTTAACAAGGAGCAACGATGAGGATGTGTGTTCAAATTTCCTAGGCTACATAGGATATTACCTATCAAAAGACAACCTTAGTTTAGCCACTAACCGCACAAAGGGGGGTCAAATCAAGTGAACTTTTTTTTCTCTAGCTAATGGGGCCAATTCATGTGAAAGAAAATTTCATAGCAAGTCTCTTCAAGTGAAATTCTTTTCACAACCTATGGGGGTCACTTAAATTAATGTTTTTTTGCCTCCAATGGGGTAACTTTTATGTTTTTTTTTTTTTTTTTGCCGCCAATGGACTTGACATGTTTTTTCACAACCTATGGGGGTCACTGAAGTGAATGTTTTTTTGCCTCCAATGGGGTAACTCTATTGATTTTTTTTTTGTTTTTGCCAACAATGGTGGGTTGCTTCAAGTGATTTTTTTCTTTTTCATCCCCAATGGGGGGGGGGTCACTTCAAGTGACGTTTTTTTCACCATCAATGGGAGGTCATTTCAAATGATTTTTTTTTCCACCACCAATGGGGGCTCACTTCAAATGATTTGTTTCCCCACCCCCAATGGGGGGTCACCTCAAATTATGTATTTTCCACCACCAATGGGGGGTCATTTCAAATGATTTTTTTTTCTCCCACCAATGGGGGTTCAGTTCAAGTGATTTATTTCCCCACCCCCATGAGGGGTCATTTCAAGTGATGTTTTTTCCACCACCAATGGGGGGTCACTTCAAGTGACTTTTTCACCCCCAATGAGGGGTCATTTCAAGTGAGTTTTTTCATCCACCAAAGGTTTTATTTCTTCACTTTTCTAGTTCATAGGATTTGATTTTTCTCCTTTCCTAATGTTAGGGTCATCATTTAGGGTTTTCTGTTATTTTGGCTACCCAAGGTTTTATTTAATTCCCTTTGTAGTTGCATAGGGTTTTTTCATCGAGTTGTATTTTAATCTGTGATAATTAAATGATTTTTGGTTGGAAATTGTGACCTATTGAAAGATAATGGGTTTTAAATAAAGTTCATTCAGTTGCTTTACAAACACAATTTTATGTTTTTAATTCTATTGTGCTCAAATAGAGTTTTTGTTTTGAGAGCATTAAACATTGATTTGGTAAGGTCCAAATTGCAAAAAGAAATGAATGCCTAGTTTTTTTAGTGGAAGACATTGATCATACAATTTGCAATGTTGTTTTTGAACGTTTAGTTTTGAATGTTTATGACAACTTGTCAATTTCATGTACATCTCCTTTTAAATCTATGACTTTTTCATACCTTCATGCAAATGTCATTGATACTATGGGTACCATCACAATCACCATTAGCATCAAAGGAGGTTTGGGTAAGTTTGCAATACAATGAACCACTATAAGTGTAACCAATCTTGGATAACACACTTGTCAATTTTTAACTTCACTTAGGATTAAATGTTTTTCATATAATTTACACAATGTGATGTAATATACATTCGAAAATGACATATAAAAACATAAGTCAATTGTATCAACATTTGAGGATGGAAAAAGACTAATTAAACACTTGTAACCAATCCTGAGGTTTTGATTAAATCACATAAAAATGATCAAAAAATTAATCTAAATTTGTTCGAATTTTTTCATATTCATGTATATTGAATAATTTATATAATTTACATGGCTTTGAATCATCATCAGAATTGATATATAAATAAATTATAAAATTCAAAAATTGTAATTTTTTTCAATAATTATTGAATAAATATAAAGATAAGTTGTAAAATTCAAAGAAAATAAATTTTATTATAAAAATATATTGTACAAGTCAAATATGTGATGAAACAATAAATTTTGTGCATGGTTACATGCCATCTCAATTTCTACTTTCAAGTCCTTGTCCTTTTGAAAGGAACAAAGGAGTTGGGTGTGGCTCATTATATTGTGGACTTGCTTGTTTAATAAAAACAAATGTTGAATCCATAAAAAAAGGTAGTTTTTTATGGTTAGAAATTTTTATGTGGAGGCCAAAACAAATTATGACAAAGGAGATTTTGATTGGATGATTGAACTTTCCACAACCACAAAAGTGACAACCATTCCAACATTTGATCTTCATTTAAAGATGCATTTTCTACCGGAAGACACCATTCGTAGTTTTCCCATCACATGTTCTAATCATTTGCTATAATCGCCATTATTTTTACTATTATTGGAGTGTGTGGTGAGATTGATAACAAGTTTGAGCTACTAGTTGTTAATGGGAGCAATCCAAAAGACATTCAAATTGTAAGTTTTTGGAAATCAAGATTTTTAAAAAGCATTGTTTTGGGTATTTTCCAACTTGAACTTATAGTGCATTTCTTTGGTTGTAAGTGAGTTTTGCTATTTCATTTCATGCTGAGTTCCATGATTTGGTAGAATTTTTTAAGGAAAGAATACCTATATTTTGCATTGTGAAAAACATTGCTTGTAGCAACAAGGGTGATGTGCATTTGTTCGCCATTACTTCATCCATCATTGTTCTAATCCTATTAGCTTTATTACAAAAAGAATTGAAAAAGGTTTTCAATCTCCATATCAAACTTGATTGTGCCAAAACCTGCAAGGTTAGTTTCATTTATTTTTTGTCATTATTCTACAATGTTAGATTCCAATGTAAATTGTTAGATTTTAACATGTTAAAATTAATATATTTTAATTTGTTATAACTTTCTTATATTCTAATTTGATTTGAAATATTAAACTTTTATCAAAAGTTGATAAAAACATTCACATTTTCAATACTTACCAACGTACTAACATATACCTCACATATTTCCATATTATTTTTATTGTTTAGGGGTTTTCTTTTGCCCATATTTTTGTATTTTCCAATATTCTATTATCTTGCCCAAAAACTATACCATTAGTAAAATTCAAAAGTATTTTGTGAAATTAATGTCTCCAAATTATAGTGGCAAAATATTTTTATTTTTGTTTCCAAATTAATGGCATTTCGGTGAATAGCACATTTGGTAGTGTATTAACTAGTTAGTAATGGGCCATTACCCCTTTTTTTCTCTATTTTTCTGTTTTTTCTTAAAGATTACTTAGCTAAATTGTGGTCTAGGCTTGTCCCTATTTGTTTTTCCTTTACATTTTTTTTCACTACAAGGAATTTGGATATTAACATTGGTTTTTTCAATTATTTTTCAATCAT
>Ga0116231_10010132_pt1 | contig 15401 bp, 13 predicted proteins | sample S1TSphgellanicum_2_FD_89695 | JGI IMG/M metagenome (GOLD analysis project Ga0116231, IMG submission 89695) | Host-associated microbial communities from peat moss isolated from Minnesota, USA - S1T2_Fd - Sphagnum magellanicum MG | ecosystem: Host-associated > Plants > Peat moss > Unclassified...
ATGGTCGAGCGCGTCGCAGGTGGCCCGCGCCGCCGCCACCGTGGTGTAGTAAGTGACCTTGCGCGCCACCGCCTCGCGGCGGATCGAGCGCGACTCGCGCACCGCCTGCTTGCCCTCGGTGGTGTTCACGATCAGCGACACCTCGTCGTTCTTGATCATGTCAACCACATGCGGCCTGCCTTCACGGACTTTGTTCACGCGTCGACAGATGATGCCAGACTCCTCGAGAATTTGCGCCGTACCGCCGGTCGCCGCGATTTCGAAGCCGCGCTCGATCAACATGCGCGCCAGCGGCACCGCAGCAGGCTTGTCGCGATCGCGGACGCTGATGAAGCATAGGCCGCGCGTCGGCAAGATCACGCCCGAGGCGGCTTGCGCCTTGGCATAGGCTTCGCCGAAGGTATGGCCCGTGCCCATGACCTCGCCGGTCGATTTCATTTCCGGCCCCAGGATGGGATCGGCCTCGGGGAACTTGCTGAACGGAAATACCGCTTCCTTGACCGAGAAATACGGGGGGATGCGCTCGACCGTGAGGCCTTGCTGGGCAAGCGTCTTGCCGGTCATGACCCGTGCCGCGACCTTCGCAAGCGCAATGCCGGTCGCCTTGGAGACGAACGGAACCGTGCGCGAGGCGCGGGGATTGACCTCCAGAATGTAGATCACGCCGCTCTGGATTGCGAACTGAATATTCATGAGCCCGACGACGTTGAGGGCCTTGGCGAGCTTGCGCGTCTGCAAGCGCAACTCGTCCTGGATTTCGGCGCTCAGGGTGTTCGGCGGCAGGGAACAGCCCGAGTCGCCGGAGTGCACGCCGGCCTGCTCGATATGCTCCATGATGCCGCCGATCAGCACGTCCTCACCGTCGCAGATCGCATCGACGTCGACCTCGATCGCGAGATCGAGAAAACGGTCGAGCAGCACCGGACTGTCGTTCGACACCTTGACCGCGTCGTTCATGTATTGGCGCAGATCATCCTCGTTGAAGACCACTTCCATGGCGCGGCCGCCGAGCACGTAGCTCGGCCGCACGACCAGCGGAAAGCCCACGTCGCGTGCCATGAGCACCGCCTGCTCCTCGGCACGCGCCGTCGCATTGGCCGGCTGTTTCAGCTTCAAAGCCGTGACCAGCTTCTGGAAGCGCTCCCGATCCTCGGCGACGTCGATGCTGTCGGGCGTGGTGCCGATGATCGGACCACCGGCCGCCGCGATGGCCCGCGACAGTTTGAGCGGCGTCTGCCCGCCGTACTGCACGATGACGCCCTCGGGCTTCTCCTTCTCGATGATCTCCATGACGTCTTCGAAGGTCAGAGGCTCGAAATAGAGGCGGTCCGAGGTGTCGTAATCGGTCGAGACGGTTTCCGGATTGCAGTTGACCATGATGGTCTCGTACCCGTCCTCGCGCAGCGCCATCGCCGCGTGTACGCAGCAGTAATCGAATTCGATGCCTTGACCGATCCGATTGGGTCCGCCGCCCAAGATCATGATCTTGCGCCGATTCGTCGGATTGGCCTCGCATTCCTCTTCATAGGTCGAATACAGGTAGGCGGTCGAGGTCGAAAACTCGGCCGCACAGGTGTCGACGCGCTTGTAAACCGGGTGCAGTCCGAGTTTGCGGCGGCGGGCGCGCACGGTGGCGCCGTCGCGACCGACCAGATGCGCGATCCGTGCATCGGCGAAGCCCTTGCGTTTGAGGGCGCGCAGGCGCGCGTGGTCGAGACCGTCGAACCCTTGCTCGCGCAGCAGATTCTCTTCGCGCAACAAGTCCTCGATCTGGGCGAGGAACCAAGGATCGATGCGGGTCGCCTCGAACACCCGGCTTCGCGTCCAACCGGCGCGAAAGGCGTCGGCGACGTACAGGATCCGGTTCGGTCCCGGCCAACGCAACTCGTACTCGAGTTGCGTGCCCGCCTCCTCGGACAGCGGCTGCGTCATCTGCTCGTCGAAGCCGTCGAGGCCCGTCTCGAGACTGCGCAGCGCCTTCTGCATCGATTCCTGAAACGTTCGGCCAATCGCCATCGCCTCGCCGACGGATTTCATTTGAGTCGTGAGGCGCGTGTTCGAGCCCGGGAATTTCTCGAAGGTGAAACGCGGGATCTTGGTGACGACATAATCGATCGAGGGCTCGAACGCGGCGGGCGTCGCGCCCCCGGTGATGTCGTTCTTGAGCTCGTCGAGCGTGTAGCCGATCGCGAGCTTGGCCGCGACCTTGGCGATCGGAAATCCGGTCGCCTTCGAGGCGAGCGCCGAGGAGCGGGAGACCCGCGGATTCATCTCGATGACGAGCACCCGGCCGTCGTCGGGATTGACGGCGAATTGCACGTTCGAGCCGCCGGTATCCACGCCGATCTTGCGCAGCACCGCGATCGATGCGTCGCGCAGACGCTGATACTCCTTGTCGGTGAGCGTCTGCGCCGGGGCGACCGTGATCGAGTCGCCGGTATGCACACCCATCGGATCGAGGTTTTCGATCGAGCAGATGATGATGCAGTTGTCGGCACGGTCGCGCACGACCTCCATCTCGAATTCCTTCCAGCCGACCACCGATTCCTCGAGCAGCACCTCATTGGTCGGCGAAGCGTCGAGGCCGCGCGCGACGATGGCCTCGAATTCCTCGCGGTTATAGGCGATGCCGCCGCCGCTCCCGCCGAGCGTGAAGGACGGCCGGATGACGGTTGGAAAGCCGATTTCGGCCTGGACCGCGAGCGCCTCTTCCATGCTGTGTGCAATGCGCGCGCGTGCCGTGGCGAGGCCGATCTCGCTCATCGCGCGGCGGAACAGCTCACGGTCCTCGGCCATGTCGATCGCCCGCTTCGACGCGCCGATCATCTCGACGCCGTACTTTTCGAGCACGCCCTCGCGCGCGAGATCGAGCGCGGTGTTCAGCGCCGTCTGGCCGCCCATGGTTGGCAACAGCGCCTCGGGACGCTCCTTCTCGATGATACGCGCGATCGTGCGCCAGTTGATCGGCTCGATATAGATCGCGTCCGCGGTTTCCGGATCGGTCATGATCGTGGCCGGGTTCGAGTTCACCAAAATGACCCGATAGCCCTCTTCTTTCAGAGCCTTACAGGCTTGTGCTCCGGAATAATCGAACTCGCAGGCTTGACCGATGATGATCGGTCCCGCGCCGATGATCAGGACAGTTTGCAGGTCGGTACGCTTCGGCACGGCCTAGTTCTCGGCGGACGCTTGATTGGGCTGGACACGTGCCCGCGTACCCGCCTGTACACGCTTGACCATGAGGTACATGAAATGCTCGAACAAAAGCCGCAGATCGTGCGGCCCGGGACTCGCCTCGGGATGCCCCTGAAAACTGAAGGCGGGCCGGTCGATCCGTTCGATGCCCTGCAAGGACCCGTCGAACAAGGAGCGGTGCGTCGGGCGCAAGTTGGCAGGCAAAGTGGTCTCGTCGACGGCAAAACCGTGATTCTGGCTGGAGATGAAAACGCGGCCGGAAGCGATCTCGAGCACCGGATGGTTCGCACCGTGATGACCGAATTTCATCTTCAGCGTTTTCGCCCCGCTCGCCAGACCGAGCAGCTGATGTCCGAGGCAGATCCCGAATACCGGGATGTCGGTTTCGAGGCAGCGCCGGATCGCCTCGATCGCATACAGGCAAGGCTCCGGGTCGCCGGGGCCATTCGACAAGAATATACCGTCAGGATTCATCGCAAGCACTTGATCGGCCGGCGTTTGCGCCGGTACCACGGTCATGCGACACCCGTGCTCGGCGAGGATGCGCAGAATGTTGCGCTTGATGCCGTAGTCATAAGCCACGACGTGCAGCCGGCTTTGCGGACGCACCGCCTTGAGCGGACCGCTCCACAGCGGACCGTCGTTCCACTGGTAGCTGCGTTTGGTGGACACCGCCTTGGCCAGATCCATGCCCTTCAAGCCGGGAAATTTCCGCGCGGCGCGGATTGCATCGGCCTCACCGATGTTGTCGCCGGTCATGATGCAGCCGGCCTGAGCCCCCTTCTCGCGCAGCAAGCGCGTGAGCTTGCGTGTGTCGATTTCCGCGATGGCGACGACCTTGCATCGAGTCAGGAAGCTCGCCAGCGATTCGGTCGCGCGCCAGTTCGAATGCAGCAGCGGTAAATTGCGGATCACGAGGCCGGAGGCGAAGATCGCGGCCGATTCGAGGTCTTCCGGCGTCGTGCCCGTGTTGCCCACGTGCGGGTAGGTCAGGGTCACGATCTGGCGACAGTAAGACGGGTCGGTCAGGATCTCCTGATACCCGGTCATCGCCGTATTGAATACTACCTCACCCGTCGTGTTTCCTTTCGCGCCCACAGACACGCCACGAAACACGGTGCCATCTTCGAGAGCTAGCACTGCAGGTGTCGACACTCCGGTTCCTCGCTTCGCGCCTAAGGACCTTTCCGTAGATGCGCAAAGCGGGAGGCGCTCTTGAGAGCTGCCCTCCCGCTTTATGGTTTAAATGGCACTTGAGATTCCGGGCGCGAATATTAACTACGCCGACGGTGTCTGTCTACGCCCGCGGCCCAGGTTCCCCGGCACCCCTCACGAGATTGTCAGGCTAGCGCCCCAAGTCCCAATACGTCGCTCATCCGATAAAGACCGGGCGCGCGTCCGGCGAGCCATTCGGCGGCACGCAGGGCGCCGCGCGCGAAGCCCATGCGATCGCCCGCGCGATGCGTGATCTCGATGCGCTCGCCCTCGCCCGCGAACAGCACCGTGTGCTCGCCGACGGTGTCGCCGGCACGCACCACCGAGAAGCCGATGGCGCCGGGCGGCCTTGGACCGGTCGCGCCCTCGCGTGCGTAGACGCCGGTGGCGGCGAGAGTCGTGCCGCGCGCGGCCGCGACGGCGGCACCGAGGGCTAGCGCCGTACCGGAAGGAGCGTCCCGCTTCATGCGATGATGGACCTCGTGGATTTCGACATCGAAACCGGCCTCGAGCGCACGTGCAGCGCGCACCACCAAGTCCATCATCACGGTGACGCCGACACTGGTATTGGGCGCGAGCACGACTGCGATCCGCTGCGCGCAGGCCTCCACACGCTGCACAGCCTCGGCATCCAATCCGGTCGCACCGACGAGCAGCGGCACCGCGGCCGCCGCACAGGCCTCGGCGTGCGCCGCCACGGCTTGCGGCAGACTGAAATCGAGCGCCACGTCCGCGCCGCGCAGCGCAGCCCGCACATCGGCCGTGACCAAAACCCCGGCGCCGGCGGCGGAGCCCGGGACGGGTCGGCCCAAGGTCGGACTGTCGGGTGAGGCAAGGGCGCCGACCAGCTGTAGATGCGGCGCCGCGGCGAGCGCCCGCACGAGACTTTGCCCCATGCGGCCGGTCACGCCGAATATCGTCACCGCCGGCACGGGCAGATCCTAGTCGACCGCGCCGGTGAAGAACTTCTTCACGCCCTCGAAGAAGGTTTTCTCGCGCGGCTTGTGACTGCCGTGTGCCATCGTCGCCTCGAACTTGCGCAGCAACTCCTTTTGCTCGGCGCCGAGTCCCACCGGAGTTTCGATGACGACGCGGCAGAACAGATCACCGGGTGAGCCGCCACGGACCGGCACGACACCTTTCTCGCGAACGCGAAACACGCGTCCCGACTGGGTCTCGGCCGGGATCTTCAGCACGACCTCGCCGTCGAGCGTGGGCACCTCGACCGAGCCGCCGAGCGCGGCGATCGTGAAACTGATGGGGACTTCACAGGACAGATTATTTCCCTCGCGTTCGAATATGGCGTGTTCGCGGACGCGGATCTCGACGTACAGATCCCCAGCCGGGCCGCCGTTGCGTCCGGCCTCGCCCTCGCCGCTCAGGCGGATCCGGTCGCCGGTATCGACGCCCGCGGGCACGGTGACCGCGAGGGCCTTCTCCTGCCGTACGCGCCCTTGCCCCAAGCAGGTATCACAGGGATTGCCGATGATCTTGCCCCGGCCCTTGCAACGCGGACAGGGCTGTTGGATCGTGAAGATCGATTGCTGGACGCGCACCTGGCCATGACCGTTGCAGGTGTCGCAGGTCTTCGGCGTCGATCCCTTGGCCGCGCCCGAGCCGTGGCAGGTGTTGCACTCGCCGAGCGAAGGGATCTGAATTTCGGTCTCGTAGCCGAACACCGCCTGTTCTAGATCGAGATCGAGTTCGTAGCGCAGATCGGCGCCGCGGAAGACCTGGGAGCGACTGCGGCCGCCACCGGAGAAGATGTCTCCGAACATTTCGCCGAAGATGTCGCCGAACGCATCGCCGGCGTTGAATCCGCCGCCACGGCCGCCTTGCAGCCCGGCATGGCCGAATTGATCGTAGGCGGCGCGCCGCTGCGGGTCGGTCAGGACCTCATAGGCCTCTTTTGCTTCCTTGAACTTCTGTTCGGCCTCCGGATCGTCCGGGTTGCGGTCCGGATGATATTTCATCGCAAGCCGCCGATAGGCCTTCTTGAGGTCGGCTTCCGAACAATTGCGCGGTACATCGAGCAGTTTGTAGAAATCGGGCTTCGACATTACACATCCGTACATTAAAAACCGCCGGCACCCAGCGCCGGCGGTTTACACCGAAGATTCTGTCGAACCGCCCGGTGCCAGTTCCAGCCCCGGGCAGCCCCCCGCGCTGGGCTCAAGCCTTCTTGCGGTCGTTTTCCTTGACCTCTTCGAACTCGGCGTCGAGCACGTCGTCCTTCTTGGCCTCCGCCCCGGGTGCAGCGCCGGCACCGGCCGCCGCGCTCGCGGCGGATTGCTCGTAAGTCTTCTGCAGTATAGCCGTGGAGGCTTGTTCGAGGGCCTGAGTCTTGCGCTCGATGTCGTCCTTGTCGTCGCCGGCGATTGCCGCCTTGACCGCGGCGACCGCCTCGGTCGCCGTCCGCTTCTCCTCCTCGGAGACCTTGTCGCCGAGATCCTTGAGCGCCTTCTCGATCGTGTGGACGGTCGCATCCGCCTTGTTGCGGGTCGCGACCAGCTCACGGAATTTTCGGTCCTCGTCGGCATGCGCCTCGGCGTCCGCGACCATGCGCTTGATGTCCGCCTCGGACAAGCCGCTCGAAGCCTTGATCACGATGCGCTGTTCCTTGCCGGTCTTCACGTCCTTGGCCGACACGTTGAGGATGCCGTTGGCGTCGATGTCGAAGGCGACCTCGATCTGCGGCATGCCGCGCGGCGCGGGCGGAATGTCGCTCAAGTCGAACCTGCCGAGGGACTTGTTGTCCGCGGCCCGTTCGCGCTCGCCCTGCAGAACGTGGATGGTGACACCGGCCTGATTGTCTTCGGCGGTTGAAAAGGTCTGCGAAGCCTTGGTCGGGATGGTCGTGTTCTTATCGATCACTTTGGTCATCACACCGCCCAAGGTCTCGATCCCGAGGGACAAGGGAGTGACATCGAGCAGCAGCACGTCCTTGACGTCGCCCGCGAGCACGCCGCCCTGAATCGCCGCGCCGACCGCGACAGCCTCATCCGGATTGACGTCCTTGCGCGGCTCCTTGCCGAAGAAATCCTTGACCGCCTTCTGCACGAGGGGCATGCGCGTCTGGCCGCCGACGAGGATGACCTCGGAGACGTCCTGCATCGACAGGCCCGCATCCTTGAGCGCAACGCGGCAGGGCGCGATCGTCTTTTGCACGAGGTCCTCGACCAAGGACTCGAGCTTGGCGCGCGTCAGCTTCATGTTCAGATGCTTCGGACCAGAGGCATCGGCCGTGATGTAGGGCAGATTGATCTCGGTCTGCTGGCTCGAGGACAGCTCGATCTTGGCCTTTTCGGCCGCCTCCTTGAGGCGTTGCATCGCAAGCGGGTCACGGCGCACGTCGATGCCGTTCTCCTTCTTGAACTCGTCGGCCAGATAGTTGATCACTCGCAGGTCGAAGTCTTCGCCGCCGAGAAAAGTGTCGCCGTTGGTCGACAAAACCTCGAATTGCCGCTCGCCGTCGACCTCGGCGATCTCGATCACGGATACGTCGAAGGTACCGCCGCCGAGATCGTAGACCGCGATCTTGCGATCGCCGCCGTCCTTGTCGAGTCCGTAGGCGAGCGCCGCCGCGGTCGGCTCGTTGATGATGCGTCTGACGTTCAGGCCCGCGATGCGGCCGGCGTCCTTGGTCGCCTGGCGCTGCGAGTCATTGAAGTACGCGGGCACCGTGATGACCGCTTCGGTCACCGTCTCACCGAGATAATCTTCGGCGGTCTTCTTCATCTTCATGAGCACGCGCGCCGAAACCTCCTGCGGAGCCATCTTCTTGCCCTGTACCTCGACCCAGGCATCGCCGTTGTCGGCCTTGACGATCTTGTACGAGACCATGCTGACGTCTTTCTGCACGACCTCATCGCTGAACTTTCGGCCGATCAGTCGCTTGACCGCGGCCACGGTGTTGCCCGGATTCGTGACCGCCTGGCGCTTCGCGGATTGACCGACGAGTACTTCCCCGTCCTTCGTGAAGGCAACGATCGACGGCGTGGTGCGATCACCCTCGCTGTTCTCGATGACCTTGGGCTTGCCGCCCTCGATGATGGCGACGCAGGAATTGGTGGTGCCGAGATCGATACCGATAATCTTAGCCATGTGTGAAAACCTCTGAGAATTCAAACCTTGAGCCGTTACTTGGGGAAGGCGTCGCCGTTTTCAATGTTGCCGCCGCTCAATTGTCGTCGGACGACGCCTCTTTGCTGACGATGACCCGGGCCGGCCGCAGTAAACGGCCGTTGAGCGAGTAGCCTTTCTGGATCACGCTGAGGACCGTATTGGCCGGCACCTCGCGGCTTTCCTGCGCCACCATCGCCTCGTGCCAGTCGGGATCGAAGGGCTGTGCGGCCGGGTCGATGATCTTGATGCCGGCCTTCTCGAACGCGCGGTGCAGCTGCCGCAGAGTCGCCTCGGCTCCCTCGAGCAGGGCCGGCCCCGGATTTTGTGCACCCGCATTGATCCCCGCCTCGAGCGCATCGCCGACGGTCACCAGCTCCTGCGCAAAGCGCTCGATCGCGTACTTGCGGGCGTTCTCGACCTCGCGTTCGGCGCGCTTACGGTAATTTTCGAGCTCCGCCACGGCGCGTAGGTATTGATTGCGGTTGTCGAGCGCCCGAGCCTCGGCCGCTGCGAGCGCCGCGTCGCTCTGCGGTGCCGTTTCTTGCCCGTTGGCGGCCTGCCCCTCGGCCTGATTCGTTTCGTTCACGTTCGCAAAGCCCCTTCAAAATGAGATCGCGAAAATGCGATCGTCGGCGGAAATCCCCGCTGCCAGCGGTTCTCTGGGGGCTATTTGCGGGTGTTCAAGGCTGAACCCAAGAGTTTTGCGGTCACATCGACGATCGGAATGACCCGCTCGTAGGCCATGCGCGTCGGGCCGATGATGCCGAGCACACCGGCGACCTGGTTGCCCTGCATGTAGGGGGCGGTGACGACGCTGATATCGTCGAGAATGCGGTAGCCCGACTCCTGGCCGATGAAGATCTGGATGCCCTCGGCATGCAGACAATTGTCGAGCAGGGAGAGCAAGTCGTGCTTCTCGTTGAACGCCTCGAACAATCGGCGCAAGCGGTCTATGTTGGACAGCTCAGCGAAGCCCATGAGATTCGTCTCGCCCGCGATCACGTACTCGACGCGTTCGTCAGGCTTCTTGTCGAACACCTTCTGGGCGACCTGGATCGCGTCGAGCATGAGCTGGTTCATGCGCTGCTGCGCCTCCTCGAGCTGCGCAACCAGCATCGCCCGCACATCGGGCAGCGAGCGCCCGGCGAATGCCTCGTTCAAGTAATTCGCGGCCCGGCGCAGCTCCTCAGGCGCGTAGTAGCGCTCCAGCTGGACCACCCGGTTCTGCACTTCGCGATTGTTCATCACCATGATCGCGAGCACCCGGTTTTCGGACAAGGCGATGAACTCGATCTGCGTGAGCGAGACGTAGTTGGGGTTCGGCAGCGTCACCAAGCCCGCCATATGGGTCACACTCGAGAGCATCTGGGAGACCGTCTGCACGAGCGAGCGTCCATCGTCGGCGTCGCCGACGAGGCGCCGTTCGATCTGCTCGACCTCCTCGTGGTCGAGCGGTTTCAGTTTGAGCAGCGTGTCGACGAAGAAGCGGTAACCCTTGTCGGTCGGCACACGCCCGGCCGAGGTATGGGGCGAGGCGACGAAGCCGAGCGCCTCCAGATCGGCCATGACGTTGCGGATCGTCGCCGAGGACAGACTCAAGCCGGAATCCCGCGACAGCGTTCGCGAGCCGACGGGCTGCCCGTCGCGGATGTAATTCTCGATCAGGGCCTTCAGCAAGAGCTGCGCCCGTTCGTTCAGCGAGGCATCGGTTTCTTCTGTCATGGTGCGGTCCAAGAGTCCGAGAATGAACCTAACTAGCAGATCCCCGGTAAGTCAAGAGCGTGACCGGTGCGGCGCCCCATGCTACAAGGAATCTCCCCTATGCCTCACCCTTTTAAGTCCATCGCCCTCGTCGGCCGCGCCAAGGATGCGCGCGTGGCCGAGTGCATGCTGAATCTTGCCGCGCATCTGTTCGCCCGGGGCCACTGCGCCTTGGTCGATACGCGCGTCGGCCTGAAGTTTCCGGCCGGCAGCGTCGTGCGCTGCCCGGAACAGGCGTTCGCATCCCGCGCCGACCTGATCATCGCGATCGGCGGCGACGGCACCCTGTTGTATGCCGCCAACTTGCTGGCTGGCCGACCGATCCCCCTGATCGGCATCAATCGCGGCCGGCTCGGATTCCTCACCGACGTCAGCCCGCACTCGATGCTCGAGGACGTCGATTCGGTGCTTGGCGGCCACTACACCGAGGATCGGCGCTCCTTGCTCGCCGCGCGCCTCGAACGCTACGGCGCACCGACGGTGCGGGCCCTGGCGCTCAACGACATCGTGGTAAACAAGTGGGAAACCGGTCGCATGCTCGATTTCGAGACCAGCATCAATGGTCGCTTCGTCAATTCGCACGGCGGCGACGGGCTCGTGATCGCCACGGCAACCGGTTCGACCGCCTACGCGCTCTCTTGCGGCGGTCCGATCATCGAACCGGATCTCGAGGTATGGGTGCTCGCGCCGATCAGTCCGCACACCTTGAGCGACCGGCCGATCGTCGTGCGCGCCGGCAGCAGGATCCAACTGCGCATGTCCGATCGGCTCGAGTCGCACGCGCAGGTGACCTGCGACGGCGCGGCCATCGGCGACCTCAAACAGGGCGATTGCCTGTTCGTCGAAGGGGCCGATGCGCAGATTACGCTGCTGCATCCCCCAGGCTATGATTATTATCGCTTGCTGCGCTCCAAGCTGCATTGGGGCCGCGGCGGCTCCGGCGGCGAGAATCGGGACTGAGCGCGCGTGCTGACCCACCTGCAACTGCGCGACTTCGTGATCGTCGAACAAGCCGAGCTCGAGTTCGGGGCCGGCCTTGCCGCGCTCACGGGCGAGACCGGCGCGGGCAAGTCGGTGGTGGTGGAAGCGCTGTCGATGCTGGCGGGTGGGCGGGCGAGCGAAGCTTACGTGCGCCACGGTGCCGAACGCGCCGAGGCGACCGCGGCGTTCACGGAGCTGCCCACGGCAGCCTTGGAATGGCTTGACGCCCAAGCCATCGAACACGACGGCGAGGTGCTGGTGCGGCGCGTTATCGGTCTCGACGGCCGCTCGCGAGCCTATATCAATGGGCAGCTCGTTCCTTTGCAGAATTTGCGCGAATTCGCCGAAGCCCTGGTCGAGATCCATGGTCAGCAGGAGTTTCAGCACCTGGTCAAGCGCGAGGCGCAGCGCGAACTGCTCGATCGGCACGCGGCCGCCGAACCCCTGCTCGCCGGCGTGGCTGCGATTTACGGCCGCTACCGCGAATGCCGCGGCCAACTCGACGCGCTCGAGGCGGCGGTGGCGAACCGCGACGCGCGGCTCGAGCTGTTGCGCTACCAGCTCGGCGAACTGTCGGCCGAGGTCACGACGGTCGCGGAAATCGACGCATTGCTGCTCGAGCGCAAGCGGATAGCCGCACGTGGACGCTTGGCGGGGGCGGCGCGCAGTGCCCTCGAGCTCGCCTATGAGGCCGACGAAGGCAGCGCTCAGGATCTGCTCGCCAAGGCGCAGGCGGCGCTGCGTGCGCCGGCCGAAGCGGATCCGAGCCTGGCCGCTGCGGCAGAGCTGCTCGCGGCGGCCGCGATTCACGTGCAAGAGGCCGCCGATGGGCTGCGCCGCTTTCTCGACGCCCTCGAGGTGGACCCCGCGCGCCAGGAGGAAATCGAACGGCATGCGGCTGCGCTCGAGGCGCTCGCGCGCAAACATCGCCTCACGGTCCGGGAACTGCCAGAGCAGCAGCTTCGGTTGGCCGACGAGCTAAAGAGCCTGGAGTCCTCCCGGGAGAACGCGACACGGCTGCGTACGGACCTTGCCGCGCTGCTCGCGGACTATCGCGCGGCGGCCGATCGACTGAGCGCGGCACGCCAACAGGCCGCGGCCGACCTCGGCCGGCAGATCACGGGCTTGATGCAAAGCTTGGGGATGGGCGGCGGCCGCTTCGCCGTGAGCGTCGCGGCCGGCGACGGCGAGCCGACTGCTCATGGGCTAGACCAGGTCGAGTTCCTCGTGGCCGCGAATCCGGGGCAAGCGCCCAAGAGTCTCGCCAAGGTCGCCTCCGGCGGCGAATTGTCGCGCATCAGCCTGGCGGTCCAGGTGGCGGCGGCGGCCCAGACCGCGGCGCATTGCATGGTCTTCGATGAGGTCGATGCCGGCATCGGCGGTGCCATCGCGGAAATCGTCGGGCGACAATTACGCGAACTTGGGCGCCGCGGTCAGGTCTTGTGCGTGACCCACTTGGCCCAGGTGGCCGCCCAAGCGCAGCACCAATTTCGCGTCACCAAGCGCAGCGACGGCAAGGCCACGCGCACGACGATCGAGCGTTTGAGCGAGGCCGAACGGATCGAGGAGATCGCGCGCATGCTGGGCGGCGTCGACGTCACCGGACAAGCGCGCGCGCACGCGCGCGAGATGCTGCAATTGGCGGCGGGCGCAGCGGCGGGCGCAGCGGCGGGCGCAGCGGCGGGCGCAGCGGCGGGCGCGGCGGCGGGCGCCGCAGCCCAGAAAACGCGGCGCTCACGCGGCAACGGCTAGTCGCGTGTCGGGCGCTTGCGATGCGGGCATTCGACCTTGCGGCAATGGCCGTAGAGGATCAGCGCATGGTCGCTGATCTCGAAGCCAAGACGTACGGCGACGGCCTGCTGACGCTCCTCGATGCCGCCGTCCATGAACTCTTCGACGTTGCCGCAGTCCACACAAACGATATGATCGTGATGCGGCCCATGATTCAATTCGAAAACGGCCATGCCACCTTCGAAATGATGGCGAGTGACCAGACCGGCAGCCTCGAACTGGGTGAGTACGCGATAAACGGTCGCGAGACCGATATCCTCGTTGGAGACCAGCAGGCGCTTATAGATATCTTCGGCGCTGAGGTGGCGGGCCGAACCCTCCGCGAGAATGTCGAGAATCTTCAGACGAGGCAACGTGACTTTGAGGCCCGCGTTGCGCAGGTCGCTGCTCTCGGCGCTGGAGCTGGGTTTGAGGCGCTGCGGCATGCTGTGCCATCCGGTATGATACGGCTCTGATTATTCCTCATTTAACGGTTGCACACCACTTTGACGACCACTTTGACAAAAACACTGCTCCGTAGCGTCTTGGGTACGGGTGTTGCAGCGCTCTTCGGCGGTTGCATCTACCACATCAACATCCAGCAGGGAAATTACCTCGACCAGGCCGCCGTGAACCAGGTTCAAGCCGGCATGACGCGCAGTCAGGTACGCTACCTCCTCGGCACACCGCTGGCATCGGACCCGTTTACCAAGGATCGCTGGGACTACATTTACTACCTCAAGAAGGGTCGTTCGGGGCACGTCGATTCGCGCCGCGTCACGGTGTTGTTCGACGGTGACAAGGTCGCGAGCCTCACGAAGCCCAGTGATGCGGTCGCCGCCGAGCAGGAAAAGTCAGCCGCCGAAATCAAGAACGGGCGGATTTACTGAGCGTCTTCGAGCCGGCGCGACGCCGGCGCGCGAGTTTCGGGTCGACCTGCAAGGCTGTGTAGATCTCGACGCGGTCCCCCGGCTCCAACAGCTGTCCGCGCGGCACGACGACACCGAAAATGCCGACGCTCGCGCCGCCGAGATCGACACCGGCAAACCGCGGATCCCCCGCCACGAGGCGCAGCGCATCGGCCACCGTCGCCGGCGGCGTGATTTTCACGACTGCGACGCTTTGTGCGCGAGGCCCGGCATGGGCGATTTCGATCGACAGCTCTGCCCTCGCGAAGTCCTCACCCATAGATTTGGCGGGCCCGCTGCACGAAGGCAGTGACGATCGTTCCGCACAGGGTCTCGAAGATTGCATTGAACGCAGCCGCCATCAGGCCATTCTTGAACTCGAACTCGATGCGAAAGCTGACGCGCGAGCCACGCTCGCCGATCGCTTCGAACCGCCACTGGCCCGTCATGCTGCGAAACGGCCCCTCGAGCAGATCCATCAAGATCTCGGCGTCGGGCACCTGGGTGTTGCGGGTCGTGAATTGCGTCCTCAGCGGGCCGCGCGCGATGTTCACCGAGGCGATCCTGATCGTCGGCGAGACGTCCTTGACTTGCGCCCCATCGCACCACGGCAGGAACTCCGGGTAACGGGCGACGTCGTTGACGAGCGCGAACATTTGCGCGGCGGAATACGAAACGATGGCACTACGTTCAACGACCTTCAAGCACGACCCCTTGGACGGCGCTGCGCCGCGTTCGGGCGAGATTCTCCGGCAAAAGCGCAGGCACCACAACGAGCGAATCGGTACACTCCCCGCCGAGTGAAGACACATGAAAAACTGCCCCCGATCGCCGTAAACCGCAAAGCGCGCTTCGACTACTTCATTGAGGAGAGCTACGAGGCGGGGATCGCACTGCTCGGCTGGGAGGTCAAGAGCATGCGCGCGGGCAAGGCGCAGATTGCCGAAGCCTACGTCTATCTCAAGAATGGCGAAGCATTCCTGTTCGGAGCGCACATCAGCGCGCTCAATTCCGCCTCGACCCACGTCGATACCGCCCCGACGCGCACACGCAAGCTGCTGCTGAACCGGCGGCAACTCGATCACTTGGTCGGCGCCGTGGAGCGGCAGGGCTACACGCTCGTGCCCCTGGAACTCTACTGGAAGGAAGGCCGTGCCAAACTGCAAGTCGGTCTGGCCAAGGGCAAGAAGCAGCACGACAAACGCGCCACCGACAAGGATCGGGACTGGCAGCGGGACAAAGGCCGGATCATGAAGGCGTTCCGGCGCTGAGGGCGCAGATTCGTGGCGCGCATTGGGAAAGGCGGCAAGTAGCGCGTATACTAGAGTTTCTACTGGGGCCGACCGGTTTCGACATGGGTTGCGAAACTCCAGGGGCGTACCGAGGTGCAGGTTACCTCGTAAAACTGACTTGCAAACTTATAGTTGCCAACGAAGACAACTACGC
>Ga0116231_10010133_pt1 | contig 15400 bp, 16 predicted proteins | sample S1TSphgellanicum_2_FD_89695 | JGI IMG/M metagenome (GOLD analysis project Ga0116231, IMG submission 89695) | Host-associated microbial communities from peat moss isolated from Minnesota, USA - S1T2_Fd - Sphagnum magellanicum MG | ecosystem: Host-associated > Plants > Peat moss > Unclassified...
GTTACAGCACCTCCGGCGCCAGGCTGATGATCTTCATGAACTTTTTGGCGCGCAGCTCGCGCACCACCGGCCCGAAGATGCGGGTGCCGATCGGCTCCATGTTCTTGTTGATCAGCACCGCGGCGTTACGGTCGAAGCGGATCGCGCTGCCATCGGTGCGGCGCACCGGGAACGCGGTGCGGACCACGACGGCCTGATGCACATCACCTTTTTTGACCTTGCCGCGCGGGATCGCGTCCTTCACGGAGACGACGATGACGTCGCCGACGGATGCCGCCTTGCGCTTGGAGCCGCCGAGCACCTTGATGCACTGCACGCGGCGGGCGCCGGAGTTGTCGGCGACATCGAGGTTGGATTCAACGATAATCATATGTCTGGTCCGTTCTTACACGCTGGCGGTGGCGGGGGCGGCGAGAGCGGCCCCGTTGCGCTCGGTCACGATCCAGGTCTTGCGCTTGGAAATCGGCGCGCATTCCTCGATGCGGACCAGATCGCCCTCGACACACAGATTGGCCTCGTCATGCGCCGCGTATTTTTTCGAACGGCGGATGAATTTTTTATAGAGCGGGTGCATGATGCGGCGCTCAACGAGCACCGTGATGGTCTTGTCCATCTTGTCACTCACGACCCGCCCGGTCAGAACACGTTTTGGCATGATACCCTCTTAAACGTTCGCCGCGGCGCGGGTGCGCTCGGCGAGAATGGTTTTGACGCGCGCGATGTCGCGGCGCACGGCGCGCACGCGGCTGGTGTTTTCCTGCTGGCCGGTGGCGCGCTGGAAGCGCAGATTGAACTGCTCGCGGCGCAGATCCAGCAGCAGCGCGCTGAGCTCGTCCGGCGACTTGGCGCGGATGTCAGAAGCGACGGTCATCTCAGGCCTCCCCGATGCGGGTCACGAATTTGGTGCGGATCGGCAGCTTGGCGGCACCCAGGGCCAGCGCCTCACGGGCCAGCGGCTCGGCGACACCGTCGATCTCGAACACGATGCGGCCGGGATGCACGCGCGCGACCCAGAATTCCGGGCTGCCTTTGCCCGAGCCCATACGCACCTCGGCGGGCTTGGTGGAGACCGGCAGATCGGGGAAGATGCGGATCCAGACGCGGCCGGCGCGCTTCATCGCGCGCGTGATGGCGCGGCGGGCGGATTCGATCTGGCGCGCGGTGATCCGCTCGGGCTCCAGCGCCTTCAGGCCGAAGGCGCCGAAATTGAGCTGGGTGTTACCCTTGGCCATGCCGTGGATACGGCCTTTATGGGCTTTGCGGAATTTGGTCCGCTTCGGAGACATCATAGCCGTATATCCTTAACGCTGCGGCGCTTGTTCGGCGGCGCGCTTATCCTGCGCCAACGGGTCCTGCACCAGGATCTCGCCCTTGAAAATCCAGACCTTCACGCCGCAAGTGCCGTAGGTGGTCTTCGCGGTCGCGGTGCCGTAGTCGAGATCGGCGCGCAACGTGTGCAGCGGCACCCGGCCCTCGCGGTACCATTCGACGCGGGCGATCTCGGCGCCGCCCAGACGGCCGCCGCAGGTGATCTTGATGCCCTGGGCGCCGAGGCGCATCGCGGACTGCACGGCGCGCTTCATCGCGCGGCGGAACGCCACGCGGCGCTCGAGCTGCTGGGCAATGTTCTCGGCGACCAAAGTCGCGTCGATCTCCGGCTTGCGGATTTCCATGATGTTCAGGGACACCTCGGCCTTCGCCATCGCCGACAATTCCTTGCGCAGCGTGTCGATGTCCTGGCCCTTCTTGCCGATGACCACGCCGGGGCGGGCGGCGTAGATGGTGATGCGCGGCTTCTTCGCCGGACGCTCGATCACCACTTTGGAGACGCCGGCCTGGGAGAGCTTGGCGCGCAGATGGTTGCGCAGCTTGATGTCGTCATGCAGCAGGCGGGCATAATCCTTGCCCGCGTACCAGCGGCTATCCCAGGTGCGGGTGATGCCGAGACGCATGCCGATTGGATTGATCTTGTGACCCATATTTATGCTCCCTCGCCGGCGGTGGCGGTGGCGGCGGATTTGCCGCGGCCGGGCTTGACGTCGCGCGCGGGCTTAGGCGCAGGCTCACGCTCCTCGACGACGATCTTCAGATGGCTGAACCATTTCTCGACGGTGGCGGAACGGCCACGGCCACGGGCGTGGAAGCGCTTCATGACGATGCCGCGGCCAACCTCGGCCAACTTGACGACGAGCTTGTCGACATCGAGCTGGTGGTTGTTCTCGGCATTGGCGATGGCGCTCTCCAGGGTTTTTTTGACCTGCTTGGCGATGCGGCGCTTGCTGAAGGTGAGGTCCGCGAGCGCGCGGCCGGCCGGCAGGTTGCGGATGGAATCCGCGACCAGGTTCAGCTTGCGCGGGCTGACCCGCATATTGCGGGTGATGGCCTGCGCCTGGGTCTCCGGGAGAGCCCGTTCGGCTTTGGGTTTGCTCATGATCAGCCCCGCTTGGCTTTTTTATCGGCCGAATGGCCGGTGAAGGTGCGGGTGGGGGAGAACTCGCCGAATTTATGGCCGACCATGTTCTCATTCACCTGCACGGGCAGGAATTTCTTGCCGTTATAGACGCCGAAGGTGAGCCCGACGAATTGCGGCAAAATGGTCGAGCGGCGCGACCAGATCTTGATGATCTCGTTGCGGCCGGAGGCGCGCGATGCGTCCGCCTTGCCCAACAAATACCCGTCCACGAACGGGCCTTTCCATACTGAACGCGACATCTATCAGCCCTTCCCGCTCTTGGCGCGGCGGATGATGAGATCATCCGTACGTTTGTTGCTACGAGTCTTGTAGCCCTTGGTCGGCTTGCCCCATGGCGTGACCGGATGACGGCCGCCGGAGGTGCGGCCCTCGCCGCCACCGTGCGGGTGGTCGACCGGGTTCATCACCACGCCGCGGTTATGCGGCTTGCGGCCGAGCCAGCGGCTGCGGCCGGCCTTGCCGATCTGCTCGTTCTGGTGATCGGCGTTGGAGACGGCGCCGATGGTGGCCATGCACTCGGCGCGCACCACGCGCAGCTCGCCGGAGGTGAGCTTGATCTGGGCATAGCCCTGATCCTTGCCGACCAGCTGGGCGAAGGTGCCGGCGGAGCGCGCCATCTTGCCACCGGCACCGACCTTGAGCTCGATGTTGTGGATGATGGTGCCGACCGGGATGGCGGCCAGCGGCATGGCGTTGCCGGGCTTGATGTCGACACGCGCGCCGGCGATCACCGGATCGCCCACTTTCAGGCGCTGCGGGGCCAGGATATAGGCGAGCTCGCCATCGGCATATTTGATCAGCGCGATGAAGGCGGTGCGGTTCGGGTCGTATTCAAGACGCTCGACCACCGCCGGCACGTCGAACTTGCGGCGCTTGAAGTCCACGATGCGGTAGGCCTGCTTATGTCCACCGCCGCGGAAGCGGCTGGTGATGCGGCCATGGTTGTTACGCCCGCCGGTCGAGTGCTTGCCCTCGGTCAGACCCTTGACGGGCTTGCCCTTCCAGAGCTCGGAGCGGTCGATCAAGACGGTGCCGCGCAGGCTGGCCGTGACCGGGTTGAAATGTTTCAGTGCCATATGCCGCGCCTCACGCCAGACCGGTGGTGAAATCGATGCTCTCGCCCTCGGCGAGAGTCACAAAGGCCTTCTTCACGTCCGAGCGGATTCCAGGGCGGCCCTTGAAGCGCTTGGTCTTGCCCTTGGTGATGAGCGTGTTGACGCCGGTGACCTTGACCTTGAACAAGGTCTCGATCGCCGCCTTGATCTCGGGTTTGGTGGCGTCGTTCGCGACCTTGAACACGAACTGGTTCTTCTCCGAGAGGAGGGTCGCCTTTTCGGTGATCATCGGGGCGCGCACGACTTCGTACATGCGCTCCGCGGAGATTTTGATGGTGCTCATGCCAGGCGCTCCTTCAGGCCATCGATGCCGGCCTTGGTGATGACCAGGATGTCGTGGCGGACGATGTCGTACACATTGGCGCCGATGACCGGGAGAATGTCCAAGCCATGGACATTGCGGCTGGCGCGCAGGAAGGTCGCGTCCACCGCGGCGTCCACGATCAAGGCCGAGGACCAGCCGAAATTTTTCACCTTGGCGGCGACGTCCTTGGTCTTTTCAACCGCGCCCACCTGGTCGAGAATGACCAGCTTGCCTTCGGCGGCCTTCTGGCTCAGCGCCGAAACCAGGCCGAGACGGCGGACTTTTTTGTTCAGATCATAGCCATGGTCGCGCACGACCGGGCCGTGCACGGCGCCGCCGGTGCGGAATTGCGGGGCGCGGAGCGAGCCCTGGCGGGCATTGCCGGTACCCTTTTGCTTATAGGGTTTGCGGGTGGTGCCGGAGACCTCACCCATGCCCTTGACCTTGTGATTGCCGGAGCGGCGCTTGGCCAACTGCCAGTGGATCACGCGGGCGATGATGTCGGCGCGCGGCGCCTGGCCGAAAATCTCGTCGGGCAGCTCGGCGCTGCCGGCGGGCTTGGCGTCGATGTCAAAAATATCGAGTTTCATCGGCTTAGCCCTTCAACGCGGCGGGATAGGCGGCGTCCGCGGGACGGGCCTTTTTGATCGCATCGCGCAGCAGCACGTAGGAGCCCTTGGAGCCGGGAACGGCGCCATGCACCAGCACGAGGTTGCGCGCCTCATCCAGGCCGGCGACCTGCAGGTTGAGCGTGGTGACACGCTCCTGCCCCAGATGGCCGGCCATTTTTTTGTTCTTGAACGTCTTGCCGGGATCCTGGCGGTTACCGGTGGAGCCCAGGCTACGATGGCTGATGGACACGCCGTGCGAGGCTTCGAGACCCGCAAAATTCCAGCGCTTCATGCCGCCGGCGAAGCCCTTGCCCTTGGTGATGCCGGCCACGTCCACGAACTGGCCGACCGAGAAATGCGCGGGCGAGATCACCGCACCCGGCTCCAGCAGCGCGTCCTCGGCGGTGCGGAACTCGACCAGCTTCATCGCCGGCTCGACCTTGGCCTTGGCGTAGTGGCCTTTTTGCGGCTTGCTCACGTTTTTGAGCTTGGCCTTGCCGATGCCGAGCTGGACCGCGGCGTAGCCATCGGTCTCCACGGTCCGCGCCGCCACCACCCGGACCTCATCGAGGTGCAAGACGGTGACCGGCACATGGGTGCCGTCATCCTTGAATAACCGGGTCATCCCCAGCTTTTTTGCAATCACACCGGTACGCATAATACCACCCAAAAACCTTAGATCTTGATTTCGACTTCGACGCCGGCGGCGAGGTCGAGCTTCATCAGCGCGTCCACGGTCTGCGGGTCGGGTCAACGATATCGAGCAAGCGGCGATGGGTCCGGATTTCGAACTGCTCGCGGCTTTTTTTGTCCACATGCGGCGAACGGTTCACGGTGAAACGTTCGATATGCGTCGGCAAGGGAATCGGCCCCCGCACCTGAGCGCCCGTGCGCTTCGCCGTGTTGACGATGTCCTTCGTGCTGTTGTCCAGCACGCGGTGATCATACGCCTTCAGGCGAATTCGGATGTTCTGATTGTCCATCTTAAGCTCGGCTCTTTTCGGTCAAATGCGGGGGAATAGCTTACTTGGTAACCTTGGCGACGACGCCCGAACCAACGGTCCGGCCGCCCTCACGGATGGCGAAGCGCAGGCCTTCATCCATAGCGATCGGGGCGATCAGCTCGACGTCGATCGAGACGTTATCGCCGGGCATCACCATCTCGGTGCCCTCCTGCAGCGTCACGACGCCGGTGACGTCGGTCGTGCGGAAGTAAAACTGCGGACGGTAATTGGTGAAAAACGGCGTGTGACGGCCACCCTCTTCCTTCGTCAGCACATAGGCCTGCGCGTGGAACTTGGTGTGCGGGGTGATCGAGCCCGGGGCGGCGAGCACCTGGCCGCGCTCGATATCCTCGCGCTTGGTGCCACGCAGCAGCGCGCCGATATTGTCGCCGGCCTCGCCCTGGTCGAGCAGCTTGCGGAACATCTCAACGCCGGTCACGATCGTCTTGGTGGTGGCCTTCAGGCCGACGATCTCGATTTCCTCGCCGACCTTGATCACGCCGCGCTCGACGCGGCCGGTGGCGACGGTGCCACGGCCGGAGATCGAGAACACGTCCTCGACCGGCATCAGGAAGGGCTTGTCCTTGGCGCGCTCGGGCTGCGGAATGTAGCTGTCAACCGCGGCCATCAGCTCCAGCACGGCCTGCTCGCCGATCTCGGGGGTCTTGTCTTCCAGGGCGGCCACGGCCGAACCCTTGACGATGGGGATGTTATCGCCGTCAAAGCCGTATTTGGAGAGCAGCTCGCGCACCTCCATCTCGACCAGCTCGACCAGGTCGGGGTCGGCCAGGTCCATCTTGTTGAGGAACACGACCAGCGCGGGCACGCCGACCTGGCGGGCCAGCAGGATGTGCTCGCGGGTCTGCGGCATCGGGCCGTCAGCGGCGGAGACCACCAGGATCGCGCCGTCCATCTGGGCGGCGCCGGTGATCATGTTCTTCACGTAGTCGGCGTGGCCGGGGCAGTCCACATGGGCGTAGTGGCGGTTGGCGGTCTCGTATTCCACGTGGGCGGTCGAGATCGTGATGCCGCGGGCGCGCTCCTCGGGAGCCTTATCGATCATGTCGTAGGCGGTGAAGGTGGCGCCGCCGGACTTCGCCAGCACTTTCGTGATGGCGGCTGTCAGTGAGGTCTTGCCATGATCGACGTGGCCGATCGTGCCAATGTTCACATGCGGCTTGTTCCGCTCAAATTTCGCTTTGGCCATTTGACTGCTCCGTGCGGGCTAAATGATAGGGTTGTCGATATTACCAGCGGTAATGGCTGAAGGCTTTGTTCGCCTCGGCCATCCGGTGGGTGTCCTCACGCTTCTTCACGGCAGAGCCGCGATTGTTCACCGCGTCCTGCAGCTCGTTCGAAAGCCGCTCTTCCATCGTGTGCTCGCCGCGCTTGCGGGCGGAGTCGATGATCCAGCGGATCGCCAAAGCCTGGCGGCGCTCCGAGCGGACTTCCACCGGCACCTGATAGGTGGCACCGCCGACGCGGCGCGAGCGCACTTCGATGGCGGGTTTGACGTTGTCCAGCGCCTCGTGGAACAGCCGCACCGGGTCGGCATTCGCCCCGCCGCGCTTCTTCAGCACATCGAGCGCGCCATAGACGATGCCTTCGGCGGCGGATTTTTTGCCGTCATACATCAGCACGTTCATGAAACGGCTGATCACGACGTCTCCGAACTTGGCGTCCGGGAGAACTTCGCGTTTTACGGCGCGGCGGCGTCTGCTCATATCTCTGCTCTCCCTTACTTCGGACGTTTCGCGCCGTAGAGCGAACGGCGCTTGCGGCGTTTCGGCAGGCCTTGGGTATCCAGCACGCCGCGCAGGATGTGGTAGCGCACGCCGGGCAAGTCTTTCACGCGGCCGCCGCGGATCAGCACGACTGAGTGCTCCTGCAGATTATGGCCTTCGCCGGGGATGTAGCTCACCACCTCGAACCCGTTGGTCAGGCGCACTTTTGCGACCTTACGGAGCGCCGAGTTCGGCTTCTTCGGGGTCGTGGTATAGACGCGGGTGCAGACGCCGCGCTTTTGCGGGCAGCCTTCAAGGGCCGGCACCTTATTGCGCTTTGGCGCTGGCTCACGGCCCTTGGCGATCAACTGATTAATGGTCGGCATATCTCATCCTGCATCGTGTTTGCCGCGATTTTGGGGCTGACTCCGGGCCATCCATAAAAAATTACCGCAAGGCGGGACCCGCCTTACGGAATTCATCTCCAGCACGCGGCCTTAGCCCCAAAAGGGACGGCGCCGCACGCGCCAAAGCATGGACAACCCGCTGACCGGACCCCGGACCGCGAGAGCGCCCTCCTTAAGAGTGGCCGGGGGGCAAGTCAAGCAGGATTGGGCGGGGTGCGGGGAGAAAAACCCTGGTAGGTGGAAAGGGCATGGCTGGAAAATCACAACAACGCCGTTGACCCCAAAGGGGAGCGCGTGCCTGACAGCCAAGCTCCGGCATATTTCTGCCGGGCATGAAGGCAGTTGGTGATTGAGAGCCTGCACCGCTATTGGCTCGACCCCCGCGATGTGAGCGAGGGATCGCCGAAAATCAACGGATGTATCGGGCGAAGATGGATGGCTTCGCCCCGCTGGCGCGGGGCGCATAGTCCTGGGGTCTGGGGCCTTGCGGCCCCAGCGGGGTCCAGGGGCAGAGCCCCTGGACTTTTGACGCCTTACTCCGCGGCCATCTCCGGCTTGGCGATGGCGGGGCGCTGGGTGCCCAGAGCCGCGCGGTCGCGGCCGGCGGCGACGGCGCGCAGGCGGTTCATCACGCTGCCGGTGCCGGCGGGGATGAGGCGGCCGACGATGACGTTCTCTTTCAAGCCGGTGAGAGAATCGGTCTTGCCGGCGGTCGCGGCCTCGGTCAGCACCCGCGTCGTCTCCTGGAAGGAGGCGGCGGAGATGAAGCTTTGTGTCTGCAGCGAGGCTTTGGTGATGCCTTGCAGCACAGGCAGGCCGGCGGCGGGGCGCTCATCGGCGGCGAGTTTTTGGTTCTCGGCGTCGAACTCGACCCGGTCGACCAACTCGCCCACCAGGAAGGTGGTGTCCCCAGCCTCGGTGATTTCCACTTTCTGCAGCATCTGCCGGACGATGACCTCGATATGCTTATCGTTGATCTTCACACCCTGCAGACGGTACACGTCCTGGATTTCGTTCACGAGGTAGTCTGACAAAGCCTCGACACCCAGCACGCGCAGAATGTCGTGCGGCACGCGGGGGCCATCCACCAGCGGGTCGCCGCGGCGGACATAGTCGCCCTCCTGCACCGAGACGTGCTTGCCTTTGGGGACCAGATACTCGGTCTCCTCGCCGGTTTCGTCGTTCTTCACGATCACGCGGCGCTTGGCCTTGTAGTCCTTGCCGAATTCCACGCGGCCGTCGATTTCCGCGATGATCGCGTGGTCTTTCGGCCGGCGCGCCTCGAACAATTCGGCGACACGCGGCAGACCGCCGGTGATGTCGCGGGTTTTGGAGCCTTCGCGCGGGATACGGGCCAGCACGTCGCCATCCGCCACCGTGGCGCCGGGCTCGACCGAGAGGATCGAGTCCGGGTTCAGGAAGTAGCGGGCCTCGGCACCGTTGGCCAGGCGGAGGATTTCGCCCTTGGGGTCTTTCAGCAGCAAGCGGGGGCGCAGATCCGCGCCGCGGGCGGATTGCTTATAGTCCACCACCACTTTGGAGGTGAGGCCGGTGACCTCGTCGGTCCGCTCGACGAGGGTGATGCCCTCGATCAGATCGGCGTATTCGACGATACCGGCGCGTTCGGTGATGATCGGCAAGGTGTACGGATCCCACTCGGCCAGTTTCTGGCCGCGGGAGACCGCCGCGCCCTCATCGGCCAACAACCTTGCGCCATAGGGCACGCGGAAGCGGGCACGCTCGCGCTTGGCATTGTCGGTGATGACGATTTCGCAGTTACGGCTCATCACCACTGGCACGCCCTGACTGTTGCTCACCACGTTGCGGTTGCGGATGTTGATGGTGCCGTCATGGCTGGCTTCCACATTGGATTGCTCGGCGCCGCGCTGCGCGGCACCACCGATGTGGAAGGTACGCATGGTGAGCTGGGTGCCAGGCTCGCCGATGGATTGCGCGGCGATGACGCCGACCGCCTCACCGGCATTGACCGGCGTGCCGCGGGCAAGATCGCGCCCATAGCAAGCCGCGCAGACGCCGATTTTGGTGTCGCAGGTCAGCACCGAGCGGATTTTTACCGATTCGACGCCGGATTTCTCGATGATTTCGGCTTCCGGCTCCTCGATGACGGTGTTGGCCGCGACCAGCACCGCACCGGTGACGACATCCAGCACGTCGGCCGCGGCGGTACGGCCGAGCACACGCTCGGACAGGCTGGAGACGATTTCGCCGCCATCCATCACCGCACTCACGGTCAGGCCACGCTCGGTCCCGCAATCTTCCTCGATGATGATGCAATCCTGCGCGACATCGACGAGGCGGCGGGTGAGGTAGCCGGAGTTCGCGGTCTTCAACGCCGTGTCCGCCAGGCCCTTGCGGGCGCCGTGGGTGGAGTTGAAATAGTCGAGCACCGAGAGGCCTTCCTTGAAGTTGGCGATGATCGGCTGCTCGATGATCTCACCGGAGGGTTTCGCCATCAGGCCGCGCATGCCGGCGAGCTGGGACATCTGCGCCGGCGAGCCGCGGGCGCCGGAATGGCTCATCATCCAGACCGAGTTAGTGGCCTTGCCGATCTCCTGCTTGGAGATCTCGGCCATCATGGCTTTGGCGACCAGGTCCTTACAGCGCGACCAGGCGTCCACCACCTTGTTGTAGCGCTCGCCGGCGGTGATCAGACCGTCCTGATATTGCTGCTCGAATTCGCGGACCTCGGCCTGGGTGGCGGAGACCAGCCCGGCTTTGGAATCGGGGATGCGCAAATCATCCTTGCCGAAGGAAATGCCGGCCTTGGCGGCGTGACGGAAGCCAAGCCCCATCAGGCGGTCACAGAAGATCACCGCCTCCTTCTGGCCGCAATGGCGGTAGACCAGGTCGATCACGTCAGAGACGTTCTTTTTGGTCAGCATTTTGTTGATGACCGAGAACGGCACGTTGGCGTTGAGCGGCAGCAGCTGGCCGATCAGCATACGGCCGGGGGTGGTGACGACCAGGCTCTTTTTGCGCTGGCCGGCATGGTCGATGGATTCCACGCGGGCGCGGATCTTGTCGTGCAGCTTGATGGCGCCGGCGGAGAGCGCGAAATCGATCTCGGCGACCGAGCCGAAGGCCTTTGCGTCCTGCTCCTTGGTGGCGAGGAACTCGGCGGTCTCCAGCGAGAGGTAGTAGATGCCGAGCACGATGTCCTGGCTCGGCACGATGATCGGCTTGCCGTTGGCGGGCGAGAGGATGTTGTTGGTGGACATCATCAGCACGCGGGCCTCGAGCTGCGCCTCGATCGAGAGCGGCACGTGCACGGCCATCTGGTCACCATCGAAATCCGCGTTGAAGGCGGTGCAGACCAGCGGGTGAAGCTGGATGGCCTTGCCCTCGATCAACACCGGCTCGAACGCCTGGATGCCGAGGCGGTGCAGAGTGGGGGCGCGGTTGAGCATGACGGGATGTTCGCGGATCACCTCTTCCAGAATGTCCCAAACCTCGGGACGCTCCTTCTCGACCATGCGCTTGGCGGCCTTGATGGTGGTGGCGAGGCCGTATTTCTCGAGCTTGGCGTAGATGAAGGGCTTGAACAGCTCGAGCGCCATTTTCTTCGGCAGGCCGCATTGGTGCAGCTTGAGCTCGGGCCCGACCACGATGACCGAACGGCCGGAATAATCCACGCGCTTGCCGAGCAGATTCTGCCGGAAGCGGCCTTGCTTGCCCTTCAGCATGTCGGACAGCGATTTCAGCGGGCGCTTATTGGTGCCGGTGATGGCGCGGCCGCGGCGGCCGTTATCGAACAGCGCGTCCACCGATTCCTGCAGCATGCGCTTCTCGTTGCGCACGATGATGTCGGGCGCGCGCAGCTCCATCAGCCGCTTCAAGCGGTTATTGCGGTTGATGACGCGGCGGTAGAGATCGTTCAAATCCGAGGTCGCGAAGCGGCCGCCATCGAGCGGGACCAGCGGGCGCAATTCGGGCGGGATCACGGGCACCACGTCCAGCACCATCCATTCCGGGTGGGTGCCGGAATCGAGGAAATTCTCGACCAGCTTCAGGCGTTTCACCAGCTTCTTGCGCTTGGTCTCGGAGTTGGTCTCTTTCAGCTCGGCGCGCATGCGGGCCTTGTCCTCGGCCAGGTCGATGCCGGTGAGGATATGCTTGATCGCCTCGGCGCCGATGCCGGCGCGGAAGCCGTCATCGCCGAACTCGTCCTGCTTGGCGTAGAGCTCGTCCTCCGAGATCAACTGATGCAGCTTGAGATCGGTGGTGCCGGGCTCGAGCACGATATAGCTCTCGAAATAGAGCACCTTCTCGACGTCTTTCAGCGTCATATCCAGCATCGTCGCGATGCGGCTGGGAAGCGATTTCAGGAACCAGATATGGGCGACCGGGGAGGCGAGCTCGATATGGCCCATGCGCTCGCGCCGGACTTTCGCCAGCGTGACCTCGACGCCGCATTTTTCGCAGATGATGCCGCGGAACTTCATGCGCTTATACTTGCCGCACAGGCACTCATAATCCTTGATCGGCCCGAAGATGCGCGCGCAGAACAGCCCGTCCCGCTCCGGCTTGAAGGTGCGGTAGTTGATGGTCTCGGGCTTCTTGATCTCACCATAGGACCAGCTGCGGATCTGCTCCGGCGAGGCGATCTGGATTTTGATCTGGTCGAAGGTGGCAGCCTGGCCGGTCTGGCCGAGAATTTTCATCAAGTCGTTCATCGCGTTTGCCCTTCAAAAGAGAAGCGGTTCTTTTTTGTAAAAAAGAACCAAAAAACTTTTGGACCCTCAGGGGCGGTGCCGTTTGGGCGCCCGTAGCCCCGAGGACAAAAGTTTTTTTGCTTCTTTTTTTTCAAAAAAAGAAGTTCTTAGCCTACCTTACCCTACTCAGCTCGCCGATTGCTCAAGGTCAACGTTCAGACCCAGAGATTTCAGCTCCTTCAGCAGCACGTTAAAGCTTTCCGGAATGCCGGCCTCGAAATTATCCTGCTCGCGCACGATCGCTTCGTAGACCTTGGTCCGGCCGGAGACGTCGTCGGACTTCACGGTCAGCATTTCCTGCAGCGTGTAGGCGGCGCCGTACGCTTCGAGCGCCCAGACCTCCATCTCGCCGAAGCGCTGGCCGCCGAACTGGGCCTTGCCGCCCAGCGGCTGCTGGGTGACGAGGCTGTAGGGACCGATGGAGCGGGCGTGGATCTTGTCGTCCACCAGATGGTGCAGCTTTAACATATACATGTAGCCGACGGTGACCTTGCGCTCGAACGGCTCGCCGGTGCGGCCATCGACCAGGGTGACCTGGCCGGAGATGTCCAGCCCGGCTTTGGCCAGCATCGCCTCGATATCCGGGATGCGGGCGCCATCGAACACCGGGGTGGCGATGGGGATGCCTTTTTTGAGGTTGCCGCAGAGCTCGATGAGGGCCGCGTCATCCATGCCGGCGATCTGGTCGGCAAAGACCTTCTCGCCGTAGATGTCTTTCAGCATGTCCAACAATTCCTGCTTGGCGGCACCGGTGCGGCGGTATTCCTCGACCGCGACGCCGACCTGCTTGCCGAGATTGGCGCAGGCCCAGCCGAGATGGACTTCCAGGATCTGCCCGACATTCATCCGGCTCGGCACGCCGAGCGGGTTGAGCACGAGGTCAACCGGGGTGCCGTCCGCCAGGAACGGCATGTCCTCGACCGGCACGACGCGCGAGACCACGCCCTTGTTGCCGTGGCGGCCGGCCATTTTGTCGCCGGGCTGCAGCTTGCGCTTCACCGCCACGAAGACTTTGACCATCTTCATGACGCCGGGCAGCAGCTCATCGCCGCGCTGGAGTTTTTCGACCTTGCTCTCGAAGCGGTCCTGCAGGCGGCGGGCGGCGGCGTCGAACTCGCGCTTCAGGATTTCGATCTGCGCCATCACCGCGTCGTCCTGCACCACCACGTTGCGCCAGGCGCCGCGCGGGTGCTCGGCCAGAATCTCGGCGGTGATGATGGTGCCGGCCTTGATGCCCTTGAAGCCCGCACCGGCGGTCTGGCCCAGCAGGGTCTCGCGCAGACGATTGAGGAAGGAGCGCTCCTGGATGGCGCGCTCATCGTCGCGGTCTTTCGCCAGGCGCTCGATCTCGGCGCGCTCGATCGCGAGCGCGCGCTCATCCTTGTCCACGCCGCGGCGGTTGAACACGCGGACATCGACGATGGTGCCGGCGACACCGGGCGGGAGTTTGAGCGAGGTGTCCCGCACGTCCGAGGCTTTTTCACCAAAGATCGCGCGCAGCAGTTTTTCCTCCGGCGTCATCGGGCTCTCGCCCTTCGGCGTGACCTTGCCGACCAGGATGTCGCCCGGGTTCACCTCGGCGCCGATATAGACGATGCCGGCCTCGTCGAGGTTGCGCAGGGCTTCCTCGCCGACATTCGGGATGTCGCGGGTGATTTCCTCCTGGCCGAGCTTGGTGTCGCGCGCCATGACCTCGAACTCCTCGATATGGATCGAGGTGAAGACGTCGTCGCGGGCGATGCGCTCGGAGATCAGGATGGAGTCTTCGAAGTTATAGCCGTTCCAGGGCATGAAGGCGCAGAGCGCGTTGCGGCCGAGCGCCAGCTCGCCGAGCTCGGTCGAGGGACCGTCGGCGATGATGTCGCCCTCGGCGACACGGTCACCGACCTTTACCAAGGGGCGCTGGTTGATGCAGGTGGACTGGTTGGAGCGCATATATTTGCGCAGGCGGTAGATATCCACACCCTTGGTGGAACCGTCCTCGCCGGTGGCGCGCACCACGATGCGCGCACCGTCGATCTGGTCGATGATGCCGGCGCGCTTGGCGACGATGGTCGCACCTGAGTCGCGGGCGACCGCGGCTTCCATGCCGGTGCCGACCAAAGGCGCGTCCGACTGGATCAGCGGCACCGCCTGGCGCTGCATGTTGGAGCCCATCAGCGCGCGGTTGGCGTCGTCATTCTCCAGGAAGGGAATCAGCGCCGCGGCGACCGAGACCAACTGCTTCGGCGAGACGTCGATGGCGGTGACGTCATCGGGTTTGACGAGCAGGAAGTCGCCGTTGCGGCGGACGGAGACCAGATCATCGGTGAATTTGCCGGACGAATCCTTCTTGGCATCGGCCTGCGCCACGGTGAGGCGCTCCTCCTCCATGGCGGAGAGGTATTTCCAGGAGGGCTGCACCACGCCGTCCTTGACCAACTGGTACGGGGTTTCGATGAAGCCGTATTTATTGACCTTGGCGTAGGTGGCGAGGCTGTTGATCAGGCCGATATTCGGGCCTTCCGGCGTCTCGATCGGGCAGATGCGGCCGTAATGGGTGGGGTGCACGTCGCGCACCTCGAAGCCGGCGCGCTCGCGCGTCAGGCCGCCTGGCCCGAGGGCGGAGAGGCGGCGCTTATGGGTGACCTCGGAGAGCGGGTTGGTCTGGTCCATGAACTGGCTGAGCTGCGAGGAGCCGAAGAACTCACGCACCGCGGCGGCGGCGGGCTTGGCGTTGATGAGGTCATGCGGCATCACGCTGTCGATATCGACCGAGCCCATGCGCTCGCGGATCGCGCGCTCCATACGGAGCAGACCGACGCGGTACTGGTTCTCCATCAGCTCGCCCACCGAACGCACGCGGCGGTTGCCGAGATTGTCGATGTCATCGATCGCGCCGCGGCCGTCCTTAAGCTCGCACATGATCTTGATGGTGCGCAGAATGTCGTCCTTGCGCAGCACGCGCACGGTGTCCTCGGCATCCAGGCCGAGACGCATGTTCATTTTCACGCGGCCGATGGCGGAGAGGTCGTACCGGTCGGAATCGA
>Ga0116231_10010134_pt1 | contig 15399 bp, 10 predicted proteins | sample S1TSphgellanicum_2_FD_89695 | JGI IMG/M metagenome (GOLD analysis project Ga0116231, IMG submission 89695) | Host-associated microbial communities from peat moss isolated from Minnesota, USA - S1T2_Fd - Sphagnum magellanicum MG | ecosystem: Host-associated > Plants > Peat moss > Unclassified...
AATTTTTTATTATTTAGTTTTTTGTTAGTTTATATTTATATAAATATTTTATAAATATTTAATATAAAAAAAAAAAAAAAAATTTTTAGTGTAACATAAAAAAAAAAAAAAAAAAAAAGAAAGAAGGGGGGGGGGGGGGGGTGTATATGTTGTGGATAACAATACAACTAAATACATCTCGCCTTGGGAAAGTGGCATCTATTCATTAGTTTTGTAAGTATCCATTTTTACTTGCATCCAAGTTCACATACATATTTGCAAAAAAATAATTCTTTAAGTTATATTTTGAAATGTTTATAATGTGCAATTATTTGAATAGATTGTATTGCATGAAAATTTACATTAAATTTCATGAAATAAAAAATAATTTTCTTGAAAATTAATATTTTTTATTATGGGTTTGAAGATTATTAAACCTTGGAATGACAGTCATATTGTTTGTAGATTTGAGAGGAATCCATGTTGTAAGGATTGTTTCAATTTTTTACAATAACTAATCCTACATATTACATTTGAGTTATATATTGCTGCACACTACTAGTGACAATCAACTATTTAAATATTTTTTAATGTTTTCGTGTATTTATGTCAATGTCAAATTGAATTTAAATTAATCTAAAATTCATGGACATGAAAAGACACATGTTAATTTGTATTTTCGAATCCATGTTGGTGGACATGAAAAAGGAATGAGGTAGTTATAAAATGGAGGTAGTTATTAGGAAAGGTGAGAGATAGTTATTATGAAAGTTAATAGGAAAGGAAGTAGTTATGAAGTCATTAAGCTTGAAAATGAGCTAGTTATTTCTAAATTGTGTTTCAAATGGTCCAAGGACAACCATACAACTAGAATGGTCATGCAAAAGTGACATACAAAACTTTTTGCAAAAAACCATGTATAATCAATTCTTACATCACTAGAATAATGTTATATGTAAATGGGTTTTCAAAAAATTTACATCAAGCATACAACTATCAATATAACTTATCTACAATTCCTCAACTAGGTTTGAAATATTACTAAGTTTATGTTGAAGTTATTATATTTTATATATGCACATATGTTACAACACAAACATGTTAATAAATTTATAAAAAGATTCAATATGAATGTCCAATTATACATGGTAACAAGGTATCATCAATTTATTCAAGGATCCCCCCTTGCCCCCCCCCCCTAAACAAATGACAATATTTTAAAATGGACATTATCAACAATAGTTCCTTTTTTTGTGATTGTGGGAAGTATCATATTTGCCATCATGTTTTGGAAATATCATTCAAATATGGTAATTTTATGTGAAATCCAGTATGGTAAGCCAACTTCTAAATCCAAAAGTTTTGATTCATACATATTAGATTGAAAGTTTTGAACATAAACCTTGAATTAGAATTGTGACTAAAATATGTTTTAAGAAAATATTTGTATGAGTCATTGTCACAACCTTGAATTTACAAAACATTTTGTATAATTTGTAATATAGTTATTGACAATTTATGATGTGTATTAAGTTTACAAGTCATTATTTGCAAAGTTCTTGAGCAAAGAAATGCAACCTACATTATATTCATATAACATTCTAAAGACAACAACTAAAGATTTTCATTAAATCACCAAACTTGGAGAATGTGGTTTTGGGATTGTCTACAAGGTGAATCCTTTTGACTATATTTTAGAGTGATGTAATTCATCTACCTTGTTTTTGTCATGCACTTTGAATTTATTTATATGGTTATTTCATGATCTATACAATATTGTATGTTGGAAATTCTATTTCATGGATGATTGTTTTTTTTAATCCATTTTCTTGACATATTTCAAAAAGATTAATCATCATTGATTTGATATCTAAAATCATGGACTTAATGAATGAACAATTGTGAATGTTAATGCATTTTGAAATCCATATGAACTTAAATGTGCATGCACACATTTAATTCACAACAAAAAAATTATTGTAACATTGTGTATATATTTTTGGTGGGGTTTTTGTCAAATGGAGTAGAGTCGGCAATTAAGTTGTTAAAAGAATCTCAACAAGGGGTGATTATATTTTTGAATGAAGTTATTTTCCTCATTAATGTCAAACACAAGAATTTTGTGACCTTGAAAGGATCTTGTTTGCATGGTGTACTTGATACCTTCTTGTTTACAAATGTGTGGGAAAAAAAAATCTTGTTGAAATTTTATGCATGGGGTATGACCAAGTTAAAAATCCCATTATGAAGTTTTCATATGCAATGATGAACAACATTCAAATTAATACTCTTCATTTATTTATGTCAAAACAACTTGTTCACTTTCATTCCAACTTGAAACATATTGACCAAACAATTTCATGGATAGTTATTTTACCATCCAAATTCTATTGTTGAGTGCCATGTAGGAAACAACTATTTACAATTGGGTTGGTCAAGAAGTTTTAACATATGTGTGGGAATAGCTCATGGCCTTAATTATTTTCATGAAGATTCACATCAATGAAGATTTCAAAGCATTCAATATTCTTCTAAAGAAGCAATTTTATGTTAATTCAATGACATTTGTTGTGTCCTTATAAGGGATATTTGGTTATGAAATACTCAACCCTTGGTCAACTAAATGACAAGGTTGATGTTTATAGTTTTGGTATCCTTTTGTTGGAGATTATAAATGGTAAAAAGAACTTTGATTTCGCATTATCAACAAACAAAAATTACTTTCTTGAATGGGTATGTGCAAATTGTTTTTTTCTTTGTGCACATTTATTAAATGTCTATGGTATCATGGTTCACATAACAAATTAGAGATGTTTACTTACAAATGTGTAACCAGATCCTATGCTATAAACATTCCTTCAATCCAGTTTACATCTATAACTTCGTTTTAAAATGTTGTTGACCTACACAAACACACTAAATGTTTATAAATTATTTCATGTAACTTTAATTTGTTAAGATTTAACTTAAATTGTTTAAAGTTACATCAAGTGAAAAAATAATTTGGTTGAATTCATCATTACCAAAATTTAACTTGTGTGTGCATTTTCCATTGTTGTGAAACAAATGTTAAACTTTTTGGCAAGCATTATTTTTGCATGAAAACAAGATGTTGCAAAATCTAATTGACCAAAATCAAAACATTGACATCAATTCAAAAAGTTTAACACATGTGATCAATGTGACATCCTTATGTGTGCAAACAATACCAACAAGATGTCCATCAATGCAGGTCTTGGAATGTTATTTGGAGAGAAAGAAACATGGAGGTTGCATTTCAAGAATTCTAGTTTCCAAGCAAGATTATTCAATAAGTCTAGATCAAGCAATCAATCTTCCAATGCAAAATTGGCATTTTACAATAAAAATGGGTTGTCATTAGAACTTCCCAACAATAATGATGGCATAGTGGAACTTGAAACATGTTGGATCCTTGGTCATACATAATATGATGACTTATTTATGTGCATGGGCCATTGAACAACTTGTGGTACGAGGAACCATGACATCCACAATTTCAACATGGATAGTGCACATTTGTTTTGTCTTGAAACATGCACTTGCTTGGAATTATTTTTTAAACAATTTTTTTTCAAGTCTTATTGCATATTCACCACCTTAACACTTCCTTCAACACAAGTGAGCAATTGATGAAGCTAATGCTACAATATGTGAAGTGCTTCAAATTGTAAACGTCTAACACGTTATGTAGAGTGTCTTTTTCAAATTAGTTTGTAGACTCATTCAACATAACCACATAACCATAAAACTTTGCAATGTCATGTTTTAGCATCCCTCACTTCCTTCTAGGGAAGTAGGTGTCCTAAGTCAACAAATATGTTCTTTTAACTTGTAGTCATCACACTCCATCCTAGATATTGTTGCTTCTTTGCCAATCCCTCATGTTATTGTGAAGGAAGTTGTAACAAAGTTGGGATTCTTCTTCAACATTAAAAAAAAATTCCTTTGAAATAAGGGAACCATGTCCAAAACAACTAAAGTTGTTAATGCCATGGATGCTCCCTTAGGGCAATGTGATTTCATGAATTCGAATTCCATGGCCATGGTGGGTAATCTTGAATTGAGTTACAATTTGGAGGGCAAAAGAGAGATTTTCACCCATTCTTGGGCTTTAGGGGTTGGACTAGATTTGGTGGGATAGGTGAATTGTGACATAAATCCACAAATTAAAACATAGTGCATGGGTTATTCTATCTTGGTGGAGATGGCTTCAAAGTACTTAGAAAAAAACCCAAATTTAACACACTACAATTTTCATTCCAAATGTTTGAACATCATGGTCGACCTTGTTTTAATGGAGTTGGGGTCACTAGGTACTAGGTGTATGAGTCATCCAACTTTGATTTAACACCCTAAGAACTACCCAATCTTGTTGAGGCATGCAAGGTTGAAGATCATGTAAAAGAATTTTAGATGTCCATGTTGACGCAACAAGTGTGCTTTTAAATTCAATAGAACCAACCTTTTGAGTCCGATATCCTAGCAATGAATTAGATGACGAGGTCATAAAACATCTCATACTACTAGCATTCTATACTTTTGAAAAGAAAAATAAAATGTGCCCCATCCAAGAAACTAACTTTCAAGGGTGCAATGCACATTGGCATCTTGATTCCAGAAAAGTTGACACAGATTTGAAAAGTTTTTTACTATAATAGCTTAGATAGTAGACACCTAACATTTTAGGTGGATTAGAGAACAAAAGTTCAATGAATACATTGAATACAACAAACCTTAAATGTTAATGTCAACTACACATCTCACTATCTATTCAAAGTTTTTGGTAGTTGCAAACAAAGTACTTTAGAGGCCTTTAATATTCTCCCCTCCTTGTTCACAAATTCACATCCTCAGATCATATCTAAAACAAACAAATATCACCAGGATGATATCAAATGAACTCAAAGACTATTTGTCCAAATCAAGGCTGACCAATTGCTAGAGGTGAGCCATTATCAACATGAGCCAACAATATGTTCTCATGAGTAGGAAGATGACATCTCCATGAGTTTGTAAAAAAAATTCCACAACATCACTGTGAAGGTGTAACCATCGGGTCAATTGTAAGAGAAGCAAAACTCAGATGATGAAATTCAATATGGTCGTAATATTACAGGTGTCATTCGCAAAGTATCAGATAATCAACTTCACTATGAAAAGCAATGACTACCTGCCATGACACCCTATTCATTTCATCAGCTTGCAATAATGGGTGTAAAGAAGTATGTATGATAATCTGATTACCCCATTGATCAATCAGATAACCCTGGAACTAATTTGATAACACAACTACCATCTCTACCCAAATCATGATATTTGGACAACATGATATGAATTTTTACTACCCCATAGATCAGTTAGGCAACATGTTTGAGTGTAGGTAAAATTGTTGGGGCAAAATAAAAAGCTTACAGACTATGAGTGCACGTGTTGTGTGTAGTCCTTGTATCAAAAGAATTAAATATTTGGTCCTTCCTATCATATTAGTATTTTTGTCAAGTTGGGTCTCCATGTTGGTTCCCGCTTGCACTCTCATCCATCTAGTTCACTTGGCAATGTTCAAGAAGTTCGATAATCTTTCCATATGAATACAAAATCAAAACAACATTGGATTCAGAAACTGCAAACCATTACAACAATTGGCACATGACCTTCAAAATGAAAAATAGAATTAAATCCTTCTCCAACATCAGAGAGGGAAGAAGCTTTCAAAAGTTACAACATTCAAACCCTTTATCTGTTAGAATAATTTACCCCTTGACCTGACAACAACACATTTAAGGTCTAATATCAAACAACATGGATGATTGTAATTAGGAAGCCACAAAACATCACAGCATGGTAGTCTTTAGTTTAAATTGATGGATGCATCTTGAACATCTTTTGTCATCTTACATCCTGACCAAAGATGTTAATAATTTCATGAAAGCCACAAAGTTCCTAAGGATTGGACATAAACAAGGAGAAAACCTTTCAGCAAGGGGAGCCTGAAAAGCTTATCAAACATTTTTGGCAATGACAATGTTCCCATCAATAGCACCAAGGTGACGTAACTTCACCTCCGCCCTACTTCCATCTCTAAACATATGCTGAACATGAAGGAAATTCAACATATGAAACCAGCTAAATATGCAAATCATGAATAGGAGCATTTGATGCCAATTGGAGTTGTCAAATGGGTTAAGACAACATGGTCACATGGGGGTGGGTTACACTCTTACATGACAATTTGAGTTACACAAAGGACAAAGAACAAAAAAAACTGGTTTCCTTACCTTATAAAAGCAGCTAGTTCCAAAGGGATAGGTTCCATTTCCATAGTCAAAATACTTGTAATCAATATCACTACACACACTAATACACCCTTGACATTCAATTACAAAAACATTGTGCATGTATTTTTAAATGTGTGCATCAAGAGTCAAAGTAAAACATTCTATATGTTCTCACATAAGAATGCAAACACATGGAAACCAATAAGGACTTTGGGGTCCCTTATGCCTCCATGTCCACTTGATCTCCTTGATTGCTTGAATTGTTCAAGGGATGGAAAAGGAGGGCATACACCAGTCATTTAATGTGCAACACACCACCCACCTATGAGAAATTGGAGCACAATCTATATGCCCAAATATTAACAAATCAGTCAACAAAGTTATTATTGTTTATCAACCTACAAAACAAAGGAATATCCAAAAAGAAACATGCAACCAAAAGTTTATTTCAATATATTTGTGTAGTTTAATCCATCCAATTAGTTGTACATTTAAGTTCAATCAAGACAAGACAAATTATACAATCCATTTTAATAAGATTTTCAAAAGTTTCCATGATTTGTAAGTTATTAATGAATTATTTTATTATAGCCTTTCTTGGAAAATAAATTAAAATTTCCCCCAATGATTTCTTGAATTCTCATTATGATATTAAGATTATTCATCATACACCATATATTATGATAAGTTTTCAAAGAGGTTAAATATTTCCACTTGACATATTAAAAAAACAGGGGTTCAAGATTGAAATTTTCAACTTGTTTCAAATGTATGATAACTTTAGTCATGCCCTAGATTAGTTTATTGAGTTGGAATAATTTATCCAAATGAATATATTGATACTGGATATAACAATTTTTTTGAATAACCACTACTAGAAGAGTAATTACTAAAAGTCCCATCATTGCATATATAATACGATCAAAATTTCCAATGTTACATTAGAGGCGAAAAGAAAACATGATGTGACTAGTTCAATGGAAGGTTTTTGTTTACTCACAACACTAACAAACCGACATTAAGGTTATGGAATGAGCTTGAAACATTCCTCAAAAAATTGTTTGATGAAATGTCCAAGTTGGTGATTCTAGTAATGGTGGTCAATGATCCAAGAAAGAGTTCCATCAAGTTGATTATGGCTTATGTTTCTACAATCAACATTTGTGGGATTGGCTATTTTAGGAATTTCATAGAGGTTTCCTTAGTCCTTGTCTAGGAATTATTCAAACATTCATGTTTCCAAATAATCACCTCTTCTAAAGCTTCTTATTTATATATTCAATAATAACATTCTTTGCATGCCTTCGTTAGTTGTCTACCCTTACATAATCATCTATACAATCTAGTTAAAATATAACATCAACATGAACATTGATGAAAACGTCACAATATTCAAGATTCCACCACAAGTTGACAAACACCTCAATATCCATTATGCAAAGTGATGCAAACATCCTTTTAAGGTTGTTCTTTTAAGTACATATGATTGCACCCAAATTAGGGTGGGCAAACAAAATTTCCACGTGTGTAAATAAGCCTAAAAACATTTACAATTTGAGTTTAGAGTGTAGGGTATGGACAAAACATCAAGGACTTTATGTGTCAAAGATTTTTTTATGCACTTTTCTTGGCTTGCATATAGATACTATAATTTATTATAAACAAAAAAAGAACTTCAACTAGTTACTGAAGTTCTAAGGTTTTCTTAATCACTTACAATTAAGTTAGGTGGGAAGTGGCAAATGGCATTTTAGGCATGATGGCAGTCATTGATTTGAAGACAAGTCCAATATTTGCAACGATAAAATTTATTTATTTTGTCTTCTAAAGATTGATTTGAAAGTGTATGTTATTTGCCCACTTAATGCATTCCCAATCAGATTTCTATAAATCCACAATATAAATTGATTCCAAATGCCCTCCAATTGAGTTATTTTCATCAAAATTCATATGATAAGAATATTGTTTCAAACTTAAATATGGAATTTGGATGACATCAACAAATCATAACATGTGCCTGAATTTTCAAATTTTTGAAAGCAAGTTGATAGAGTTTGGATGCCTAGTAGTTTACAAATGTTGTAAAAACTCCATTTGCAAATTTTGTATATGTCCAATAAAATTGTTGCCATGGAGATCCCTACCATAAGTAAGAATCCAAAAATTTAATCCCATTGTTTCATGAGTGTGAGGTTGTGGAAAACATTCATCATGTGTTTTTAATTTGTTTTCAAGATGTCTACATCTTATAATGCCCCAACTTATGTCACTTTTTCATTCATAAACCTTAAACATAGATGAAATTCTAATGGATAGCAAGGAAATATTCCATGGTAGTCATGTGGCAATGCATTGTTATTTATAATTTATATGTTTTCATAAATTGTCATTGATTGATGGTTTTGTGAACAAACTTATTTTTTCATACTCCAAACTTATCTTTACACTTTAACTTGAGCAAGTATGCACTTTGAACACATTGATTTTGGCACTTTCAAATTTTTCAAAAAAAAATCCTAAATGCATTTTATGTTAATATCAATATTTTGGCAAAATGGATTTTCTTTGGCTATGAATGTTGACGCCCTTGCATATATATTGATTTAATGGTGGATCTCATTCACATGCACATTCCTAAAAACTATTTTAGATTTAAAAATTACCAAAAGTTATCCTAAAGTTATCAATTCTTATAGTTTCAACAAGTTATGGAGGTTTGAAGTCTCATTTGGGAGATTTCCAGAAAGTCTTGGTTTGCCACTTATGGTTTTGCGAATCCAATAAAAAACACCTTAAAACTAACATAGGAAAGATCCGATGTTTTATTTGGTTTTTGCTTTAATATGTTGCAGCAAATTATATTACTAAATTAATGTTTTGCATGTCAAGTGCATCTTCACACTAAGGTATCTATCATTGATTGGCCAATCCAAAAAATATATTGATTCATTCAAGCATAACGATTAATGTTGTACCCATGTTATGCCCACTTAAAAGAAACATAAAAAAATTGTAAAGAAAAATAATTATTCTTATTGCTTTTTTAGGATGTTTATGTAGCACAAGGCTTTCCACTTCATGAAAGATCCCTACTAGAAATACTTTTGAAGTTATGGAAGGCACCTCTAGTTTAAAAATAGACCTTTTTCCTAGACCTACCATTGTGAAAAATGAGTCAAAGCATGGTTGGGGTACTTGAAAGGATTGTTTCATTTTATATTCCTCAAACCCCGTCACTTAAATATTTTGTTGAAATTTAGTAACACATTCATATTGAAAGTTTGATTTTATTCATAAATAGGTACATTACAAAATAATTATTCTATGTGTAAAATGTCAAAATTTGAACAAGTTAAATTCTTTTTACCAAATCCTTGAAAAAATTCCACGACTTTGTTTCATGAGGAAAAAACAATTCAAGGATTCATAAGGAATGTCTAAAAAACTTTTTTTGGCCCAAGATTTTCATCACAAACACTTTATGTGCTAATGTGTATAAAATGTATGAATGTGATAAGAATTAAATGCCCTAATGTAATGTAAAAAATTTAAATAAGTCAAATCTCTGGGAATTTTGGGCCATTGATAAAACATGACCCACGTTGGATAAATGTTACTATTTTCACTTTCATAAGTAAAAACAATAAATACTTTAGAGGCTTGTATAATATTTGGAATAAAATTATTTCATTTGACATGACAAATTTTGAAGACTATATTTTTGCATGGTGAAATATTTGAGTTTCCATAATTCTTCTTTTGCCTCAAGATATTTTGTATTATAAATGGCAAGTTCATAATGGGGGCCACATTCCTTTGTTACATATCTATCAACATATGGACAACACCTACTTTTCACAAAATGGGTTTCCAAGGTGAAACTAGATAGTAACTACTGGAGGTCCACCCCCAACTTAGCCATGACAAACATCCAGTGGATGGTGTGCTGGTGGATACTAATTTGCTCTAGACCTTGGAACATGCCTTGGCAAAGCCCATTACCAAATAATGAGATATGGATTCACCTTACTAGCTTTGGTGCATTCATAAATATACCTCGACTGTTCCAAGTTGGTGACTTGTTTTGGTGTCATGTAAAGGACCCATATATATAGGTTTAGATTTTTTCCTTGGGGGGGACAAGTTGTTGTTTCCACTTGTGGTGTTGTCATCAATGATGGAGAGCAACCTTGCATGATGTGAATCAACAATGAGGAGCATAAAAGAACATTAATTACATTTTAAAACAAACCTTTAGTTAGAAACCATTTACCACTCAACTGAACATCATAAGCTCACCACACTCCCAAGTGGAATGGGCCCCCTAAATGGAAGATTTGAAGTTAGTTCATATATTATGCATGCATGATTATATCAAAGCTTGGACTGGGGGAACCATGTTTGGAAATGTCAATAAAATTGTGTAAGATTTTTAAAAAATTACATCATGGTTGCAAAGAATGTCAAAACAACTACTTAAGATTGGTGCAACTTATGCTAGCATGTCCATATTTGTCAAATCCACAATTGATTTATGATAATTCTCAAAACTTGAACATCATAATAATTGTCTAGTTGCTGAGAAATTTTTGTGCTTGAGATCATACCAACACTCAACCTAGGCCCAATCCTCAACAAAGTTTAGCTTAGGTGTCATATAAGATACAATAATTAATAAGTTAAGTTAGGTTGATAATTAGATAATAATTAAAAATAGGTAATTAGTTAAGTAGTTGTTAATAAATAAATGGTAATAGTTGCAATGAAGTTGCAATTGAATGACAAGGTTATGGCCATGTTCATTCTTGTTGGGTTTCTTTGGGTTTGTTTCATGCTAACAAATAAACATTTACTAAAAGGTTTGATAATTGAATTTTCTTAATATTGTGCAATCTCGTGATCATATAATACTAAAGGCTAATTATCTAGTTTCAATCTACTAATGAGAATACCAAATTGATTGTTGTGATGAGTTATTGGATGAATGTTTTAGAAGTGTACAAATTTGCCACGTGTGGAAAAAGGTGTGGATTCCAAAAAATTCTGCCTAATGTGTTCCTACAGTAGTAAACATAAAAGAGATTCTTTTATCATTTTCTTATTGATAGAAGTGAATGGCCATGGCTTAGGGTTTGCACTAGTGTTGGCCAATTATTGCTTTATGGCACCTACCGGCCAACCTAGGCTATAAAAAAAAAGTTAAAAAATTTAGATAGGCTACTTTGTTAATCCAATGAAATTCTTGTTCTCTAGTTCATTGACAATATAGTATTAGTTTGATTCTAAAATGTCAACATGATTTCAATTTGATTCGTACATCTAGTTGATCAAATAATATTGATCAACTATGTATATTTTATGGGACTTGCCACAAAGATTTACTTGCATTCCCAAGCATGACTGAAGTTTGTTGAAATGTGATATATTACATTTATGGATGCGTTGATAAGACAAAATTACAAGAAATGCTGACATTATATGAAATCTGGCCAAGTCTACAAACATTTTGTCAAGAATGTGAAGATACTAATAGTAAATGTTGCCAAGGAAAGAGTGATACACAGTTGATAACATTTGGAGGGAAATACTCATAACCTTTGATAGAAAACTGAAACCTTTGTGTTGCAAAATCAATAATAAACTATCATCAACAATCCAAATGTGTGTTGATAATTCCAACAAAACCAATTTTACTGTATTTCTTTGAGAAAAACTTGGAAATGTCAACATGTTGAAGGGTGTAAAATGCGATTTTTCAACTAAAATTCACCATTTTGCTAGATGAAAATTATTTTGAAAAGAACAGCACAAACCCATACAAAACCATAAAATTGTTGTAGTATGACCCAATGCTTACTGAACACTTGCTGATGTATGTCGCAGAGAACAAACATAATAGATGACTTTAAAAAGTATTCTTCTATTGGGCATAATGACATGGCTCCCATAAGAACCCTGTAAGATCTCAGGACAACAAACCCTTGTAAGGTGGTACGAAAAGAGAAGCAAAAAGATAAAACTTATTTTAATTACTTAAAAATATTTTCTCAAGGGGAGGGCATTTTCTTGGGCGGGTCAAGTCAGGGTCAGTGAGTGCGACTCAGGCTCTGCCCTCATCTTACACACCTCACGGCCAGGGTGAACCAGCTCCTGGCTGGCACTGATACCTTCACCCTTTTTAGCAAGGCCACGTAGTGACCGTATTAAGCCCAAAAAATCTTAGATTTGATCTCACAGACCATATTTTAACCTAAGCATGGGTATTTGTAATATTTGGAAGCAACTTAAATGAAAATTTGGGTTCTTACCATGCTACCAGTGTGGGTGCTGGGTCACCCACCACAAGAAACTTGTGGAGGATCCTCTGTTTGAAAATCTGAGAATTTCAAAGGAATCCCCTTTGGAATTGAATGGGAAATGCAAACTCCCTACTGTTCTTTCATTTAGGGGAAAGGAAAGGTTTTTACACAGTATTGAAGCTGAAGCAGGGCAAAATTGGTGAGGACCCAGGGAACAAAATGAAGTTTCCTTTTGTACATTTTTGTTTCGATCACCTTTCAGGGAACATACAGATTTTTTTGAAGTGCGATGTCTGAACAGGGGAAAGCTCTTGAAGAAGGCCATGCTAATAAAATGCAATTCCCCTGTGTACATTTTAGCATCTGTCACCTAGCAGAGAAAATAAGGCTTTTCTTTTTAGCAAGAAACCTGAAGAGGGGAAGGGACTTGAATGCATCTTCCCTCTCTACCATTTTTGCCTCCAACACCTTGCACGGTAAATAAGGTTTTTTTTTTCATAGTCGAGAACTCAAAGCAGGGAAAGGCGGTGCAGGGGAGAGGACGGAGGGAGATTGTAGCATACCATTTATGTCATTTTTCAAATGATTCTACATTTTGAAGAATCATATATCCTTTAGTTTTCCAGCATATGTTGAATCCCAAATTCTAGCACCCTCTGCCTGCTCTTATGTCAAACTACAAGAGCTTCTTCTCATGACAGATCCCATCATAAATCTTCTCCTCCAAATCTTTACACACAGACATGGGTTGTCCCAATCTGCTAAATAAATGGGTCGAAATTTTCCATTCGCAATCTAAGCAATATGCTTTTTATAAGCTGGTAATGTGAAAAGTCTTGCTGCCTGAATGATTTAATCTCTATGTATTGTGCCATTAAGAAAGTGTCAAACAGTGTGGGAAATAATTATTTGGTAGGATTTCCATAGTACTTGGGATCCTTGGTATGTTTCACCAAGGCCCCAATTGGCAGGTGCCTCATCCATGGATGTTAAAGTTTGACTGGCACCAGTGGTGACCATGAAAGACTCCCACAGTCAAGGAAAGACGACCGTGATCTCAAAAACTAAGCAATTAAAAAATTATCCCAATGTAACTCCAGTGTACTCCAACAGCAAAATGAAGCTTAGTTGTTGAAGGTCATAACTCTTCATTGCAATATAAAAAACCAAGGACACCCATATTTCACATCTAATAGAAATCTTGACGGTAGACATGAAGAAAAAGGCTATCACAAATGCAACCATTGAAGTTGTACAATTGACTAAAGAATTAAACACCATGAGCAGCATAATGATACAAAAATTATAGGGCCGACAGAAGACATGTTAGCTATGCAAAAATCTTCAGGTATAAAGAATTATGAGCTCAATGAGATCTAAAGCAAGTTAATAGCAGTGGTGTGTGACCAAGACATTGCAAAAGGGACCTTTGCGAAGGAAGACTTTGATGAGGTGAATTTCAAATTTGAGACTTAGGAGCTTAACAACATGTGAGAGCAAAGACATTAAGTTGCAACATGATTGTGAGGAACATTGATGCTCAAAAAGAAAGTTCTTTTGGTGGAGGCGGATGCTAGAAATCAACAAATCTTGACCTCTGTTTCTGAATCCAAATGGTGCTACTTTCAAAAATGATCCTACTTTCTTTCTTCTCAAATTTCCAATGATCTCCAATGCACTTAGCACAGGGGCAATAATGCAAACCTCCCCCAACGCACATAACTCTAAACCCTAGAACATGAACCCTCAACCAACTATTAAAAAATACAAAAATTGAGATAAATCCAAGTATCCCCTACACCTCCAACAACCAAAAATATTTATTTATTTATATAAGGCTCGAACCCACCCACTCCGGAAGAAAAACAAACCCTTTCCCACCTCCACCTATTAAGACCCCTAGAACCCCACCCCCTCCCCCCCCTCCACGAAAAAAATAAAAATAAAATCATGACCCTCCTAAACCCCTAGCCCATCCATCCTTCAGGAAAGAAAAAACTGCACCCACCGTCCAAATCCCAAAAATGCCTCCCCCAACACCCTCGGCTCCCCTCCCCAATCCAAAAGTTGATATTTTCAACTTCTTAGACTGTCTGCCTATTGAAGCCAGTCTTGGGCTGTCCACCCTATTTTAAGCCAGTTAAATGCGCACCCACGTGGGCAACCCCTTCCCAGCTTGTCTTTTTCCAAAACCGCCCACAGTCAGTGTGACTTTATGGACCACTGGAACTCAAGGCGAAAAAATTAATAGGGTGTGACACACCCTATGAAACTCCCCGTGTATTTACCGATTTCTCTAATGTATGCCCAACTCCACTACAGGCATGACCAGTGAGCATGTGGTGAAGATTCAACAGCCAATATGTCAGCAAACCGTGTTTGTTGCCTTAGTATTGGATGTATGCCAAAGGGAAGTTCTCAAATGGGCCACTTTACTTGGGGAGCACTTCAAACGGCCGATAAGTCTTCTTTGCTGACAAACGAACAATTCAGAGGGTCCAGCCCCTGTTTCTTTTTTTCAATTTTCTCTTGTCGCATCAAAACTGGCGATCAGCCACAAGAGGATTTAGTCAGCTCTGGTTACAAGACAAATAAAAAAGTAAAAATTATGGCAATCTTATTACAGGTTGGCCAACCAATAGAACCTATTAACTAAATATGGGGATTTCAAAAAAAGAAAGCTAGAAATCTGCCCAAATCCTTCAAATATTTTTTTTGGCTATTTCATAACTCTCTTCTTCCTGAAAATGTGACAATTTTTTTAGGATTTTTCCAAAAAGTTCCCTTGACCATGTTGCTTTGGGACTTTCATTTATAGCAAAAAT